>WBZR01001994.1_pt1 | contig 22889 bp, 20 predicted proteins | sample 5204231 | NCBI WGS metagenome assembly WBZR01 (sample SAMN12412403, study PRJNA552823) | activated sludge metagenome | isolation source: activated sludge from anammox sidestream of wastewater treatment plant... | place: USA: Virginia | collected 2017-08
GTTCCATGCGGAACTCGAGTGGGACGAGCCGCAGGCGCGCTGGATCGTTCGCACCGACCGCGGCGACGCCTTCACGGCGCAGTTCGTCTCCATGGGCACCGGGCCCCTCCACGTTCCCAAGCTCCCGGGTATCCCGGGCATCGAGACCTTCCGCGGCCACTCCTTCCATACGAGCCGCTGGGACTATGCCTACACCGGGGGCGATCCGGAGGGCGGGCCGATGACGAGGCTCGAGGACAAGCGCGTCGCGATCATCGGCACCGGGGCGACGGCGGTGCAGTGCGTCCCCGAGCTCGCGAAGGCCTGCAAGACGCTCTACGTCTTCCAACGCACGCCGTCGTCGATCGACGTTCGCGACAACCGTCCGACCGACCCCGAGTGGTTCGCCGAGATGGCGACGCCCGGCTGGCAGCAGCGCTGGCTCGACAACTTCTGCGCCGTCCAGACGGGCATGCTGCCCGAGGAGGACATGACGCAAGACGGCTGGACCGACATCGCGCGCCGCGTGCGGAGCAAGGTCATGACGCTCCCGGTCGAGGAGTGGACCCCCGACGGCATGCTGCGGGCCTTCGAGGACACTGACTTCGAAAAGATGAGCGAAATCCGCGCCCGCGTCGACGCGATCGTGAAAGACCCGGCGACCGCCGAGAAGCTCAAGGCCTGGTACCGTCAACTCTGCAAGCGGCCGTGCTTCCACGACGAGTATCTGCAGGCATTCAACGCCCCCGCGACTCGGCTCGTCGACACCGACGGCAAGGGCGTCGAGCGCGTCACCGAGCAGGGCGTCGTCGCGAACGGCGTCGAGTACGAGATCGACTGCATCGTCTACGCCTCCGGCTTCGAGTTCGGCACGGAACACACCCGACGCATGGGCTTCGATCCGGTCGGGCGCGGCGGCCTGAAGCTCTCGCACTACTGGCGCGAGGGCATGCGCTCCAAGCACGGCATGTTCGTGCACGGCTTCCCGAACCTCTTCGTCGTGCAGCCCGGGCACGGCGCGAACCTGATCTCGAACGTCCCCCACAACCTCCTCGAGGCCGCGAAGACGATCGCGATGATCCTGCAACGCGCGCGCGCCGTCGGCGCACGCGAGGTCGAGGTCACGAAGGAGTCCGAGGACGCGTGGCTGGACCTGCTCCAGTCGGGCCCCGGGACGTTCTTCGGCTCGACCGAGTGCACGCCGGGCTACTACAACAACGAAGGCCAGCCGACGGTCGCCGGCCGCGACTTCATGATGGGCTACCCGCTCGGTGCGACCGCGTTCTTCCAATACCTCGAAAGCTGGCGTGCGCCGGGCACGTTCGAGGGCCTCGAGCTCCGCACGCGAGACTGACGACCGCTGACAGTCCGCGTTGACGGGAGCGCCGCATCCGCGGAAAGACGGCCGGGTGCGCATCCTCTTCGATCCCACCTTCGATGCGACGCCGTGGCCCGGTCCGCTCGCCGCCCGTCACGCCTCCGCGGGCGAGGCGTGGGCCGGGCCGCGGTTTCTCTTGAGCCTGCTCGAGACGCAGCTCGGTCTCGCGGGGCCGCCCGTGCCGGCCGGGTTGCGGGCGGCGTCGCTGGTGCCGGAGCTTCGGGCGCGCGAGGGGTTCTGGAGCGCGTCGGCCGAGGTCGATCCGCTCGGGACGGCGCGCATGCTGCTCGAGTGGCGCGACGCCCTCCGGATGGCGGGCTGGCGCGGCGAGGTGCTGCGCGCCGGGCGCCTCGCCGCCCTCGCAGGGGTCACGAGCGGCGCGCTTGCGGGTGTGCCGGATCGGATCGCGGCCGTCGCGGACGTGCTGGCGCGCCGCGCGGGCGACGTCGAGGAGCTCGTGCTGCTCGAGCCGACCGACGACCTGCCTCCGCTCTGGCGGACCGTCGTCGACGGGCTCGCGGCGCGCGGCACGCGGGTGGCGACGGCCGTCCTCGCGCCGGCCGACGCCGCCGGGGACCTCGGGCGCGCGCAGCTCTTGTCCTTCCGACCGGAGGCCGACGGAACGCTCCAGCTGCTCCGTCCGCATGGGCCGCTGCAGGCCGCGGAGGAGGTTGCCGCCTGGCTCGCGGCCCGCTCCTCGCTGGACGACACCGTCGTCATCCAACCCGATCCCGTGCTCGATGCGGCGCTCCATCGCCACGGCCTGCCGACGACCGGCAGCACGCGTCACGCGCGTGACAACGCGCTCATGCAGATCCTGCCGCTCGCTCTGGCGCTCGGCTGGGCGCCGCCCGATCCCGAGCGTGCGCTCGAGCTCCTGACGCTCGCCGAAGGCCCCGTGCCGCGCGCGATCGCGTGGCGACTCGCTCGCGCGCTGCACGAGCAGCCCGCGGTCGACAGCGATCCGTGGCGGAACGCGCTGCGCGACGGGCTCGCGACCGTGGCGTCGGCCGACGACCGCTCGCGGATCGAGACCAGGCTCCACGCGCTCTTCGACGCACGGGTACCGCGGGGTGGGAAGTATCCGGCCGCCGAGGTGCGGCGGCGGCTCGACGTGCTCGACGGCTGGGCGCGCGGGCGCATGGCACGCGCGGCGGCCGATCGGCGGCCGGGATGGACGGCGCTTCTGCGCGCGGGACTTGCACTCCGGGATATGCTCGACGCGTCGGCGCTCGAGAGGCTCGAAGCGCCGGAGCTCGAGCGCTTCGTCGAGGAAGCGCTCGACGGCGACGTGCCGCTCCCGGCGTTCCCGGCCGAGGCGGGGATCGCGGCGGTGCGCGCCCCTGGGGCGGTCGCCGGGCCCGCGGCCCGTGTCGTGTGGTGGGGTTTCGATCTCGACTCCGTGCCGTCCACGGCCGCGGTGCCCCTGACCGGCGCGGAGCGGCGCGCGCTCGCGGAGGCCGGCGTCGCGCTACCGGACCCGGGCGAGCTCGCCGTCGCGGCCGCGACGCGCTGGCGTAGGCCGTTGCAGCAAGCGACCGAGGCGCTCGTCCTCCTGTGCCCGCGCACCACTGCCGACGGCGAGGAGCGCCACCCGCACCCGCTCTGGGACGAGCTCGAGGCCGAGCTCGCGTCCGGTGCCTCGCTCGCGGCGCTCGTCCGCTCGACGCCGCTCGCGGCGCCTCCGCCGGTGCGGCACGCCGTCCGCCCGCTCCCCGAGCCGCGCTCCGGCTGGCGCGTCGCGACCGGCGCGTTGCGCGGCCGTGCGGCCGAGTCGCCGTCGAGCCTGGGCACGATGCTCGGTTGCTCCTTCAAGTGGGCGGTGTCGTACCAGGGCGGCGTGTGGGCCGGCGAGACGGCGGCGCTCCCCGCGACCGAGCGGCTCCTCGGAACCCTCACGCATGTCCTGCTGGCGCGCATGCTTGGAGAGGGCGTTACGTCGCCGCCGACTGCGCAGGCGCGCGCCGAAGCGCTCTTCGACGCCGAAGGCGCCCGCATCGCGGCGCCGCTCTTCCTCCCGGGATTCGACGCGGCTCGCGCCGACGCGCGCGCGATCCTCGGATTCGCCGCGCGCGAGCTGACGCGGTTGCTCACGGCCTCGAAGCTCGGCGTCCGCGCCGTGGAGACCGCCGTCGAGCGCGAGACCGGCGCGGGCCGGCTCGCCGGCACTCCCGACCTCGTGGTCGGGCCGCCGACCGCCGTCATCGACCTCAAGTGGAGCGGGGCGCGCTATCGGCGCGAGCAGCTCGCCGCCGGCACGGCGCACCAGCTCGCCGCGTACGCGCACCTCGTCGCCGACGACGGGGCCTCGAGTCTGCCGCCCGTCGGCTACTTCATCGTCCGGGACCAGCGGCTGCTCACGACCGACGGTGCGGTGTTTCGCGACGCCGACCGGGTCGAGGGCCCGCCGATCGCGGTCACGTGGGACGCCTTCGTGGAGGCCGAGGGTCGCGTTCGTGCAGCGCTCGCGGATGGCGTGCTCACAGCCCCCCTCGCCGATCCCGCCGACAAAGAGACGCCCGCCGCGATCGTCGACGGCGTCCTCACCCTGCCGCCGCCCTGCAGGTACTGCGATCTCCAGACGCTCTGCGGGCGCGTCTTCGGAGCCTCCTGAATGGCCCGCATCGAAATCATCTCGGCCAGCGCCGGGAGCGGGAAGACGCATCGGCTCGCGACGGTGCTCGACGACGCGATCGCGGACGGCAGCGCGCGGCCCGACGCGGTGCTCGCGACCACGTTCACCACTCGCGCCGCCGCCGAGCTCAAAGAACGGACGCGGACGCGCCTCCTGCGGACGGGTCGCGTCGAGGAGGCGCACCGGCTCGGGGCGGCCCGCATCGGCACGATGAACGCGGTTTGCGGCCGACTCGTCGGCGACTTCGCCTTCGAGCTCGGTCTGGCTCCCGATCTCCGCGTGATCGACGAGCGCGCCGCGACGGTCGCGCTCCGGCAGGCGATGTCGCGGGTCGTGACGGGCAGGGAGGCGGCGCAGCTCGCCGACGTGAAGCGGCGTTTCGACGAGGCCTGGGAGTGGCAGGCGGACGTGCAACGGATCGTGACGCTCGCGCGTGCGAACGGCGTCGGCGCCGACGACCTCGCGCGCACCGCCGAGCGCAGCGTCACGGGGCTCCTCGCCTTCTTCGCGCCGGCGGCGGAAGACGGGCGCGCGCTCGATGCGGCCCTCGCCGAGGCGCTCGCGCGCTTTCTCGCCGAGGTCGACGTTGAGGTCGACACGACGCAGAAGACGCGCGATGCGATCGAGAAGGCCGAGCGCTGCCTCGGACGCGTTCGCCGGGGCCTGCCGCTCCGTTGGGCGGATTGGTACCGTCTCCAGGATCTCGGCGCGGGCAAGAAGTCGGCGGGCGCGTCGGCGCCGCTGGTGGCGGCGGCCGGCGCGCATGATCGGCATCCCGGCCTCCAGGCCGACCTCCGCCTCACCTGCGAGCTCGTGTACGCGATCGCGGGGCGGACGCTCCGCGCCTACGAGGACCACAAGCGCGCCTGGGGCGCCATCGACTTCACCGACCAGGAGGTCTTCGCCCTGACGCTCCTCGAGCGCGGCGACGTCCGGGGGCGGCTCGCCGGTGAGATCGATCTGGTGCTTGTCGACGAGTTCCAGGACACGAGCCCGCTCCAGCTCGCGATCTTCCTGCGGCTCGCGGAGGTCGCCAAGCGGAGCGTCTGGGTCGGCGACCAGAAGCAGTCGATCTTCGGCTTCCGCGGGACGGATCCGGCGCTCATGGACGCCGCGGTCGACGCGATCCTCGCCGGCGCCGAGCCCGAGACGCTGGGGACGTCGTGGCGGAGCCGGGCCGATCTCGTGGCGCTCACGTCCGACGTGTTCGCGAAGGGCTTCGCGGGTCATGGCGTGCCGGAGTCGCGCGTCCGGCTCGAAGCGGCAGCGGTTGCGGAGGGTGCCGGGCTCGGCCCCGTGGTCGAGCGCTGGCGCCTGCCCGCGAAGAATCAGCCGCAGGACGCGGCGTATCTCGCCTCCGCCGTCCGCGACCTGCTCGCGGATCCCGACGTGCGCGTCCGCGATCGCGCCAGCGGCGACGTCCGGCCGCCGCGCGCAGGCGACGTCGCCGTCCTCTGCTACCAGAACGCGACGTGCGCGAGCCTCGCGCGCGAGCTCGCCGCGCTCGGCGTGCGTGCGGTGCTGGCGCGCGCGGGGCTCATGGCGACGCCCGAGGCGCTGCTCGTGCTCGCCGGGCTCCGCCTCTTCGTCGACGCGCAGGATACGCTCGCGATGGCGGAGCTGGCACGTCTCGTCGCGTACGCGGCCTCGGGCGACGCATGGCTCGCCGATCTCGTGGCGCGTCCCGCGCGCGAGGCGTTCGCCGAGCTCGAGGTCGTGCGCCGCGTCGCGGACGCCCGGACGGCGGCGCCGCACGCCGGCGCGCTCGCCGCCCTCGATGCGGTGCTCGACGCGGTCGAGGCGCGGGAACGTTGTCTCGAATGGGGCGATCCGGCGTTCCGCCTCGCGAACCTCGACGCGCTGCGCGCGCACGCCGTCACCTACGCGAACCTCTGCGCCTCCGACGGCCGCGGCTGCACGCCGGCCGGGCTGGTGGCAGCGTTTGCCGACCTGGCGGCCTCGGGGCTCGACGCGCGCGCGGTCGTCGCCCAGGAGGACGCCGTCGTCATCAGCACCTGGCACAGCGCGAAGGGCCTCGAGTGGCCGGTGACGGTGCTCTTCGACCTCGATCGCGACCCCTATTTCACCGCTCTCGGGGTGCAGATGGTGGCCGACCACGCCGGGCTCGATGTCGCCGATCCCCTCGCCGAGCGGTGGGTCCGCTATTGGCCGCAGCCCTATCACCCGATGCAGAGGAAGACGCAGTTCCACCAGCGACTGCGCGAGGCGCCGGAGACGGAGGCGGCGCGCCAGCGCGAGGAACGCCAGGCGATGCGGCTGCTCTACGTCGGGTGGACGCGCGCCCGCGATCGGGTCGTGCTCGCGGGCCGCCCGGCCTGTCTGAGCTTCGGCATGGTGGCGCAGCTGAAGGACGCGGAGGGGAGGGCGCTGCTCGCCGAGGCGCCGCATCCGACGGACGGTCCGACGGCCGACCTCGTCTGGGCGGGCCGCCCGATCACCGTGCGCGTCCGCGACGTCGCGCTCCTCGGTCCGGCCCCGCGCGATGCCGTGCCCGGGCTCGGGTACGCGGCCTCCGGCCCGCGTGTCCGTCCGCCGGCGATCGTGGCGCCCTCGGAGATGGAGCCCTCCGAGGACGAGGCCCCGATCGATCCCGCCGCGGCGGTGGCGAGGCTCGGGATCGAGCGCTGCGGCGAGCGGCTCGTGCTCGTCGGCACACCCGACATGCAACGCCTCGGCGAGGCCCTGCACGGCTTCCTCGCCGCCGACCGCCCGACGCTCGGCGAGCGCGACCGGCGCGAGATGGCCAAGGGCCTTCTGGAACGGTGGGGGGTCGAGACCGCACTCCGACCCGATGATCTGCTCGCCGCGAGCGACCGGCTACGCTGGTGGGTCGAAGCGCGGTTTCCAAACGCCGTCTGGCATCGAGAATGGCCGCTCCAGCATCGCCGGGAGAACGGGACGATCGTGCGCGGCACGGCCGACCTCGTGGTCGAACACGCCGGGGGCTTCGCGGTGATCGATCACAAGAGCTTCCCGGGGACGACGGAGCAGGCGGCGCTCCGCGCCGTCCGCTACAGCGGACAGCTCGCGGCGTACGCAGCCGCCGTCACGGCGGCGCGGGGGCGTCCCGTGACGGGGTGCTTCGTGCACATGCCGGTGCTGGGCGCGATCGTGCCGACACGTCCAGGCTGAGGAGTCTACCAGTGCCGTCCGTGGCCACCGTGGCCACCGTGCCCACCGTGCCCGTGCCCGTGATGTCCGCCGCCATACCAGTGGCCCCTTCCCCAACCGCCGTAGGTCTGGCCGTACCCGTAATAATAGGAGGGGGCGTAGTAGGCTCGCGGGTAGTAGTAGGCGGGTGGCGCCGGATAGTAGACCGGGGGCGGCGCATAGACCGCGACGCCCGGCAGCGGAATCCCGATCGCGATGTCGACACCGGCCGCCGCGTCGGGAAGGCCTACGGAGAGCGACATGGCGAGCGCGATTCCGGCGACGGTCAGGTTGGTGGTCTTCTTCATGGTCGTGAGAACCTCCCTTGCGCGCGAGCAACGCGCTAGGGCTGGTCGAGTTGCGCGGTGCCACGGGTTCGCACGACCGGCGCATCTTCTCGAGCCTCACCTTGTTGGAGGAGGCGCTTCGTTCCAAAGGAGGAACTCGCGCGATGGCATTGCGGCGTAGCCTGGGTTCGTTGTTCTGCTCGTGTGCGGTGGCTCTGACGCTCGGCGTTCCGAGCGTCCGCGCGCAGCAGGTGCGCGCGATCGGCGTCACACCTCCCCGACTCTCGTTCCTGGACGGCGAGGTCTCGTACTGGCGGCCCGGCGCCGACGATTGGGCGCCGGCGCAGGTCAATACGGCGCTCGGAGCCGGCGATTCGCTCTATGCGGGCGACGGCGGCAACTTCGAGCTCGAGATCGGCGCACGCGCCTACGTCCGTGGCGGTCCGGGGATCCAGATCGGCGTCGAGTCGCTGGAGACCGGATACCTCCAGCTCCGGGTGCCTGCCGGCTTCGCGGCGATCGATCTTCGCGGTATCCCGGAAGGTCAAGAGCTCGAGCTCGATACGCCGAACGGCGCCTTCCTGATCTCCCACACCGGGTACTACCGGTTCGACGTCGACGACCAGTCGACGCGGTTCACCGTTCGCCGAGGCGGCATCGCGCGCGTCGTCCCGGCCGGCGGCAACGACGAGGTCGAGGTCGGCAGCGGCGAGACCGTCGTCGTGAGGGGCACGGACACGGCCGACTTCGAGCGCGTGGCGCCCGTCGGCGAGGATGCGTGGGACCGCTGGAACTACGATCGCACGGCGGATCTCTCCGAAGCGCCGCAGAGCGTCCAGTACGTCTCGACCGACGTCGCCGGTGTGGACGATCTCGACAGGTACGGAGACTGGCGCCCGACGCCGACCTACGGCCAGGTATGGGTGCCGCGCGGCGTCGCCTCGGGCTGGTCGCCGTACACGACCGGCCGCTGGGTGTGGGACGGTTACTACGGATGGACCTGGGTCGACGACGCGCCGTGGGGCTGGGCGCCGTATCACTACGGTCGCTGGTGCTGGGTCGACGGCTATTGGGGCTGGGCGCCGGGTCCGGTGGTCGCGCGTCCGGTCTACTCGCCCGCGCTCGTCGCGTTCTTCGGTAGCGGCGGCGTGAGCGTATCCATCGGCATCGGCACGCCGTTCGTGAGCTGGGTTCCGCTCGGCTGGGGCGAGCCGGTCGTACCGTGGTGGGGTCCGCGGGGCTTCGTCGGTCGTCCGTACTGGGGCGGCTGGGGCGGACCCCGCGTCGTCAACAACACGGTCGTCAACAACACGACCATCGTCAACGTGAACTCCCTCGATCGCTACGCCAACGTCCGCCATCGCGGGGTCGTCGGCGTCGACGGCAATCGCTTCGGGCGGGGTCGCCTCGAGACCGTACGCGTCGATCCCGCCCGCGTGCGCACCATGCGCCCGGTGCGGGGAGAGCTCGGCATCCGACCGTCGCGGGAGAGCCTCGTGCCGCGTGAGGGGCGGGGCCAGCGTCCGCCCGAGCGCATCCAGAGCCGCCAGGTCGTCGCGACGCGACTGCCGCAGGATCCCTCGCGGCTGCCGCGGTCGCGCGGGCTCATCCGCGAGACCGAAGCGGTGCGGCGACCCGAGCCGCGCATCGTGGCGCCGCGTGGCGGGAGCGGGGTGAATCGTCTCGAGCGCGCCGGCGGACGGAACGCGCCGCCGCCGGTCCGGGGGATGGAGCGCGATGCGGTGGAGCGGATGCGTGGCGGGGACGAGCGCGGCGCCGTCGAACGGAACGAACGCGGCGGGGTCGAGCGCGTTCCGGGTCGCGATCGCGGCGACCCGGCCCGGGAGGCGCCGAAGCCTCCGGACGCGAGTCGTCGCGGGCCGGACGAACGCGACGGTAGCGGCCGCGACATCGGCCGGTCGATCGAACGACGCGGGCCGGATGGCGGCGCGCCGCGGCCTCCGCGTCGCGGTAGCGACGAGCCGACCCGGCGCATCGAGCAGCCCCGCGTGCCGCGCGAGACCGGTGTGGACAGGAACGACCGCTCCAAGCGGGTGCCGCGGAACGAGGCGCCCGAGCGCGACATGCGGATGCAGCGGCCTGCGCCGCCGGCGCGCGGGAGGCAGCCGGACCGTCCGCCGCGGAACGAGGGGTTCCGTGTGCGCAACGAGCCTGCGGGCGGGACTGCGCCGGCCCGTTCCTTCGGCGGTGGCGGTCGTGATGCCGGCGCGGTGCCCGGGCGCATCGAGCAGCCACGCATCGAGCCGCCACGCATCGAGCCGCGGCGCGAGCAGGCGCAGCCTCACCGGATGGAAGCGCCACGCCCGCAGCGCATGGAGGCGCCGCGCCCGCAGCGCCAGGAGGCGCCGCGCGTGGAACGAGGCGGCGGCGAGCCTCGCGGTGGCGGGGGGAACGACCGCGGGGGTGGCAAGCGCGATCGTGACGGATGACGGTGGAGCATTGAGTCGCCCTTTCCGAGGAGCTAAAGGGCCGGCCCGGGGAGGGCGACGACATGACACCGACGACGACGGCACTGCTGGGGTTCGCTGGGTGGTATCTCCTGCTGACGTTCGCGCTCGGGGTCTTCCGGAGCAGCCTGGTGCTCTCCGGGAAGAAGGCGGCCAACACCTTCGCCGCCGACGGATCCGACGTCGGCGCGTTCGGCCAGCGCCTGAGCCGCGCCCGGGACAACTGCTACGAAACGCTGCCGCTCTTTGCGGCCATTGCGCTCGCGGCGTCGATCGCCGGGAAGCTCGAGGTTCTCGATCCGCTGGCGCCGTACGTGCTGTGCGCGCGCATCGGCCAATCGGTGACGCACCTCGTTTCGACCAGCCTCATGGCGATCAACGTACGGTTCGTCTTCTTCATCGTTCAGGTCGTGATCTACGCGATCTGGATCCTGCGGCTGCTCGGATGACGGCGACGCGTCAGCCCGTCGGCAGCCGCTCGGCGCGTTACGTCGCGATCCTCGTCGGAGTGATCGTCGGGTACGTCGTTGGACGGATGTTCGAAGAGCGCCTGGCGTGGGAGAACGCGCGGATGCTGACGATGCCGGTCGGCGGTTTGCTCGCCGGCATCGTGGCCCGCTTCACGTTCTTTCGCGACGCGTAGCGCGAGCCGAGCGCCACCGTGCGATCCCGGGGATGCTCAGCCCTTGGGCTTTCCCGGGGAGTAGAACGTGGTCGGCAGGGTCGCGACCTTGCCGCCGCCCGTTCCGACCGCGTGCACCTTGCTGCTGCCGCTCTTGTCGACGCTGTCGATACGGATCACCGCATGCAGCGGGACGAGGGTGCGCTCGACGCCCGCGAACGCGAGCTTGAGCTTCTCTTCGGACGGATCCACCACGACGCTCGACCGTTCGCCGAAGAGCAAGCCCTCGATCTCGACGAAGCCGAACATGTCCGCTGGTCCGACCTTCTGGCAGTAGACTTCGTAGATCTCGGTGTCGTTCCGAAACGTGACCCGGTAGACGCGTTTCTTCGCCATGGTGGCGCAGAGTACGGAGCGCCGCCCAGGTTGGCAACCGCGATGGCGTGGGCGAGGGGCCTCCGGTAGGCTCGCGCGCCATGAGTGATTCCTCGAACGGCGCGCCCGGCGGTCAGGCGGCCCTCGACCAACTGGTCTCGATCCTCGACCTCGAAGAGCTCGAGCTGAACCTCTTCCGCGGCCGGACACCGAAGGAAGATCGGGTCCGCGTCTTCGGGGGCCAGGTCGCCGGCCAGGCGCTCGTCGCCGCGGGGCGGACCGTCGAGCGCGGCCTCGTCGTCCACTCGCTGCACTCGTACTTCCTGCGTCCCGGCGATCCCTCGATCCCGATCGTCTATCAGGTCGAGCGCCTGCGCGACGGCAAGAGCTTCACCACCCGCCGCGCGACCGCCATCCAGCACGGCCAGCCGATCTTCAACCTCTCGGCGTCGTTCCAGCGTCCCGAGCAGGGTATCGAGCACCAGACCGCCATGCCGGAGTCGCCGGCTCCCGAGACGCTCCTCACCTTCCGGCAACGCATCGACCCGTACCTCGGACGTCCGGACCTCCACCCCGAGCTCAAGAAGTGGCTGCAGCGCGACCGGCCGATCGACATGCGCTACGTGAACCCGCCGGACTACCTCCAGCCCGAGCCCGGGCCGCCGCACCAGCAGGTCTGGATCCGCGCCGACGGGACGTTGCCGGACGAGCCGCTGCTGCTCCACCAGTGCATCGTCGCGTACGCCTCCGACATGACCCTGATCGACACCGCGACGCTGCCGCACGCCATTCCGTGGTTCGACCCGAACGTGCAGATGGCGAGCCTCGACCACGCGATGTGGTTCCACCGCCCGTTCCGCGCCGACGAGTGGCTGCTCTACACGCAGGAGAGTCCGACGGCGACGGGCGCCCGCGGCTTCACGACGGGCCGCCTCTACACGCGCGCCGGCGTGCTGGTCGTGTCGGTCGCGCAGGAGGGGCTCATTCGCAAGCGCAACGGGAAGAAGGGAGGCCGTTGATCGCGGAGCCCCAGACGGTGCCGTTGCCGCATCGGCGTCGAGCTCGCGTGCTCGTGGCGCCGGCGGAACCCGGAGCGTCCGTTACAGGATGCGCGACGCGCGCCCCTGCCAGTAGCCGTCCTTGAGGAGCCGCTTGTAGAGCTTCCCCGTCGGGTGGCGCGGCAGCTCGGCCTCGAAATCGATCGAGCGGGGACACTTGAGGTGCGAGAGGTGCTGACGGCAGAACGTCATCAGCTCCTCGGCGAGGGCGGGGCCCGCCTCGGTCATGTCCACCGGCTGCACGACCGCCTTCACCTCCTCGCCGAAGTCCTCGTTCGGAATGCCGAACACGGCGACGTCCTGCACCTTCGGGTGCGTGATGAGGAGGTTCTCGGCCTCCTGCGGGTAGATGTTCACGCCGCCCGAGATGATCATGTTGGCCTTGCGGTCGGTGAGGTAGAGGTAGCCGTCGGCGTCGACGTAGCCGATGTCGCCGAGCGTCGAGGCGCCGTCCGGCCGCCGGCTCGCGCGGGTCTTCTCCTCGTCGTGCAGGTATTCGAAGGAGTTGCCGCCGGCGAAGTAGATCGCCCCCTCCTCGCCGACCGGCAGCTCGGCGCCGTCGTCGCCGAGGATCCGGATCGTGCCGAAGAGCGGCCGCCCGACCGAGCCCCTGTGCGCGAGCCACGCGGCGGAATCCAGCGCGCAGAGGCCGTTGCCCTCGGTGCCGCCGTAGTACTCGTGGATGATCGGACCCCACCACGCGATCATCTGCTCCTTCACCGGGATCGGGCAGGGCGCGGCGGCGTGGATCGCGTGCGTCAGGCTCGACAGGTCGTAGCGGCGGCGCACGTCCTCCGGCAGCTTCAGGAGGCGGACGAACATCGTCGGTACGACCTGGGTGTGTGTGATGCGGTGCCGCTCGATCAGGCGCAGGAACTCCTCGGCGTCGAAGTGCTCCATGATGACCGACGTGCCGCCGAGCCGCTGCACGGCGAGGTTAAAGCGGAGCGGCGCGGCGTGGTAGAGCGGCGCCGGCGAGAGGTAGCGCGTCTCGGGCCCCATCGCGTAGAGCCCGGTCACGAGCGCGAGCAGGGCGTTCGGCGTCCCGAGCGGATCGCCGCGGAGCGGGAACTTCACGCCCTTCGGCCGCCCCGTCGTTCCGGACGAATAGAGCAGGTCCGTTCCTTCCCGTTCGTCCGCGATGGGTGTCGTGGGCGCGGCCGCGATCGCCGCTTCGAACGACGCGTAGCCCGGGATCGTGCCGCCCGTCATGAGCCGGTGGGCCACGCCGGGAATGCGGTCGCGGACGGCCTCGGCGAGCGACGCCAGCGCGTGCGACGTGACGAAGACCTTCGCGCCGCAATCGTTCAGGATGTACTCGAGCTCAGTCGGCGTGAGGCGCGTGCTGACGGCCGTGTAGTAGAGACCCGAGCGCTGCGCACCCCAGACGACCTCGTAGTAGCGCGCCGAGTTCTCCATGCAGACGGCGATGCCGTCGCGGAGCTCGAGCCCGAACCGACGGAGCGCGTGCGCGAAGCGGTTCGACGCCGCATCGAGCGCGCCGTAGGTGACGGTCTCGCCGCCCGCGGTCGCCGCCGTCATCACGTACGCCGGCTTGTCGGGATGGGTCGCCGCGTGGACGCCTGGATGCATCCCGGGCACCATGCCACCGTCGGCGCCTCCGGGCCAGCGCCGCCGCCACGGCGGCAGCGTCTTGACCCGCTCGCGCGCCGTTGACCAACTGGAGGCGGCCGCATGAACGACGAGTTCTTCGATCCGGTGAGCCGCGGCCGCGGCGTCGGTGAGGTCAGACGCGCGGCCGGCGACCTCGCCCGCGAGTCGCTCGCGCGAGGCGATGCGACCGGCTGGTTCGACACGCTCTATCGACAGGCCGACGGCGATCCGGGCGGCGTTTCGTGGGCCGATCTCGCGCCGAATCCGAATCTCACGGCATGGCTCGATCGCGAGCACGTCGCCGGTGGTGGCCGGCGCGCGCTCGAGATCGGCTGCGGCCTCGGCGACGACGGCGAGGAGCTCGCCCGCCGCGGTTTCGCCGTCACCGCCTTCGACGTGTCGCCGACCGCGGTCGCGTGGTGCCGCCGCCGCTTTCCCGGGAGCGTCGTGCGCCGGGCGATCGCGGACGTGCTCGCGCCGCCGCGCGCCTGGAGCGGGGCGTTCGCCTTCGTCCTCGAGTCGTACACGCTCCAGGTCCTGCCGTCCGCCGCCCGCGCGCGGGCGATCGCGAACGTCGCGCGCTTCGTCGCGCCGCGCGGCGAGCTGCTGCTGATCGCGCGCGGCCGCGATCCCGGTGATCCCGAAGGGGCGATGCCGTGGCCGCTCCTGCGCCGCGAGGTCGACGCGTTTCGCCGGCTCGGGCTCGCCGAGATCGCCTTCGAGGATTTCTTCGACGTCGAGACGCCGCCGGTCCGACGCTTCCGCGCGTGCTACCGGAGGATCGCGAGGTGACGACGAGGACCGTCGTCCGAGGGGCGCCAACGGGCGGGATCAGCCCGACGCGCGCGCGAGCGCGATCTTGAGGGGGTGGCGCGCGTCCGGCGACGGGAAGTCCTCGTCCGGCGTCAGCACGTCGAGCGCCGCGAGCGGACGGCCCGCCTTCGCCGCCGCGCGCTCGAGCGCGGCGAGCCAGTCCTCGCGCGCGACCTCGGGCACGTGGTTGGTCGCGAGGACCGTGCCACCGGGCGCCGTCGCGAGGAGCGCCGGCTTGAAGAGCGACGCGTAGTCGCGCACGACGTCGACCGCGCCGAACTTTCCCTTCGCCCAGCGGGGCGGGTCGAGCACGACCACGTCGAAGCGCCGCGGCGCGCGGCGCGTGAACGGCCGGGCGCGCTTGCCGTGCGTCGGCAGCGCGAGACCGGCGAGCTGGCGCACCACCGGGATGACGTCGTCGGCGATCGTGACGAAGCGCTCGGCGAGCGTCGTCGGGTCGTCGGCGTTGCGCTCGGCGTTGGCGCGTCCCACCGCCAGCGCCGAGCGCGCGAAGTCGACGTTCACGACCTCGCGCGCGCCGCCGGCGAGCGCCGCGACCCCGATGCCGCAGGTGTAGGCGAAGAGGTTCAACACGCTCCGGCCCGCGCTCGCCCCCTTGACCCAGCGGCGGCCGACGCGGAGGTCGAGGAAGAGGAGGGGATCCTGTCCGCGGTGCCGCGGGCGCACGTCGTACGCGAGCCCGAGCTCGCGTCCGAGCGGCGCGACGAGCGCCTCGTCCGCCCGCGCGGAGCCTCCGGGTCCCTCGCCGCGATGGTTCCAGCACGGCGTGAGCGCGACGCCGAGCGCGTCGTGCGCGACCGCGGCGAGGGCGTCGAGCTCGCCTTCGGCGAGCGGCGCGCGCCAGGTCTGCACGAGCAGGATCGGTCCGTAGCGATCGACCGTGATCCCCGGCGCGTCCTCGGCGACGCCGTGCAGGAGGCGGACGCAGTCGGTGTCCTCCGCGGCGAGGCGCGCGAGCAGCGGCCGGCGGCGCGCGATCGCGGCGGCGAGGCGTTCGGCGACGCTCACTGCGCGGCCGCGCGGCGGCGCCGCCGACGGCTCAGTGGCGCGGGGTGATCGTATCGAGGACGCGGGCGATCGAATTGGCGCGCGACGGCCGGATGACGCGCGCCACTTCCTCGCCGTCGCGCAGGAAGACGAGCGTCGGCCAGAGCTTCACGCCGAAGGAACGGCCGAGCGGTCGGCCCCTTGCGTCGGCGACCTTGAGGTGGCGCACCTCGGGAAATCCCCCGAGCGCCGCGCCGATCAGCGGCTGAGCCGCCCGGCAGTAGCCGCACCAATCTGCGCCGAACTCGATCACGGCAGGCCCGAGGAGCGAGTCGATCATCGCACGATCGGGCTCCGCGTGTTCGGATCCGAACGTCATGGCGGTTTTTCGAAGCAAGCGACGTGCCGAGACCCGTCCACGAGATCTCAGGGGCTTTCGTGCCCCGCGTGCACGGATCTCTGGCAGGAAGGGAAGGCCGGCGGCAAAGTTTACGATGCCCGCCGCCGTTCATCCGAGCGCACCGGCAACGACGAGATCCGCGATGCGATCCGCGTCGTAGCCGAGGATGGTCTCGAGGACCTCGTGGTTGTCCCGGCCGAGGGTCGGCGCCGCCCCAGCGACCATGGCGGGCGTGCGCGACAGGCGCGAGCGCGCGTTTTCGACCGGCGTCGTTCCGTAGGTCGGATGGGTGAGCTGGCGGACGTGCTGGCGGTGGACGAGCTGCGGGTCGGCGCAGAGGTCGGCGCTTCCCGCGACGACCGCTGCCGGCACGCCGGCCGCCTGGAGCGCGGTCTCCGCCGCGTGCGGATCGCGCGCGGCGGTCCACGCGGCGACGACGGCGTCGAGCGCGTCGAGGTTCGCGCGGCGCGCCTCGATCGTCGCGAAGCGCGGGTCGCGCGCGAGCGTCGGGTCGCCGAGCGCCGCGGCGAGCGCCGCGAACTCGGCGTCGTCGCGCACGGCGATCGCGATCCAGCGATCGTCCCCGGCGGCGGGGTACACGCCGTGCGGCGCCGCATCGTGGTCGGCGTTGCCGGCCGCCGTCCAGACGCGGCCGTTCACCGTGTAGTCGAGCATCGCGGGGCCGAGGAAGTGGATCGCCGCCTCGGCCTGCGCGAGGTCGATGTGCTGGCCTTCGCCGGTCCGCCGCCGGTGGTCGAGCGCGGCGAGGATCGCGATCGCGCTGAAGCGCGGCGCGATGTAGTCGGTGTAGGCGCCGAAGGGTCCGGCGGGCGCGCGGTCGGGCCAGCCGCAGAGCGCGCCGAAGCCGGTGATCGAGTGCGCGAGGTTCCCGAAGCCGGCGTAGGCGGCGAGCGGCCCCGTCTGCCCCATGAGGCAGGTGCTCAGCATGATGATCGACGGGTTCACCGCGCGGAGAGCCTCGTAGCCGAATCCGAGCGCATGCATCGTGCCCGCGCTGTAGGCCTCGGTCACGACGTCGGCCCAGCGTACGAGATCGAGCGCCACCTCGCGGCCGGCGGGCGTTCCGAGGTCGAGGGTGATCATGCGCTTCCCGGCGTTCATCTCATGGAAGAGGACCGCGCTCTCGGACTCGGGCGGCAGCTCGTGGAACGGCGCCACCGTGCGGCAGATGTCGGTGCGGGTCGTCGACTCGACGCGCACCACGGTCGCGCCGTAGTCGGCGAGCATGCGCGTCGCGGCCGGTCCCGCGATCGCCCACATGAGGTCGAGCACCTTGACGTCGGCGAGCGCGGCCTCGGACATCAGATCACTCCCCCCGCAGCGAGGCGCGCGAGCTCGGCGTCGTCGAGCCCGAGCTCGCCGCCGAGGATCTCGCGGTTGTGCTCGCCGACCATCGGCGGCCGGCGGCGGTAGCGGAGCGGCGTCCGCGACGGGCGCGCGAACGGCCCGGGGTAGCGGACGGCGCGGTCGAGCTCCGGATGGGCGAGCGTTCGCCAGTAGTCGCGTGCCGCGAGCTGCGCGTTCTCGACGACTTCGCGCGTCGTCGCGACCGGCGCGATCAGGAGGTCGCGCTCGAGCGCCGCGCGCAACAGCTCCGCCTTCGTCTTCGTACGGGTGAACCCCGCCACCGCCTCCTGCACGCGGACGAGTTCGGCGAACGTCTCCTCGCCCGTGAACAGCTGGTCGAAGAAGCGGACCCAGTCCTTGTCGCGGGTCGCCGCGTCGCAGCCGCCTTCCTCGGCCACCCAGTGCATGAGGCGGCGCGTGAACGGGCCGACCGACGAGCCGAACAGGAACGTGATCGAGACGTGCCCGTCGGCCGCCGGATGGACGAACCGCACCGAGAGCGGCCCCATGCCGGCGCCGCCGGAGATGCGGCGGGCGTCGGGAAAGCCGACCGCCGAGCTCAGGAGGTACGCCTGGGTGGCGAGGGTCACTGCCTGCTGCGCCGAGACGTCGACGTGCTGGCCGCGTCCCGAACGCGCGCGCTCGTGGTGGGCGACGAGCGCGGCGCCCGCCGCTTCGGCGGCGGCATGGGCATAGGCCTGCGGCACGCCGACCCGGAGCGGCGCGCGGTCCTCGTCGCCGGTGAGGCGCAGCGGCCCGCCGGCCGCGAGCAGGACGAGGTCGCTGTCGGCCCACGCCGCCTTCGGGCCGGTCTGTCCGAAGGGCGTGATCGAGACGTAGACGAGCCCCGGATTCGCGGCGGCGAGCGCGGCGTAGTCGAGCCCGCGCGCCGCCTGGACTCCGGGCGTCTCCGACTCGATCAGGAAGTCGGCGGCGGCGACCAGGCGGAGCAGGAGCTCGCGACCGCGTGCGCGGTCGAGGTCGAGTGTGACCCCGCGCTTGTTGCGCGCGACCGCCCACCATTCGAGGGAGCGGTCGGGGTGCGGCGCGTCGTCGACGAACGGCCCGCGGCGCCGCGTCGGCGCGCCGCCGGGTGGCTCGACCTGCACCACGTCGGCGCCGAGATCGCCGAGGATCTGGCCGCAGAGGTGGCCGCGGCTGCGAGTGAGATCCAGGACGCGGTAGGGGCTCAGCATCGTCGCCTCCGGGCGGCTCGTAGCGGAGGCCTCGCGCGCATGTCAAAGCGCGCCCCGGTTGCGAGCGGGTGTGCGCGCGGCGTAGGGTGCCGACACCAAACGCCGCGAAGGAGATCGCCCATGGGACTGCTCGACGACTTGCTCGGTCAATTGACCGCCGGTCCGGCCATGTCGGAGCGGCAGGTCCGCGCGGACGGCGTGGGCAGCTCCGACATGAGCCGCGTCCTGATGGCGCTCCTGCCGGTCGTGCTCGCCATGCTCGGCAGTCGGCGCGGCGCGAGCGAGCCGTCCGCCGGCTTCGGCCGCGCGAGCGCGGGCGGGCTCGGCGACATCCTCGGACAGATCCTCGGCGGCGCCGGCGGCGCCGGCGGCGCGGGCGGGCTCGGGGGGCTCCTCGAGGCGGTGCAGCGGGCGGGCTTCGGCGAGCAGGCGCGCTCGTGGGTCGGCAGCGGCGAGAACCAGGCGCTGCCGGCGGGAGCGCTCGAGCAGATCTTCGGCGCCGGCGGTCTCGCCGAGATCGCGCGCCGCGCCGGCCTCAGCGAGGCGGACGCGTCGCGCGGGCTCGAGCGGCTCATGCCCGAGGTCGTGGATCACGTAACGCCGGGCGGCGCCGTGCCCAACGGCTCGGAGCTGCTCGACAGCGTCGACGCGCTCGCGCGTCGCCTGGGGATCTGAGGGCGGGCGGTGAATCCGGACGGGGTCGGCGAGCGCGACGGCGACTGAGTCATGCCGCGCGCGGCGGCACCGGCCGCTCGTCGAGCCCGCGCCTTCCATGGAGACGCGCGGTGAGGGGCGCGGCCACGGGCGCGGCGCCTGCGTAGTGCACGATCGTGCAACCGCTTGCCGCGTCCCGGGGCTCGTGACACATTCCCCGCCGGTCGCGATTCGCCCCCGCAGCGATCACGCCGAGAATCCCCGCGAGAAGGAGCAGCTCCCATGACCGAGCACGAGGAGTTCCGTGAGTACTGCCGCCGCTGGCTCGCCGAGAACCGGCCCGCCGCGCCGAGCTTCCGGCTGCCGCTCAGCCCCATCGAGGTCATGACCGAGGAGCAGCGGCGCTACCTCTGCGCCTGGGAGAAGAAGTGCTACGAGGCCGGCCTCATCGGCTGCGACTATCCGAAAGAGTACGGGGGCGGCGGCCACGCCGGTTTCCAGCAGATCGCGGGCCAGGAGATGGGCCGCGCCCAGGTGCCGTACCTGATCAACGTCATCGGACTCTCGATGGCGGCGCCGACGATCCTGAACCACGGCACCGAGGAGCAGAAGCGGCGCTTCATTCCGCCGCTGCTGGCCGCCGACGAGATCTGGTGCCAGGGCTTCTCCGAGCCGAACGCCGGCAGCGATCTCGCGAACGCGCAGGCGTCGGCCGTGCGCGACGGCGACAACTGGATCATCAACGGCCACAAGGTGTGGACCAGTCTCGCGCACTTCGCGAGCTGGATGATCATGGTCACGCGCACCAGCAACGAGCACAAGTACAACGGCCTCACGTACTTCATAGTGCCGATCGCGAACACGAAGGGCGTCACGGTGCGGCCCCTCATCAAGATCACCGGCGAGACCGGCTTCAACGAGGTGCTGTTCGAGGACGTCGTCGTGCCCGACGCGTACCGCGTCGACGAGATCGGCAAGGGCTGGACCGTCGCGATGACGACGCTCCTCTACGAGCGCGGCGCGGCCGAAGGCGCGGGGAGCGGCGGCGGCATCTCGCTCGACGAGCGCATCGCCCAGCTCGTGAGCCTCGCCAAGCGCTCGCGGCGCGACGGCAAGCCCGCGTGGGAAGACGCCATCATCCGCGACCGCGTCGCCCAGCTCGCGATCCGCGTCGAGGGCATGCGCCAGGGGCACCGCCGCATGCGCGTCGAGCCGCTCACCGACCACCCGATGCGCCTCCCGCTCCAGGCCAAGGTCACCGTCAGCGAGCTGATGCAGGACATCGCGGCGGTGGCGCTCGAGATCGAGGGACCGGCGGCGAGCCTCTACGTCGGCGACCCCGGCGCCCCCGACAACGGCCAGTGGCCGCTCGCGTATCTCAACTCGTACGGCTTCACGATCGCCGCCGGTAGCAACGAGATCCAACGCAACATCCTCGGCGAGCGCGTCCTCGGCCTCGCGAAGTCGAAGTAAGGAGACGGGACGATGGCCCAGCCCAAGGATTTCGGTTTCGGCTCGGAAGAGCAGATGTTGCGCGACGCCGCGCGCAAGTTCCTGAAGGACCATGCGCCGATCGAGAAGCTCCGCGCGCTCGTCGCCAAGGACCACAAGCTCGCCTACGAGAGCGCCGTGCAGCCGCTCGCCTGGGACGAGCGGGTCTGGAAGCAGATGGTCGAGCTCGGCTGGACCGCGCTCGCCGTGCCCGAGTCGGCGGGCGGCGCCGGCATGAAGACGATCGCGGTCGCGGCGCTCGCCGAGGAGATCGGCCGCGCCGCGCTGCCGTCCCCGCTGATCGCGACGCTCATCGCGACCGCGGTACTGCGCGAGGCCGGTACCGACGCCGCGAAGACGTGCCTCGAACGCGTCGTCGGGGGCGCCGCCGCGTCGTTTGCGGGTCCGGGCGCCGAGGGCTCGTGGCTCCCCGACGCCACGTCGATCGCCGTCACCGAGAGCGGCAACGGCGCGGTCCTGAAGGGCAGCGTGCCCTTCGTGCAAGAGGCGCGGAAGGCCGCGTTCTTCGTCGTCGCTGCGCGCGACGCCAAGGGCGGCGTCGGCCTCTACGCCGTCGCGTCGGACGCGCCGGGCCTGAAGATCCTCCCCGATCGCGTCGTCGACCTCACCCGCGATCAGGCGCGCGTGGAGTTCGACGACGTGAAGGTCGGCACGTCCGCGATCGTCGCCTCGTCCACGGGGAGCGTCGGCGCGAAGGCGGTCGCCGCCGCGCTGCCCGCGATCCTGACCATCGTCGCCGCCGATCTCTGCGGCGCCGCCGAGTGGCAGCTCCAGACGACCGCCGAGTACGCGCGCGTCCGGACGCAGTTCGACCGCTTGATCGGCTTCTTCCAGGCCGTGAAGCACCCGATCGTGAACGTGATGATCGACGTCGACCGCGCCCGCTCGCTCACCTACGCGGCGGCCTGCGCCATCGACACCGAGCCCGAGAGCGCGCTCTGCCTCGCCCGCATGGCGAAGGCCGCGGCCTCCGACGCCGGGGCCTTCGCCTCGAGCCGCTCGATCCAGCTGCACGGCGGCATCGGCTTCACGTGGGAGTGCGACGTCCACATCTACGTGAAGCGCCAGAAGCACAACCAGTTCTACTTCGGCGACGGCCCGTACCAGCGCGCGAAGATCGCGCAGCTGATCGACCGCGCGGCGTAGGCGCCTGCGCCGGCGCCGCCGGCGTAGCGCGGGTCTCGTGCGCCGGCTCGACGTGTCGCGGGTGGGCGCGCTTTGCGCGGGTCGGCCGGTTGCGCCTGCGGGCGTTTCCGCGATCGTCGGCACGATCTCGCCGCGAGCGCGACGATCCGTGACGTGGTCTTCCGCATGGCGCTCCTCCTCTGGTCCCCGTCCTGGGGTCCGTGTCGTGGTCTCGGGAGGAGCATTCAGCAACGGCCGTACCCCGCCGCGACCCGAGGCGGATCCGCGCCTTGGGGCGAGTGCTCGTCAGGGCGGGTGGGCGATATCCCGCAGGGTGCGTGATGGTGCGCAGGCGGCCGCGCTCCGCCGCGGGCGCTGGTCGCCATCGCCGGGACCGAGCACCTGGCCCGCATTCCTCACCAGGTCCACGGCGCGAGAGCGGCGCGGCGACTTCCTGACCTCGTCCTCGAGGGCGATCCAGAGCTTCGAGGAGAGGCCCGGGGCGTAGCCGTCCCCGGGCAGAAGCTCGATCTCGATGGTCTCCGTCGGCTCGGGGATCATGGCGTAGGCAGCGCGAAGGACGAACGATGTCGGTGCAGAAATCACCGCCGAAGAGCGCGGCGACCCTGCGCACCGCGTCGTACGTCATCGCGTTGGCGCGCGGCGTGCGTCTTGCGACCCGGGAACTCGCCGCGTAGATCTCGGCGTGCCCACCCGCCCGATGCCGACCTCCGCGACCGCCTACTCCCGATCCTGGCGTGTCGTAGCCGGACTGCTGGTAGCGCTCGGCCGCGGCAGCCTGCTCGCCATGGCGTTCGTGCTGGCGTTCACGGAGACCCCGCTCGAGAACCCGCTCCGGCTGCTCCGCACGTTCGTCGTGGCGAGCGCGGCCCCGGGGCTCGCGGCGTGGCTTCTCGCGCGGGTGTTCGCGGCGTCGGTGAGCGTCGTGGACGGCTTGCTGGTGATCACGCGCCGCGACCGGCGCATCGAGATCCCCTGCGACGCGATCGTCGCGCTCGAGGCGTGGCGGGCGCCGCTTCCCGCGCCGGGCGTCGCGTTCCGGTTACGGTCCGGCGCGCGCGCCGCCTACGGCCTCGCGCTGGCCCCCCCGTCGGCGCTCGGCGTTCTCGTGGACGCCATCGCCGCCGGTGGGGGAGGCGACGGCGTGCGTACGGCGGCGCGCACGCCCGCGGCCGCGTATGCGGCGTCGCGCACCGACGGGACCG
>WBZR01001771.1_pt3 | contig 22883 bp, 19 predicted proteins | sample 5204231 | NCBI WGS metagenome assembly WBZR01 (sample SAMN12412403, study PRJNA552823) | activated sludge metagenome | isolation source: activated sludge from anammox sidestream of wastewater treatment plant... | place: USA: Virginia | collected 2017-08
TGGCCGCCTGCGGCCACTCGCCGCAGCGCGACTGTCCGGCCGCGGTGATCGAGGCCAGCGTGGCGCTGCTGGCCGCCGCACGCGCCGCCGCCCCGGGCCCGGCCCCGGCGGGCGCCCCGAGCGCCGCCTGCTAGCCTCGCGCCCTGCCGCAAGCCATGGATACCGCCACCTTCCTCATCCAGTGCCTGAACGCGCTGCAGTACGGGCTGCTGCTGTTTCTGGTGGCGAGCGGCCTGACGCTGATCTTCGGCATCATGGGCGTCATCAACCTCGCGCACGGCAGCTTCTACATGATCGGCGCGTACATGGCCTACGCGCTCGCGCCCTGGGTCGCCGCGACGCTCGGCGGAGGCTTCTTCGCGACGCTCGCGCTCGGCCTCGTGCTCGCCGTGCTGCTGGGTTACCTGCTCGAATGGGCCTTCTTCAGCTTCCTGTACGAGCGCGAACACCTGCAGCAGGTGCTGATGACCTACGCCCTCATCCTCGTGTTCGAGGAACTGCGCAGCCTGCTCGTCGGCGACGACGTGCACGGCGTGAAGGCGCCCGACTTCCTCGCCGGCACGATCGCGCTCGGCGACGTGATGACGTACCCGGTCTACCGCCTGTTCATCTCGGGCCTGTGCCTCGCGCTGGCGCTCGCCATGTACTTCGTCTTCACGCGCACAAGGCTGGGCATGACGATCCGCGCCGGCAGCGTGAACCGCGAGATGGTGCAGAGCCTCGGCATCGACATCCGCTTCCTCTACCGCCTGGTGTTCGCCGCCGGTGTCGCGCTGGCGGTGCTGGCCGGCATGGTGGCCGCGCCGGTCAGTTCGGTCTACCCGGGCATGGGCAGCACGGTGCTGATCGTGTGCTTCGTCGTCGTCGTGATCGGCGGCATCGGCTCGGTGCGCGGCGCACTCGCCGCTTCGCTGCTGATCGGCATCGTCGATACCTTCGGCAAGGTGCTGCTGCCGCAGGCCGCCGGCGTGCTGGTCTACGTGCTGATGGCGCTCGTGCTGCTGTGGCGGCCCGAGGGGCTGTTCCGCGCCGGCTGAACGAGGCCCATGCCGACGGCACCAACCTCGCGCGCCGGCGTCGCCTTCGTGGCGCTGCTGTTCGTCGCGCTGGCCGCCTATCCGGCGGTGGCCGGCAGCTTCGGCGTCGACCTGGCGACGAAGATCATGATCCTCGCCCTCTTCGCGCTCAGCCTCGAGCTGGTGGTGGGCGGTGCCGGACTCGTGAGCTTCGGGCACGCGGCCTTCTTCGGCATCGGCGCCTACGCAGCCGTGCTGCTGACGCCGGCCGACGGCGGCGCCAGCGCCTTGTGGCTGCTGCCGGCCGCGGTGGCATCGGCCGCGCTCTACGCGCTGGCCGTCGGTGCGCTGTCGCTGCGCACGCGCGGCGTGTACTTCATCATGGTCACGCTCGCCTTCGCGCAGATGGCTTACTACGTGGTGCACGACACGCCGCTGGGCGGAGGCACCGACGGCATCTATCTGCCCGAGAGGCCCGCTTTCGGCACGCTGCTCGTGCTCGAAGGCGCGCGCACGATGTACTACGTGACGCTGGCGGCGCTCGCGCTGGTGTTCGGTGCACTCGCCTTGCTGCGGCGCTCGCGCTTCGGGCGCGCGCTGGCCGGCATCCGCGTCAACGAGCAGCGCATGCGCGCGACGGGCTTCTCGACCTATCCGTACAAGCTCGCCGCGTTCACGCTCTCGGGCGCCGTCGCCGGCCTCGCCGGCTTCCTGTTCGCGGTGAAGGACGGTTTCGTCAACCCCGAGTTGCTGGCCTGGCATCAGTCCGGCGCGGTGCTGGTGATGATCATCCTCGGCGGCATCGGCCGGCTGCGCGGTGCGCTCGTCGGCGCCTTCGCCTATGCGCTGCTGCAGGAGCTGTTCAAGTCCGACGCCGTCTTCGGCGCCTTCGCCAAGCATTGGCTGCTGATGCTGGGGCTGACGATCATCGCCAGCGTCGCGCTGCTGCCGCGCGGCCTGGTCAGCATCCCCGAGACCTTGCAGCAACGCCGCCGCCGCGGCACGAACACGAGAGACGATGAACCGGCCTGAGGGAAGCGGCGAAGTGCTGCTGCGCTGCGAAGGCCTCACGCGCCGCTGGGGCGGACTGGTCGCGGTGAGCGGGGTCTCGCTCGGCTTCGAGCGCGGCATGGTGCATGCCGTGATCGGCACCAACGGCGCCGGCAAGTCCACGCTCGTCGCCATGCTCTCGGGCGAACTCGCGCCCACGGCGGGCCGCGTCGAGCTGCTGGGCCAGGACGCGACGCGCTGGTCCCAGCCGCGGCGTGCGCGCGCCGGCCTGGGCCGCAGCTACCAGCGCAGCACCATCTACCCCGCCTTCAGCGTGTTCGAGAACTGCCGCCTCGCGGCGCAGGCGCGGCTGCAGAAGCCCTGGCACTGGTGGCAGGACGCGCGCCGCTGCGAGCGGACCAGCGCGCAGGCGCGCAGCGCGGCCGAGCGCGCCGGCCTCGGCGCGCTGCTCGACCTCGAGGCCGGCGCGCTGTCGCACGGCGGCAAGCGCCAGCTCGAAGTCGCCATGTGCCTGGCCACCGGCCCGCAGGTGCTGCTGCTCGACGAGCCGCTCGCCGGCATGGGCGCCGAGGAGAGCGAGCGCATGCTGGCCCTGCTCGCCGAGCTGCGCGCCGGGCACGCGATCCTGCTCGTCGAGCACGACATGGACGCGGTCTTTCGCATCGCCGGGCGCATCACGGTGATGGTGAACGGCGGCGTCATCGCCTCGGGCCCGCCCGCCGCGGTGCGTGCCAACGCCGAGGTGCAGGCGGCCTACCTCGGCAATCGCTGAAGCCGCGTACGATGCCCGGCTGCGTGCGACCCGCGGGCCGGCGCGCCGAACCACCGAATCCAACCCCGATCCGACCACCATGTACCCCCAGCTCAGCCTCTACATCGACGGCCGGTTCCTGCACGGCGAGGGCCGCAAGGAACAGGACGTGTTCAATCCGGCCACCGGCGAGGTCATCGGCAAGCTGCCGCACGCCACGCGCGCCGATCTCGACGCCGCGCTCGCCGCCGCCGAGCGTGCCTTCGCGCACTGGAAGAAGAGCTCGCCGATGGAGCGCAGCAAGGTGCTGCGCCGCGTCGGCGAACTGGCACGCGAGCGCGCGCAGCAGATCGGGCGCGACATCACGCTCGACCAGGGCAAGCCGCTGGCCGAATCGGTGGGCGAGGTCGTCGCCTGCTCCGAACACGCCGACTGGCATGCCGAGGAGTGCCGCCGCATCTACGGCCGTGTGATCCCGGCGCGCGCCGAGGGCGTGCGCCAGCTCGTGCTGCGCGAGCCCGTCGGCGTGTGCGCGGCGTTCACGCCCTGGAACTTCCCGTTCAACCAGGCGATCCGCAAGATCTGCGCCGCCGTCGGCGCGGGCTGCACGATCGTCGTCAAGGGCCCGGAGGACGCGCCCAGCGCCGTCGTCGCGCTGGCCCGGCTGTTCCACGACGCCGGGCTGCCGCCGGGCGTGCTCAACATCGTCTGGGGCGTGCCGCACGAGGTGAGCAAGCAGCTGATCGAGAGTCCGGTCGTGCGCAAGATCTCGTTCACCGGCTCGGTGGCGGTGGGCAAGCAGCTCGCCGCGCTCGCCGGCTCGCTGATGAAGCGCTGCACGATGGAGCTGGGCGGCCATGCGCCGGTGATCGTGTGCGACGACGCCGACATCGACTTCGCGGCCAAGCTGCTCGTGCCCTTCAAGTTCCGCAACGCCGGCCAGGTGTGCATCTCGCCGACACGCTTCTACGTGCAGGAAGGCGCCTACGAGCGCTTCGTCGCGGCCTTCGTGCAGCGCACCGCAGCGCTGAAGGTCGGCGACGGCCTCGCTCCCGAGACGAAGATGGGTCCGCTCGCGCAACAGCGGCGCGTGCCGGCGGTGGCCGGCTTCGTCGAAGACGCCGTCGGCCGCGGCGCGCGCGTGCTTGCAGGCGGCGCGCCGCTGCCCGGCAGCGGCAACTTCTTCGCGCCGACGGTGATCGCCGACCTGCCCGAGGACAGCCGCCTGATGACCGAGGAGCCCTTCGGCCCGGTGGCCGGCATCGTGCGCTTCAAGACCGTCGACGAGGTGCTGCAGCGCGCCAACCGGCTGCCCTACGGGCTTGCCGCCTACGCCTTCACGACCTCGACCAAGAACGCGACCGCCCTGGCCGGCGGCATCGAGGCGGGTCTGGTGTCGATCAACCACATCGGCCTGGCGCTGGCCGAGACGCCGTTCGGCGGCGTCAAGGACAGCGGCTACGGCAGCGAGGGCGGCAGCGAGACCTTCGACGGCTATCTGGTGACGAAGTTCGTCACGCAGCTGAACTGACCGGTTCCGCACCGAAGCGCGCGGCGCGACGCGCCGGCGCATCCGGGCCGGCAAGGCGGAGCCATCAGGGCGGGTAGCCCGTGAGCGCGCGCAGCCGCGCGTACAGCGGCCGCAGCCGGCCGTACAGCGGCCGGTAGACCTCGCGGTACAGCGCGTCGTAGGCGGCAACGGCGGCCGCCTCGGGCTCGACGACGAGGCCACCGCGCGCCATCGCGCGCGCCGCTGCCGGCACGTCCTCGTGCAGGCCGAGCGCGGCCGCGGCCAGCATGGCAGCGCCGAGCGCCGAGGTCTCGTCGACCGCCGGGCGCTGCACGGGCAGGCCGAACATGTCGGCCGCCACCTGCAGCACGCGCGCGCTGCACGCGCCGCCGCCGCTGGCGTGCAGCGCAACCAGGCGGCGGCCCAGCCGCGCCTCGATCGCCTCGCGACCGGCACGCAGCGCGAACATCACGCCTTCGACGAGCGCTCGGTACAGGTGCGCGCGCCCGTGCATCTCGCCGAAGCCGACGATTGCGCCGCGCGCCTCCGGGCCGGGCTCGCGCAGCCCCGGGCTCCAATAGGGCTGCAGCACGAGACCGAGCGCGCCCGGCGGCGTGGCGGCGAGCAGTTCGTCGAACAGCGTCTCGGGCTCCACGCCGAGTGCCGCTGCGCGTGCGCGCTCGGGCGCGCCGAACTGCTCGCGAAACCAGCTCACCAGCCACATGCCGCGCGGCACATGCACCTCGGTGTTCCAATGGCCCGGCCAAGCGGCGGGGAAGGCCGGCAGCAGGCGCTGAACCTCGCAGTAGCGCGGCTGCATCGTGTCGATCGCGGCGGCGGTGCCGAGCGACAGATGCGCGGCGTCGGGCGCCAGCACGCCGCAGCCGAGCAGCTCGCAGGCCTTGTCGGCCGCCGCCGCGACCACCGGCAGGCCACGCGGCAGGCCGAGTGCGGCGGCCGCCTCGTTCGTCAGGTGCCCGAGCACGCTGGCAGGCGCGGCCAGACGCGGCAGTTGCGCCGCGTGCAGCGCGAGCGCACGCCAGCGCCAGTCGCCCGCGCGCGCCCATTGCCCACGCCGATGGTCGAACGGCAGGTAGCCCACCTGGCAGGCCGCCGAGTCGACCCACGCGCCGACCAGGCGCTGCGTGAGCCAGGTCGACAGCAGCCCGAAGCGCGCGCAGCGCGCCCACAGCTGCGGCTCGTGCTGGGCGATCCAGTTCGCCTCGGCCTGCGCCTGCAGCCGCCGCACCAGGGCATGCGCCCGTGCCAGCCGCAGCGCCGCACCCCAAGCCAGGCCGAGCGCGGGCAGAACATCGGCCCGGCGCGCGTCGGGCCAGACGATGGCCGGACGCAGCGGCTCGCCCTGCGCGTCGGCGCAGACGACCGTGCCGCGCTGCGTCGTCAAGGTCAGGGCGGCAACCGCGCCCGGGGCCACTGCCGCGCCGCGCCACAGCGCCGTCACCGCTTCGCCGAGCGCGCACCAATAGACCCGCGGATCCTGCTCGGCCCAGCCGGGCCTCGGCGTGGCGAAGGGAGGCTCGATGCTGCGGCAGGCCGCAGCACCGACATGGCCGCTGCGGTCGAAGACCACCGCACGCACGCTCTGCGTCCCGACGTCGACGGCCAACAGCAACGGGGCGGGCGTGGACATCGGGCGGCGCGCGGCCTCGCAACAGACGACGGGCCAGACCTCGCGGCCTGGCCCGTTGGCGATCGTTGGTCGGGGTGGCGGGATTCGAACTCGCGACCCCTTGCACCCCATGCAAGTGCGCTACCAGGCTGCGCTACACCCCGACGAAGGCGCGGATTATAGGCCCGCGTCGTGGCTCGACCGCCCGCTCGACCAGGCATTCGACCCAGCGCGGGTGAAACGCCAGAGCGGGATCGCGCCACGGCGCGTTGCGCCTGGATCGGCAGCGTCGGTGCCGGCGCTCCCCAGGGTTTCAACCCTCGCGCGGGCTGCGGATCGAGCGCAGCGACGGCAGCGATGGCATCGCGCCGCTCGTGCGCTGTTTCAGCCCTCGAGCAGGTTGCGGATCGAGCGCAGCTCCGCGCGCAGTTGCGACCAGTCGACCTGGCCGGCCCGCGGCTCCTCCTCCTCCTCCGCCGCCTGCGTCGCCGCGCTCGTCGCGGCCGGCGTGCCGGGTACGTCCGACGGGCTCGGCGCCGCGGACCGGTCCGGATCGGCCACCTCCATGCGGGCCTGGGCGCGCTCCAGGGTCGCGCTGGCCATGCCCGGCGAGCGCAGCACGGCACTGTCGGCCAGCCGATTGCGCGCGCCGCTGATCGTGAAGCCCTGTTCGTAGAGCAGATCGCGGATGCGGCGCACCAGCAGCACTTCGTGGTGCTGGTAGTAGCGGCGGTTGCCGCGCCGCTTCATCGGCTTGAGTTGGGTGAACTCCTGCTCCCAGTAGCGCAGCACGTACGGCTTGACGCCGCAAAGGTCGCTCACCTCACCGATCGTGAAGTACCGCTTCGCGGGGATGGCTGGGAGCGCTTTCTCCATTGAAATCAATGAGATCCACGGGGAAAGCTAGACTCTACTCGAACTCCCCTTCGACCGGCGTGTCGCCCTGCACGATGGCTTTCAGCTTGTGACTGGCGTGAAAGGTCACGACGTGGCGCGCCTTGATCGGGATCGACTCGCCGGTGCGCGGGTTGCGCCCGGGGCGCGGCGCCTTGCGCCGGATGTTGAAGTTGCCGAAGCCCGAGAGCTTGACGTCCTGGCCGTCGACGAGTGCGGCGTGCACGATCTCGAAGAAGGCCTCGACCATGTCCTTGCTCTCGCGCTTGTTGAGCCCGAGGCGGTCGAACAGCAGTTCGGCCAGTTCGGCCTTGGTCAGCGTGGGCGTCTCGAGCGAGGGCAGGATCACGCGCTGAGCGGCATCGCCGCGCCCGGCGTCCTTGGTCTCTTCATTGCTCACGTCGTCGTTCTCCATCACGGCCCTCAGCCGCGCAGCCGCGCCCCGAACGCCTCGTACGCCCGCGCCACCGCCGCCGCCAGGGCCGCCTCGATGCGTTCGTCGGTCAGCGTGGCCGCATCGTCGCGCAGCTCGAGCCGGTAGGCCAGGCTGCGCTCGCCGGCGCCGATGCCCGCACCCGGCTGCGACGGTTGGTACAGGTCGAACAGCGTCGCGGCGCGCACGAGGCCGCCCGCATCGTCGCACAGCCGTCGGGCCAGTGCCGCGTGCGGAACGTCCGCCGGCAGCACGAGCGCGAGATCGCGCCAGGCGCTTTGCTGGCGCGCCAGCGGCTCGAGCTGCGGCAGCGGCAGCGCGGCCACGGCATCGAGCGCGATCTCGAAGAGCACCGGCGCCTGCGGCAGTTCGTAGGCCTGGCGCCAGCGCGGGTGCAGCTCGCCGACATGCCCCGCGGTGCGGCCGTCGAGCACGACGGCGGCCGAGCGGCCCGGATGCAGAGCCGGATGCGCCGCCGCCACGAACGACGGCGTGCGCGGCGCGAGCAGCGCCTCGAGGTCACCCTTGACGTCGTAGAAGTCGACTGCGCGCTCCTTGCTGCCCCATTGCAGCGGCGCCGCGCTGCCGTAGGCGAGTGCGGCCACGCGCATCGGCTGGTCGAGCCCGGCCACTGCGAGCGGGCCGTCGGCGGCGGCGGCGTTGCGCAGGAAGACGCGGCCGAGCTCGAACACGCGCACGCGCGACGCGCGGCGTGCCAGATTGCGGCGCAGCACGTCGACCAGGCTGCCGACCAGGCTCGAGCGCATCACGGCCAGCGGCGCCACGATCGGGTTGAGGACGCGGATCGGGTCGCGGTTGCCCGCCAGTTCGCGCTCCCAGCGCTCCTCGACAAAGCCGAAGTTGATTGTCTCGTGGTAGCCCAGGCCCGCGAGCTGACGCCGGATCGCATGGGCCGAACGCCGCCCCTCGGGCCGCGCGCTGGCCGCCACGGGTGCCAGCGGCGCGGTGAGCGGGAGCTTGTCATAGCCGACGACGCGCGCTACCTCCTCGATCAGATCCTCCTCGAGCGCGAGGTCGAAGCGCCACGAAGGCGGCTCGACCGTGAGCGTGCCCTCGCCCTCGGCGACAGCGAGCCCCAGGCGCCGGAACACGTCGGCGCACTGCGCCTGCGTCACCGGCATGCCCAGCACCTTGGCCGCGCGTGCGGCACGCAGCGTCACCGGGCGCGTCTCGGGCAGGCGCAGCACCTGGTCGTCGATCGGGCCGGGTTCACCACCGCAGACCGCGCAGACGAGCTGCGTGATGTGCTCGATGTGCTCGACGGTGCGCGCCGGATCGACGCCGCGCTCGAAGCGGTGGCTGGCCTCGGTGGCAAAGCCGTAGCGCCGCGGGCGTCCCTGCACCGCCTCGGGCCACCAGAAGGCGGCCTCGATGTAGACATGGCGCGTGGTGTCGCTCACCGCCGTGGCCTCGCCGCCCATGATGCCGGCGAGCGACTCGGGGCCCTCGGCGTCGGCGATCACGCCCACGGTCTCGTCGAGCTCCACGGTGCTGCCGTTGAGCAGCCGCAGCGTCTCGCCCCGGGCAGCCCAGCGCACGACGAGCCGCTCGTGGATCTTGTCGTAGTCGAAGATATGCGAGGGCCGGCCGTACTCGAACATCACGTAGTTGGAGATGTCGACCAGCGCACTCACGCTGCGCTGGCCGCAGCGCGCCAGGCGCTCGACCAGCCAGCGCGGCGACGATGCGGCCGTGTTCACGTTGCGCACGACGCGGCCCGAGAAGCGGCCGCACAGATCGCTGGCCAGCACCTGCAGCGGCAGCTTGATGTCGTGCACCGGCGCCACCGGCACGATCGCCGGCGTGCGCAGCGGCGCGCCGGTCAGCGCCGAGACCTCGCGTGCGATGCCGTAGACGCTGAGCGCATGGGCGAGGTTGGGCGTGAGCTTGAGGGTGAAGATCGTGTCGTCGAGCTGCAAGAAGGCGCGCAGGTCCTGGCCGAGCGGCGCGTCGGCCGGCAGCTCGAGCAGGCCGGCAGCCTCCTCGGAGATGCCCAGTTCGCGCGCCGAGCACAGCATGCCGCGGCTTTCGACGCCGCGCAGCCGGGCCGCGCCGATCGTCACGGGCCGGGCGTCGCCGCCCTGCGCGGGCAGCGCGGCGCCGACCGTGGCCAGCGGCACGCGCAGTCCGGCGCGCGCGTTGGGCGCGCCGCAGACCACCTGCAGCGGCTCACCCGCGCCGATGCCGACCTTGCATACGCGCAGGCGCTCGGCCTGCGGGTGCGGCAGGGCCGCGAGGATCTCGGCGACCACGACGCCGGTGAACGCGGGGGCCACCGGGCGCAACTCCTCGACCTCGAAGCCGGACATCGTGAGCAGGTCGGCCAGTTGCCGCGTGCCGATCGGCGGGTCGCAGAACTCGCGCAGCCAGGACTCTGGGAATTGCATCTCGAACTCGCTCGGGAAATCGGAGGGCCGGCGCGGGGCGCCGGTGTCGGGCGTCAGCGGAACTGCGCGAGGAAGCGCAGGTCACCCTCGAACAGCAGGCGCATGTCGTCGATCCCGTAGCGCAGCATCGCCAGCCGGTCCGGACCCATGCCGAAGGCGAATCCGATGTTCGCTTCCGCATCGAGCCCGAAGTTGCGCACGACGTTGGGGTGCACCTGGCCCGAGCCCGCCACCTCGAGCCAGCGCCCGGCCAGCGGCCCGTCGCGAAACGCGATGTCGACCTCGGCGCTGGGTTCGGTGAAGGGGAAGAAGCTCGGCCTGAAGCGCATGTCGAAGTCGTCGGTCTCGAAGAAGCGCCGCACGAAGTCGCTCAGCACGACCTTCAGGTCCTTGAACGACACGTTCTGGCCGATCCACAGGCCCTCGCACTGGTGGAACATCGGCGAGTGCGTGGCGTCGCTGTCGACGCGGTAGGTGCGCCCCGGCGCGATGACGCGGATCTCGGGCATCGGCCGCCCGGCGGCGATCTCCTGCGCGTGGCGCGCCGCGTGCTGGCGCGCGTAGCGCACCTGCATCGGGCTGGTGTGCGGGCGCAGGTTCAGCCAGCGCCCTTCGGCGTCCTTCAGGTCGACGTAGAACGTGTCCTGCATCGAGCGCGCCGGGTGGTTCTCGGGGTTGTTGAGCGCGGTGAAGCTCATCCAGTCGGTCTCGATCTCGGGGCCCTCGGCGACGTCGAAACCCATCGACGCGAAGATGGCCTCGATGCGCTCGATCGTGCGGCTCACCGGATGCAGGCTGCCCGTGCCGCGGCTGCGCCCGGGCAAGGTGACGTCGAGCGCCTCGGCGCGCAACTGGCGCTCGAGCTCGGCCGCCGCCAGCGCCTCGCGCCGCGCCTGCAGCGCGGCCTCGATGGCTGCCTTGGCCTGGTTGATCTCGGCGCCGCGCGCCTTCTTGGCCTCGTGCGCGAGCGCGGCCAGGCCCTTGAGCAGTTCGGTCACGCGACCGCTCTTGCCGAGGAAGCGCGCCTTGGCGTCCTCCAGCGCGGCGGGTGTCGGCGCAGCGGTGAACTCGGCGCGCGCGGCTTCGACCAGATCGACCAGATCGTTCATGGAACAACCATATGAAATGAGGAAAGGCCGCCCCTTGCGGTGACGGCCTTCCTGCGGTTTCGGCGGGGCCGCCCGCTGCGGACGGACCCCTCGGAACGTCAGGCCAGTTCGGCCTTCACCTTGGCGACGATGCTGCCGAAGGCGGCCGGGTCGTTCACCGCCATGTCGGCCAGCACCTTGCGGTCGATGTCGATCTGCGCCTTCTTCAGGCCGGCCATGAACTTGCTGTAGGTGACGCCGAGCTCGCGGCTGGCCGCGTTGATGCGCGCGATCCAGAGCTGGCGGAACACGCGCTTGCGCGTGCGGCGGTCGCGGTAAGCGTACTGGCCGGCCTTCATCACCGCCTGCTTGGCGATGCGGAAGACGTTCTTGCGGCGGCCGCGGAAGCCCTTGGCCAGGGCCAGCACCTTCTTGTGGCGGGCGTGGGCGGTGACACCACGTTTGACGCGAGGCATGGATCTGCTCCTTGGTTGTCGTCAGCGGTGGCGCGTCACAGGCCCGCGAACGGCAGCATCGCCGCCACGTGGCCCATATTGGTCTCGTGCACGTTGGCCGCGCCGCGCAGGTGGCGCTTGCGCGTCGTCGTCTTCTTGGTGAGGATGTGGCGCTTGTAGGCCTGGGCGCGCTTGACGGTGCCGCCCGGGCGCACGCGGAAGCGCTTCTTGGCGCCGCTCTTGGTCTTCATCTTGGGCATGGCTGCTCCTTCTGGATTGCCCCTGCAGGCGGCACCGCAAAGCGGATGCGCTTGACGGCCTGCAGCAGCTTGGATGCCGGGCGGCGACGACCATGCCGCCGCGCCGGCGAAAACCGGATATTGTCGGCTACTTTCTCTTGGGCGCCAGCACCATGATCATCTGGCGCCCCTCGAGCTTGGGCATGTGCTCGACCACGGCCACGTCGGCCAGTTCGTCGCGAATGCGCTCGAGCATGCGCATGCCCAGCTCTTGGTGCGTGATCTCGCGGCCGCGGAAGCGCAGCGTGACCTTGCCCTTGTCGCCGTCCTCGGAGATGAAGCGGCGCAGGTTGCGCATCTTGATCTCGTAGTCGTTATCGTCGGTGCCGGGTCGGAACTTAACTTCCTTGACCTCGATGACCTTCTGCTTGGCCTTGGCTTCCGCCGCCTTCTTCTGCTCCTGGTACTTGAACTTGCCGTAGTCCATGAGCCGGCATACCGGCGGGTCGGCGGTCGCCGCGATCTCGACCAAGTCCACGTCCAGCTCGCCGGCCATTCGCAGCGCTTCCAGGGTGGGGACGATGCCCAGCGGCTCGTTGTTGACCCCGTTGAGGCGCACCTGCGGCGCCATGATCTCCCGGTTCAGCCTGTGCTTGCGCTCCGCGTTCGGAATGCGCCGGTCCATGAAGGTAGCGATGGTTTCGACTCCTCGGGCCGCTCGAAGGCGAACGAGCTGCCTGACAACGACAAAAAGCGCGCCTCGGTTGGACCTAGGTCCTGGCTGCGACCTCGGCGAGCAGCCTCTCGAGAAAGGCCTGCTGCGCCATCACGCCAAGATCCTGGTTGCCCCGGGCGCGCACCGCAACGGTGCCGTTCGCCTTCTCCTTGTCGCCCACGACGAGGATGTACGGCACCTTTTGCAAGGAATGCTCGCGGATTTTATACGCGATCTTTTCGTTGCGCAAATCGGCCTCGGTCCTAACTCCTTGTTTTTGCAGCGCTTTCGCGACACCAGCTGCGTACTCGGCCTGCCCTTCGGTGATCGAGGCAACCACCGCCTGCACCGGCGCGAGCCACACCGGCATCGCGCCGGCGTGCTGCTCGATCAGGATGCCGATGAAGCGCTCGAGGCTGCCGACGATCGCGCGGTGCAGCATCACCGGATGGCGGCGGCTGGAATCCTCGGCCACGTACTCGGCGCCCAGGCGCTCGGGCATGCTGAAGTCGACCTGGATCGTGCCGCACTGCCACTCGCGCCCGATCGCGTCCTTCAGCGTGTACTCGATCTTCGGGCCGTAGAAGGCGCCCTCGCCCGGTGAGACCGTGAACGCGCAGCCCGAGCGACGCAGGGACTCCATCAGCGCCGCCTCGGCCTTGTCCCAGCCTTCGTCGGAGCCGATGCGCGCCTCGGGGCGCGTGGCGATCTTGTAGATGATGTCGGTGAAGCCGAAGTCGGCGTAGACCCTCTGCAGCAAGGCCGTGTAGGCCACGCACTCGCCCTGGATCTGTTCTTCCGTGCAGAAGATGTGGCCGTCGTCCTGCGTGAAGGCGCGCACGCGCATGACGCCGTGCAGGCCGCCGGTGGGCTCGTTGCGGTGGCAGGCGCCGAACTCGCCGTAGCGCAGCGGCAGATCGCGGTAGCTCTTGATGCCCTGCTTGAAGATCAGGATGTGGCCCGGGCAGTTCATCGGCTTGAGCGCGTAGTCGCGCTTGTCCGACTCGGTCGTGAACATGTTCTCGCGGTACTTCTGCCAGTGGCCGGTCTTCTCCCACAGCGCGCGGTCGAGGATCTGCGGACCCCTCACCTCCTGGTAGCCGTTGTCGCGGTAGACCTGCCGCATGTACTGCTCGACCTCCTGCCACAGCGCCCAGCCCTTGGGGTGCCAGAACACCGTACCCGGGCTGTGCTCGTCGAAGTGGAACAGATCGAGCTCGCGGCCGAGCTTGCGATGGTCGCGCTTCTCGGCCTCCTCGAGCATGCGCAGGTACTTCTGCAGCTCGTCCTTGCTCGCCCAGGCGGTGCCGTAGATGCGCTGCAGCTGCTCGTTGCGATGATCGCCGCGCCAGTAGGCGCCGGCGACCTTCATCAGCTTGAAGTGCTCGAGGCGCCCCGTGCTCGGTACATGCGGGCCGCGGCACAGATCCTCGAAGCCGCCCTCGCGGTACAGGCTCACCTCCTCGCCGGCGGGAATGCTGCCGATGATCTCGGCCTTGTAGTGCTCGCCGATGCCCTTGAAGTAGGCGACGGCCTCGTCGCGCGGCAGCACCCGGCGCACGACCGGCTCGTTCTTCTTCGCCAGCTCCGCCATGCGCAGCTCGATCGCGGTCAGGTCCTCGGGCGTGAACGGGCGCTTGTAGGCGAAGTCATAGTAGAAACCGTTGTCGACCACCGGGCCGATCGTCACCTGCGCGTCGGGGAAGAGCTCCTTCACCGCGTAGGCCAGCAGGTGCGCCGTGCTGTGGCGCAGGATCTCCAGGCCCTCGGCATCCTTGTCGGTGACGATGACGAGCCGGGCGTCGCTTTCGATACGGTGGCTGGTGTCGACGAGCCGGCCGTCGACCTTGCCGGCGATGGCTGCCTTGGCCAGGCCGCGGCCGATGCCCGCAGCCACCTCGGCCACCGTCACCGGCCCGGGGTAGCTGCGCTGCGAGCCGTCGGGCAACGTGATCTGAACCATCTGCAATTCCTCTTCGCTGTTCTTGCGGGCAACAAAAAAGCGCGGGATCGGCCGCGCTCTTGCTGTGTAGGGGGTGCGTGAGGCGTGACCGCGCGGCCGGCTAGATGCCGGTGTCGAACTCCGTAGTCCGCGGTGTCATAACCGTCGTGCCTTTCCCGGTCCTTGGCTGGTCGTGTGCAACGGTGCGATTCTACCCGGCGCCGGCCGTCGTGTTTCTGCGGTATCGCGCCGCCCAAACCGGCGCCGGTTGGCGCGGGACAAGCCGTTCGCAGGCGGGCGACCGCGCGGACGGCCGGGCCATGCGCGCGCTTCGGGCGGCGCGAGTGAAGAGCCAGCCGAGCCGCTGCGGCGCTGCGGCCGTCTTCAGCGCGGCGGCTGGCGCAGACGCGCGAACGCCGCCGCCAGCGCGCCCTGCGCGCCCTGCGCGGCCGGCTCGCGGCGGGCCGCGCCGCGTGCGCGCTCGTCGCGCCCCACCGCCTGGAAGCGGTTGTCGCCGGCGCCGCGCGCTGCCGCGGCGGGCTCGTCGTCCAGCCGCATCGTGAGCGCGATGCGCTTGCGCGCCAGGTCGACTTCGAGCACGCGCACCCGCACCTGGGCACCGGCGCGCACCACCGCGCGCGCGTCGGTCACGAACTTGCGGCTCATGCGGCTCACGTGCACCAGGCCGTCGTGGTGCACGCCCAAGTCGACGAAGGCGCCGAACTGCGCCACGTTGCTCACCGTGCCTTCGAGCAGCATGCCCGGTTCGAGGTCGGCGATGTCGTGCACGCCCTCGTTGAAGCGCGCCACGGTGAACTCGGGCCGCGGGTCGCGCCCCGGCTTGGCCAGCTCGGCCAGGATGTCCTTCACGGTGATCGCGCCGAAGCGCTCGTCGGCGAAGGCCTCGGGCCGCAGCGCCTTCAGCATCTCGGCGCGGCCCAGCAGCTCGTGCAGCGGGCGGCCGGCCGCGGCAAGCATCCGATGCACCAGCGCATAGGTCTCGGGATGCACGCCGGTCCGGTCGAGCGGATCGTCGCCGTCGAGGATGCGCAGGAAGCCCGCCGCCTGCTCGAACGTCCTGGGGCCCAGTCCGCTCACCTCGAGAAGCTGGCCGCGGTTGCGGAATGCGCCGTTCGCGTCGCGCCAGCGCACGACGCCGGCCGCCACCGACGGCGTGAGCCCCGAGACGCGCGCCAGCAGCGGCACCGAGGCGGTGTTGAGGTCGACGCCGACGGCGTTGACGCAGTCTTCCACCACCGCCTCGAGCGAGCGCGCCAGCGCGCCCTGCTCCACGTCGTGCTGGTACTGGCCGACGCCGATGCTGCGCGGTTCGATCTTCACCAGCTCGGCCAGCGGATCCTGCAGCCGCCGCGCGATGCTCACCGCACCGCGCAGGCTGACGTCGAGCTCGGCAAGCTCGCGGCTCGCCAGCTCGCTGGCCGAGTAGACCGAAGCCCCGGCTTCGCTCACGACGAGCTTGTCGATCGCATGGCCGGGCGCGGCTGCGCGCACACGCTCCACGAGTTCGGCGGCGAGCCGGTCGGTCTCGCGGCTCGCCGTGCCGTTGCCGATGGCGATCAGGCGCACGCCGTGCGCGGCCGCGAGGCGCGCCAGCGCCTGCAGCGAGCCCTCCCAGTCGCGGCGCGGTTCGTGCGGGTAGACGGTGGCGGTGTCGAGCACCTTGCCCGTGTCGCCGACCACCGCCACCTTCACCCCGGTGCGGATGCCGGGGTCCAGGCCCATCACCACCTTCGGGCCGGCCGGGGCGGCCAGCAGCAAGTCGCGCAGGTTCTCGGCGAACACCTTGATCGCCGTCGCCTCGGCAGCCTCGCGCAGCCGCGCGAAGAGGTCGCGCTCGAGGCTGAGCGAGAGCTTGACCCGCCAGGTCCATGCGATGCACCGGCGGATCAGCGCGTCGCCGGGCCGGCCGGCGCCGCTCCAGCCGAGGTGACGCGCGATGCGCGCTTCGGCCGGCGCCGACGCCGCCTTGGTGCCGGACACAGATGCCGATGCCGATGCCGATGCCGATGCCGATGCGCCTGCTGCCGCCTGCGTGACGCCGTCGTCGAGCGCGAGGCCGACGTCGAGCCACTCCTGCGCACGGCCGCGGAACACCGCCAGCGCGCGGTGGCTCGGCACCTTGCGGATCGGCTCGTCGTATTCGAAGTAGTCGCGGAACTTGGCCGCCTCGGGCAGGTTGCCCTCCTTGCCCGGCGCGAGACGGCTGCGCAGCAGCGCCTCGGCCCAGAGCCACTCGCGCAGCACGCCCACCAGAGCCGCATCCTCGGCCCAGCGCTCGGCAAGGAGGTCGCGCACACCGTCGAGCACGGCCGCGGTTTCGCCGAAACCCGCGCCGGCGTTCAGGAAGGCCGCCGCTTCGACTGCGGGATCGAGCGCGGGATCGGCGAAGAGCCGGTCGGCCAGGGGTTCGAGCCCGGCCTCGCGCGCGATCATCGCCTTGGTGCGCCGCCTCGGCTTGAAGGGCAGGTACAGATCCTCGAGCTCCTGCTTGGTGGACGCGGCCTCGAACGCGGCGCGCAGCTCCGCGGTGAGGCGGCCCTGCTCGTCAACGCTGCGCAGCACCGCGCCACGCCGCTCCTCGAGCTCGCGCAGATAGGCCAGGCGCTGCTCGAGCGCGCGCAGCTGCGTGTCGTCCAACCCCCCGGTCGCCTCCTTGCGGTAGCGGGCGACGAAGGGGACGGTGGCGCCGCCGTCGAGCAGGTCCACCGCCGCGCGAATCTGCGCGGGGCGCACCGCCAGCTCGACGGCGATCTGGGTGACGATCTTGTCCAAGGGAACGCGTGGGGGGAGGCCGAAGAGGCGGCGCAGTGTAGCGGCGCGCTTGCGGCGGCAGCCGACGCATCGGGCCTCGCAATGGTCTGGCCCGGCAATCCGCGCCTGCCAGGGCGCTGCCGTCGACAAGCGTCAGCCCAGCGCCGGTACCGCTGCGAGCAACCTTCGCGTGTACGAATGGCTGGGGACCGACAGGACCTCCCGCGCCGGGCCGATTTCGACCAGCTCGCCCTTCATCATCACAGCCACGCGATCGGCGAAGGCGCGCGCAATCGAGATGTCGTGGGTGATCATCAGATAGGCCACGTTGCGGCGTCGCTGGATGTCGAGCAGCAGGTTGAGCACCTGTCCCCGGATCGAGACATCGGCACCCGAAAGCGGCTCGTCGGCAATGATCAGCTTGGGCTGCATGGCGAGGCAACGCGCGATCAGCACGCGCTGACGCTGGCCGCCGCTCAGCTCGTGCGGATAGCGCTCGAGGAACGGCAGCGCCGGCCTCAACCCGACGTCCTCCAGGAGCCGCACGCAGCGCGCCTGCTCGTCGCCGGGTGTGCGCCACAGCGCCTGCTCGAGCGACTCGCGTACGGTGCGGCGGGGATTGAGCGAGGCGCTCGGGTCCTGGAAGATCGGCTGCATGCCCACGCGCAGGCGCCGGAACTGCTGAGACGTCAGTGCAGCGAAGTCGTGTCCGTCGAAGCGCACGCGGCCCGCGTCGGGCCGCAGCAGACCCAGTGCGACGCGCCCCAGGGTCGACTTGCCCGAGCCGCTCTCGCCCACCAACGCGACGATCTCGCCCGCGTGCACGTCCAGGCTGACGTCCTTCAGCGCGTGCAGCATGCCACGCCGCCCCTGGCGGAAGCTCTTCACGATGCCCTGAAGCACAAGCAGCGGTTCGGCCATCGCGTCAGCCTCCGGTGGTCGCGTAGTCGCCTTCGATCGTCTCGAAACGACCATCGGCATCGCGCGCCGCACGTGCTGCCCTGATCAAGCCGGCCGTGTAGGCATGCGCCGGGCTGCGGAAGACCTCGCGCGTGATACCCGATTCGACGATGCGGCTGCGCAACATCACGTACACGCGCTCGCATTCCTCCCAGACCACACCCAGATCGTGCGAGATCAGCAGCATCGCCATTCCCAGGCGCTGGCGCAGGTCGCGCAGCAGCGCCAGCATTTCGGCCTGGGTCGTCACGTCGAGCGCGGTGGTCGGTTCGTCGGCGAGCAGCAGCTTTGGCCGACACCCCAGCGCGACGGCCAGCAGCGCACGTTGGCGCATGCCTCCCGACAACTCGTGCGGATACGAGCGCATCGTGCCGGCGGGCAGTCGCACCAGGTCGAGCAGTTCGGCCACACGGGCTTTGACGTCGTGCGCTGCGCGGTCGTGGCGCTGCACGCTCTCGGCGATCTGGCGGCCCACGCGCATGACCGGATTGAGGAAGCTGAGTGGATCCTGAAAGACCATGGCGACTGGGTTGCCGCGCAGCCCCTCCCACTGCCTCTCGGTGTAACGGGTGACGTCATGGCCCTCGATCAACAGACGACCGGCGACGATGCCTGCCGTGCGCGGCGGCAACAGGCCCAGCGCCGCACGCGCGACGGTCGACTTGCCGGAACCGGACTCGCCAACCAGGGCGACGGACTCGCCTTCGCGCACGACGAGCGAGGCCTCGTGCACGGCCCGCACCACACCAGACTGGCCCTGGTACTCGATCGACAGCGCCTCGATCTGCAGCAGCGGTGCCGTTGTGCTCATCGTCAACGCGCCCGCCGCGGGTCGAGCACGGCGCCGACGGCGTCGCCGAACAAGTTGAAAGCGAGCACGGTGACGAAGATCGCCGTACCGGGGAAGAACGACAGCCACCAGGCATTGAACAGGAAGCGCTGTCCACTGTTGAGCATGCGGCCCCAGCTGACCAGCTCGGCACTCGACAGGCCGAGGAAGCTGAGCGCGGCTTCCAGCAGGATCGCCTGGCCGACGATGAGGGTACCCACCGCCAGCACCGGGGCAACGGCGTTGGGGATCACCTCCCCGACCAGCACGCTGCGTTCAGGCAAGCCCAGGCAGCGCACGGCATCGACGAATTCCAGTTGCTTGACACGCATGACTTCGCCGCGCATCACGCGTGCGACCTGCGGCCAGGCGAGCAGGCTGACGACGGCGATGATCTGCCCCAGGCCGGTACCGGTCATCGCGACGATCACGGCCGCCAGAATGAAGCTGGGGATGACCTGGAAGAACTCCGCGACGCGCATCACGACGGTGTCGAACCAACCGCCGTAGAAGCCCGCTGCTGCACCGAGCATGGTGCCCAGGACGGTGGCGAACAACGCCGCGAAGAATCCCACCAGGAGCGAGACACGCGTACCGAACACGACGCCGGCCAGCACGCTGCGTCCCAGTTCGTCGGTACCCAGCGCGAAGCGCAGCGAAGGAGGTTGCATCGACTCGTCGCTGATCGCGTAGGGATCCAACCCCGGGACGAGACCCGCGCCCAGCGCCAGCAGCACCAGCAGCGCGATGAACAGCCCTGCCGCCAACCCGCCGGGATGGCGCCGCAGCCGCCGCAGGAACTCAGCGGCGGTCTTCATCGCTGGCACGCACGCGCGGATCGAGGGCGAAGTAAAGCACGTCGGTCAGGAGGTTGACCAGCACCACCGACACGCCGGTGAGCAGGAAAATGCCCTGCAGGACCGGATAGTCGCGATTGGTGATCGAGGTGATGAAGAGGTTGCCGATGCCCGGCCAAGCGAACACCGTCTCGACCAGGATCGCGCCGGTGAGCGACTGGCCGAAGTTGTAGCCGATCACCGTGACCACCGGGATCATCGCGTTCGGAAGCACGTGGCGCCACAGGATGCGGCGCCCCGTCAGTCCCTTGGCCTGTGCCGTCAGGACGTAATCCTGATGGAGCGCTTCGCCGACGCTGGCGCGGGCCACACGTGCGACCACCGCGATGTAGAAGATCATCACAGAGAAACCAGGCAGCAGGAGATGCTGGAGCACGTCCCGCATCGCTTCCCAACCCTGATAGTCCTCGCGCATGTTGCGCATCCCCTGCGCAGGCAGCCAGCCGAGCTGGATGGCGAAGACGATCAGGATCATCTGACCGAGCCAGAAGATCGGCACCGAGTAGCCGAACAAAGACAGAGCGGTCAGCGCGCTGTCCTGCATGCTGCCGGCGCGTGGTGCGGCCGTCACTCCGAGAACGATGCCGAGTGCGGCGGCAAAGGTGAGCGCCGGCACCATCAGCAGGAGCGTCGGTCCCAGGCGTGCCAGGATCAACTCGAGCACCGGAGCGCGGTTGGCGAACGAGAAGCCGAGATTGCCTTGCGCGAGGTTCCACAGGTACAGGCCGAGCTGGACCGCGATCGGCTGATCGAGACCGAAATCGGCGCGCACCTTCTCTGCATAGCCCGGAGGCACGGGGAAGTCGCCCAGCATCGCGTGCAGCGGATCGCCGGGCACCAAGTGCACGATGATGAAGTTGAGCACGAGGATCGCGAGAACGATCACCACCCCCGACATCAGCCTCGACAGGACGTACGAGCGCATCAGCCCGATGCCTCCGGTACCGCCAGCCTGAGCAGCGATGCCGTATCGGCACCGCGCTCGAGCGCCGCGATGCCCGCAACCAGCGCGTCCGCACGTTCCGCGCCGAGCACGGGGCCGAGCAGGTCCATCGCCTTTTGCCTGAGTTCGTCGTCTGAGATCGGTACTTCAGGCGCACCCTTGGCCAGGGGCACATCCAGCAAGCGCCTCGTTCCGTCGCGATACACCACTTCGAGCGACGGGTAGTCCTTGGCGCCGAGCACGCGATCGGCCCGGATCTCGGTGACGGCCATCAAGCGTTGCACCTCGGCGTCGGCGGTACGCAGCGGTTCGAACTGATCGAGTGTCGCGCGCCCGCTCTCGGCAGCGACTGCCAGGCAATACGGCATGCTGAACTGAGCCTGCAACAGGCTGCGCACTTCGGTACGACTGAACTGCAGTTGGGTCTGCGCATTGCCGTGCACGATCATCCGCGCCACGTCGTGGCTGGTGCCCGCCGGCACCAGCTCGAGCACGGCATCGAGACAGGAGTGAATCGTGCGGCAGCAGGCGTAGGGTTTGATTCCGGAACGCAGGATGTGAAACGCTCGACCGAGATCGAAGACCGCGGCTTGCGGCGTCGATACGTCGGGCGCATACGTCGGATAGAAACCGCCCCAGCGTGCATCCAGGATGTGCGCCGGCCCGCTCAACCCGGCCTCGGCCAACAACGCTGCGCCGACGCCCGTCTCCGCAGCCTTGCCGGGATGGAAGCGCTTGACCATGGCACCGTCGTCGAGAAAAGCCCAGGTGCCTCCGGTGAAGGTGCCTGCGATGCCCAGGGCGTGTGTGAATGCGCGCTCGCTCGCGCCCAGCAACTTCGCTGCCGCTGCCGCGGCGCCGAAGCTGCCGCAGGTGCCGGTCGAATGCCAGCCGCGTTCGTTGTGGGGGCGGTAGCCGCCGCTGCCATCGAGGACCCGACTGGCCACGTCGTAGCCGGCCACCACCGCCAGAATGAAGTCACGGCCGCTGCAGCGCGCACGCGCGGCGAGCGCCGCCGCCGCCGGGATCACCACTGCACCGGAGTGCCCGCAACCGCCGAAGTCATCGAGTTCGAGCGCATGCGCGGCGGTGCCGTTGACCATCGCCGCCGCGGCCGGTGCGAGCGTCTCGCGGCGACCCCAGAGCATGACGCCGCCGGCTCCGCTCGCCGCCCGCGCCGCGTGCAGTACAGCGTGCACGACGTCGGTGCGCGCACCCGCAACGCCCGCCGCGACGGTATCGAGCACGAAACGCTTGGCGGCACGGACGACGTCGGGCGGCAGGTCGTCGTACCGGGCACGGGCCCAGAACGCAGCGAGTTGTTCGCTCAGCGAGGGTGCGGCCGGCGCCCTCACTTCATCCACACGCTGCCCCACCACTGCTGGTTGGCTGCTTGCCACAGACCCTGCAGACGCGTGCTGCCGACCGCGTACTGCGGCTGCTGGTGCAGATTCAGGACCGGGAGATCGCGCGCCAGGATCTCCTGGATGCGGTCGTAGGGCTTCTGGCGCTCGGCCGTCGTCGGTGCGTCGCGCCCCTGGTCGAACAGCCGGTCGATCTCCGGGTTCGAGTACTGCGACGCGTTGTTGAAGGTCGTGCCTTTCTTGATCGACTCGGTCACGTAGGTGCGCGCAATACCCAGGGCCGGATCGCCAAGCGTGGTGTAGGTCTGCAGCGTCGCCTCGAAGTCGTAGTCGCTGTAAACACGCTTGAGGATCACCGGGCGCTCGGCGCCCTCCAGTACAACCTTGACGCCCACCGCCTGCCAGAAGCGCTGCAGCGCCTGCGCGGCGGGCATCCACTCGGGCCGCGCCGTCTCGAACAGCAGCCGCAGCGTGAAGCGCGTTCCGTCCGGCCCCGGCCTGGCGCCGGCTGCGTCGAGCAGCTTCCTGGCCTTCTCCGGGTCGTACGGATACATCTTCATGTAGTCGATCTTCTTGTCGTACGCCCACAGACGGGTGTCGAACGCACTGCGCGGAATGCCGCCCAGGCCACTGAACACCTTGTCGTGGATGAACTGCCTGTCGATGGCCATATACAGCGCCTGCCGCACCTGGGCCTTGGACAGCTGCTCGTTCTTGGTGTTCAGGATGATGATGTCGCTGCCCGGGTAGCTCACCTCGCGCAGCGTGAACTTCGGATCCTTGCGGAACTGCTCCACCGCCGACAGCGGGAAGTAGTCGGGCCACAGGTAATCGATCTCTCCGGCACGCAGCGCGAGGATCCGCGCCGATGCATCCGGCATGATCTTGATCATCACCCGGTCGAGAAAGGGCTCGCCCTTGTCCTTGCGCCAGTAGTCCTGGTTGCGCTCCAGTGCGATATGGCTGCCGCGTACCCACTCCTTGATGCGGAAGGGCCCGGCCCCCACGGGTTGGGTGAGGATGGCCGGATGCTTGAGGATGTCCTGACCGCGCAGGATATGCGCCG
>WBZR01000723.1_pt1 | contig 22879 bp, 19 predicted proteins | sample 5204231 | NCBI WGS metagenome assembly WBZR01 (sample SAMN12412403, study PRJNA552823) | activated sludge metagenome | isolation source: activated sludge from anammox sidestream of wastewater treatment plant... | place: USA: Virginia | collected 2017-08
AAGTATCCCGGTGCCAAAGAGCGGGTTCAGCGTCGTGTCGGAACCACCCTCATGCCCAATCTGCCCCTGAGCAGCGAAGAAGTCGGGCAGTTGATCGCCTATCTGAAATATACCTCGGCGATGAACACCGAAGGCTGGCCACCAGAAACCAAAATTCCGGATCTGAATAAACGCCTGTCACTGGCGCATCCGGTTGCCTCTGCTGCTGCAGCCGGCGCCAATCAAGCCCAGGCGGCTGAACCGGTTGACCCCATCGAACTGGGACACCAACTGGCGACGGATAACGGGTGTTTCGCCTGTCACGCAACCGACAACAAAAAGATGACCGGCCCGAGCTGGGGCAAGTTGTACGGTTCGCAGGTGAAGCTGACCACTGGCAGCACCGTGGCCGCTGACGATGCCTACCTCACCGAATCGATTCTTCAGCCCAATGCCAAAATTGTTGACGGATATCAGACAGGTCTGATGCCCGCCTATGACAAGTTGCTGTCGAAAGACGAAGTCAAAGCCATCGTGGAATACATCCACAGCCTGGAGTAGCAGTGATACAGATTCAATACCAAACTCAACGTCTCAGTATGCGTTTTTTCATACTGATGCTGATTCTTTTCCTCGGTCAGATCGGTTTCGGTCTGCTGCTGGGGCTTCAGCACACGGATCCCACCCTGCTGGCTGGCACGTTGAACTTCAACGTCGTCCGGGCGGAGCATGTCAACCTCGGTCTGCTGTGGATTCTCTCGGGATTCATCGGGGCGATCCTGTTCGCCGGACCGATGCTTTCCAAGCGTGAGCTGGCCTCTCCCTGGTTGATCAAGTTTCTATTTTATGCCCTGGTTGTGACTGTGGCATGGAACATCGGCACGCAGGTGCTGGCCATGACCGGTGTCGCGGGTTGGTGGGCCAATCAGCCGTGGTTGCAGGAAGGCTTGGAGTATATCGAAGCCGGTCGGGCTGCCGACGTGGTGATTCTGATCGGCTTCGCCATTCTAGCCTATGTGGTGCTGCGGACGTTCCCGCCGGTGCGTCAGTGGAATGAAATCCACTGGGGTCTGGGGATCGGGGTCGTGGCGCTGATGGTGGTCTGGGTGTTCGGGTTGTTCTATGTCCCGCGCATCGACCTGCAGGAATACTTCCGCTGGTTCGTGGTTCACTACTGGGTGGAAGGCGTCTGGGAAGTGATTCATATCAGCCTGGTCGGTTTCCTGATCGTGGTGCTGTTCAAAGTTGATGTCAAATCGGTCGGTTATGCCGTCTTCTGGGGCGTAACGCTGGTCTGGCTGTCAGGTTTGCTGGGTAACGCCCACCACTACTTCTCGATTGGAACGCCTGAGTTCTGGCAGTTCTGGGGTTCACTGTTCAGTGCCATGGAACCCCTGCCGCTGATCTTCTGTTTCTGGCATATCTATATTGATGCGCATCAGAATCGCAAACCGTTGGAAAATGCTCCGGCTTTTTACTTCATCCTCGGTTCGGTGGTGCTGGAGCAAGTTGGTGCGGGCATCCTTGGTTTCACCATGACCTTCGCCCTGACCAACGTCTGGTCACACGGCACTTGGATTACCCCCGCCCACGGTCACCTGGCGCTGTTTGGCACCTTCGGTATGCTCGGTATCGCCGCAGCCTACTACGCGATTCCGGTGATGCGTAAAGCAACCGATTTTGACCAGCGCCTGGGTAAACTGGCGTTCTGGCTGGTCTTCACGGGTATCATGGGGGTCGCACTGGCGTTTGCCATTGGCGGTACGGTACAGATGTACTACTACCGCACGCTGGCACTGGACTGGTTCGGTGGCGATGTGCTGCCGGCGATGAAGCTCTACCGTATCCTGGTACCGACATTCGGTTTCGTTTTCGCCGTCGGTGCCGGTATTCTGGCGTACGACCTGCTCACGCTGGGCAAGCGCAACCGCAATGCTGCCGCAGTTGAGGCACCGGTATTGAGCGCCTCTCCGGCGACCGGCTGGAGCCGCCCGATGACTGGTTTTGAAGCAGGCATCTGGTTGATGTGGATGTGGATATTCGGCGGCATCATCACCCTGGGTATTTTGAGTTTCAACCTCTCCATCGTTCGCGTGCAGGGCGATCCGACGATTCCCTACATCATGGCGGGCGTGGGTTATCCGGGCCTGCTGCTGGTCACACTCTTGTTTGTCTGGCGTTTCCTGGCTTCGTTGGAAGCACGGGTCAAAACCGCAGGTGAGACGGAAGAACCAATACCGGATCTTTCCGTCGCCACCGCGTAAGCTGCAATCGAACAGGCAGTGAAATCGGATTGACTCCATTTCTCCTGCTCAAGTTGCTGCCAACTATTCAGACCGCCGGGGTAATTCCTGGCGGTCTTTTTTTGAAGACATTTTTCCCTGTTAAGTGGCGGAAATTCAAGAAATTACGCCTATTTTCAGGTGTATGGCTTCCCTTGTGCCCTATAATCCCGATAATGGTTTATTCGTGCTTTCGTCAGTGAAAGTCTATTGCCCTTTGAAAATCAAACATGAGGTTTCGCGATGGGTTTGAATAACATCGCCTTGATCAAGCTTTATGAGGCTGATCAGGCACTGCGTGCGGCACAACAACGTCTTGATCTGGCTACCCGCGAGGTTCGTATTCAGGAACGACGTTCCAGTGACGTCAAGACGCGGCTGGAGTCAATTCAGAACGCTCTCAAAGCCACGCAGACTCAGGCATCGGCATCGGAGCTGGATCTCAAATCCCGCGAAGCGCACATCGAAAAACTGCGCGCCCAGCAGCAAACGGCGCGTAACAACAAGGAATATCAGGCACTGTTGATCGAAATCAATACGCAGAAAATCGATCGCACCAAAGCCGAAGAAACCACGCTGCACCTGCTGGAAAAAGTTGAGCGTGAACAGGCTCAGGCCAAGGATCTGGCTGCCCAGCTCGAAGGCGAAACCACCAAACTGACCCAGATGCGTCAGCAGATCGGCGACCGCGTTGCCACTTTGCAAGCCGAGATCGAAGCGCTTCGGCCCGCCCGCCAGCAAGCCGCCAACGCGGTCACCCCCGCATCGCTGCATGCCTTTGAACGCCTGGCAGATCGCCTGGATGGTGAGGCGATGTCCCCGCTCGCCCAGCCCAACCCCAAGGTCGAGGAATACATCTGCTCCGCCTGCAATATCAACATCGTCACCGACACCTACAACCATTTGTACAACAAGGATGATCTGGTCTACTGCACCAGTTGCGGGCGCATTTTATACATCCCCGAAAACCTGACCCCCGATCGTGCTGTTAAAAAGAAGAAGATCAGCAAACCGCGCAAGCCGCATCGGGATGAATATGCCACGGCAGCACCGATCGCCCGTCAAAGCAGTGCTGTGGATGTGCTGGAATCGATGCGTGCGGCTGAACCAGAGTCTGAATCGCCCGAACCCCCGGTGGACACCCGGGCTGAGCCTGAGCTTAATGATTCCAGCCGCTGATTCGCATTGATCCTCAGCCGCAACTGAATCAATCAGCGCGTTCATCGGCGCGTTGATCGTCATCAGGACAGCGGGCGTTGAATGTTCTCTTCAAGTCATTTACTGCGGTCAGCGGGATATCGCCAACAGAAATTGCCATGAGTCAGGCTGAATCAACTTCCAATCCGGTTCGCGTCGCAGTCATTGGCTGCGGGCGCATGGGCAAATTGCACGCGCGGGTTTATTCCCAGATGCCATCGGTGAAACTGGTGGGCGTTTATGATGCCAACCTCGATACCGCCCACCAGATCGCCAACCAATATGATTGTATCGCGGTTGATTCGCCCGAACAGTTGTACGATCAGGTACAGGCCGTTTCGATCGCTGTACCAACCATCGCCCATCTGGCCACGGCTGAACCACTGTTGCGGCGCGGTATCGCCTGCCTGATCGAAAAACCTCTGGCGCGTAACTCCCAGGAAGGTGCGCGAATCGCCGCCTTGTCGCGCGAGTTTGGCGCTATCGCCCAGGCAGGCCATATTGAACGATTCAATCCGGCATTTCGCGCCTTGGCACAGATGAAGCTGCAACCGCGCTTTCTGGAAGTCGTCCGCGTTTCTCCCATGACATTCCGCAGCATCGATGTCGGCGTTGTGCTGGACATGATGATCCACGACATTGACATTGTGCTGAGCCTGGCTGGCAGCCCGGTGACTGCCGTTGAAGCCGTGGGCGTCAGTGTCCTGGGCACCAGCGAAGATATCTGCAATGCCCGGCTGGTCTTTGCCAACGGCTGTGTGGCAAATCTCACCGCCTCACGGCTGGCCTTGAAGACCGAACGGCGTTTGCGCGCTTTCAGCCACGATGCCTATGTCTCACTGGACTACCAGAAAAAATATGGCCTGGTGGTCAAACGCAGCGGTAATCTTGAGGCGATTCGTTCAACCGTCGCCAGGATACGCAGCGGTGAAATATCGGATTTGACCCAGCTTGATTTCCAGTCCCTCGTCGATGTCCAGGAATTGCCCATTGAAGATGCCGAGCCGCTGCGCAGCGAACTGGACGCATTCATCAGTGCAGTGCGCGGTGAAATCGCACCGGTGGTCAGTGCGCAAGACGGACTGGCTGCGGTACAGGTCGCCGAACAGATCGTTGCTGCCATCGAGCCGCAGAAATTATAAGCAGGCCGTCGGCTTTTTTATCCATGGCGCAATCAATTACGCCTGCCTTCAATCTGCCTCAGCAAAATCACTCATGACTGACCGGGGTTCAGTTGGTCAATCTGCGCCAGTTCCCGCTGCGCCTGCTCGCCAATACTTGTGCCCGACAGTCGTTCTGCTGCGATGCGCAAATGCTCCGTTGCGCGCTGATACTGCTGAAGATGACGCGCATAAATCAGCCCGAGCATGTAATGCACCTGGGCGGCATCGGAGACGTGCGGATAAACCTTCAGCAGCGTTTCATAGGCTTCACTGGCCTGGGCGTAGCGCTGTTCATGGCCGAGCCAGGTGGCCAGATCGTACTGGCGTGTCTGCGGCAGACACTGATCCGGATCAGCGGCTTTGAGCTGCGCATAAAGCGTGATCGCCTGATCCATCCGCTGTTCGTTCATTGCTTCGTAAATGGCTGCGCGGAGATCCATCACCCGCTGCGACTGCGCCGAGACCGGTTCAGGATCAAACTTCGGTGGTGGTGGAGGCTGACCGCGCCCCGGCGAACCAAAAAAATCATACCCCTGGGCAACCTGCGCCCGGAAACGCCGCCGGCGCAACCAGCGACTGATCAAACCCAGCAAATCAAAGTGGTCACGCTGCAACAACCGCGTCAGCAGCAACACAAACATCAACGTGACGCCAAAGACGGTTCCCGCTGCGTGCGCCATGTGTGCCACCTGTGAGCTGCCGGTGAAATTAAGCACCACATCCATGATAAAGAACAGCCCGATCACAACAATACTGGGCACTTCAATGGCGCCGATCAGGTAAAAAACATAGATCACCGTGACCCGCGAAACAGGATACAGCACCAGAAACGCCCCGGTCACGGCTGAAATGGATCCACTGGCGCCCAGCACAGGCGACGTGCTGACCAGCACATGCCCCAGACCGGCAATCACACCGCCAGACAGATAAAAAGCCAGATAGCCGACATGCCCCAGACGATCGTTGACGTTGTTACCGAAGATGTACAGAAACAGCATGTTTCCCACCAGGTGCATCACGCCGGCATGCAGAAACTGATAGGTGAAAAATGAGGTCAAATGCAGCGCCCCCGGGTCCAGCAGCAGATTCTGCACGCGCGGGCCAACCAGATATTTCTGCTGCAACAGGAAGATCAGTACGTTGGTGACAATCAACGCATAATTCATCCAGGGCGTTTTTTGCAGCGGTGCGTCAGTTCGGATCGGGAAGAACATGCGTTGGATGATAACAGGAGATGCGGGCTAATAAACGCTCGGCTGATTCAACCGTGGGCCGACGGCGTGTCCGCCTGATTGAACTTGATCATGCGGACGCGCCGGCCACCCTTGGAATACTCGACCTTGCTCATGTAGGCTTCGATCAGCAGGATGCCGCGACCGGAACATTTGCAGAGGTTTTCCTCCGAGGTCGGATCGGGGACCTGCTCGCGATGAAAACCCGGCCCCTCATCTTCAATGATCAGCTCAACATGCTGGGGCGTCACGGCGTAATCAACCCTCACCTTTTTCTTCATGTCCAGCTTATTGCCGTGCTTGATCGCGTTGATCATCGCCTCTTCCAGGGCGAGCTTGATGGCAAACAGATTGCGCTCACTATAACCGTGGTGGATGACCTGCTGAATAATCCGATGTTGCAACTCGCGGCTGGCGGCAAAATCAGAGGGGATGACAGTAGTCACGAAATCCGTATCCCCCGCCGCTCGGCTGGTGTTGGCCGATTCGTGACGAGCAGACTCGGCGCGCCCGTGATTCGAGCGGGAGGTTCGGCGGGGTTGATGACCATGGGACCCGTTACTAACCATCTCCCAGCGTCCTGCTAATAACCCTAGGTAAAGCTCTCCATCGCCTCATCACGGTTGGCGTAAATCCGGAACAGTTTATTGAGCTTGGTAATCACGAATACTTCAAAAATCTGTGGCTTGATGCTGGTCAGACGCAACTGCCCATTTTTCTTGCGCAGGCGACTATTGGCATTGATCAACATGCCCAGCGCCGCTGAAGACAGATGATCAACATTGCTGAAATCCAGCAGAATCACAGGATTGGGGCGCTGATCGACCAGATCGTTCAGGATATTGCCGATTTCAGAGATATTGCCTTCGTCCAGAATCTTACTTTGCGTGAACTCGACAATATCCGTGTCTTTCACGCGAGTGACCGTAACGAGTGCGGGTGTTTCAGGCATGCTCGATCGCTCAGGTAAACAGGTATCCGAGGCCAAAACAAACCGGGCTTATTCCCCAGCCTGTCACCTCGGGCACAACTCCACTCATCCACGCTGACAAGCGGAACATGGTGAACAGTAAAGCGACCAGTACGCGCTGTCAAGCAACCGATCGCGGCGCCAAACCCTGTTCCGTCATGCTCCACTAGCTATGCGACAATGTTGTCGATGAGATACTGGCTGCTGCGGGGGAATTATCGATGACGACAACACCGCCCCCGCTGTCAGGCTGGGCGATTGTTGATTCGTCCATCGATGGCGTTACCGGCGGTTGTTCAGCGGTTTGCTCCCCCAGGCGTCGTGAAACCACCACCTTGCGCTCCTGCACCAGGCCCATTTTGTATGCGGCCACCATCAAGCAGCAGAAAGTCACCATCCAAACGGCAATGGCAAAGCGGGTGCGGAGATAAACGATCAACGACCCCAGCAATACAAACCCGATCGCCATCGCGTACATCAAAACGACTGTCTGTTTGACGCTGAAACCGCGGCTGATGAACTGATGATGGATGTGGAACTTATCCGGGCTGAACAGGGGTCGATGATTAAACCAGCGACGGGCAAAGGCCAGGGCTGTATCCAGTACGGGCAACGCGAAAATAACCATGCCCGCCAGGAACCACTTGGGATGTTGCTGCTGGCCCAGCAGAATCAACATCACCGCACAGACATACCCGAGCAGCATCGAACCGGTATCCCCCATGAATATACTGGCAGGATTAAAATTGTACGGCAGGAATCCAAGCAACGCCCCCAGCAGCGACAAAGCCAGCACCACGCGCAGCCCGTCCCAGTTGATGCCCAGTGCGCCACCCCACATCGCCAGATTCACCGCTAAAAATAAAAATCCGGCCGCAATGATGGCTGTCACCCCACCACACAGACCGTCCAAACCATCCATGAGATTGGTGGCATTGCAGCAAAACACGACAACCGCCACAACGATGACGGAACTGATCGAAAGTGACAGGGTATTAAATACGCTGGAGGACAAAGGCTCCATGCCGAGTTTCAAAACCAACCCTGAATGGATATAGGTCAGACTGGCCCGGGCCAGCTCCGTACCCACGCCATCAACCAGCAGCATCAGGGCGGCAAGAACCTGGCCGGCGATTTTAACGGCGGGACTGACTTTTTTGATGTCGTCCCATAATCCCAACAGCACGATGACACATGCCCCGACCACAATGCTGAACTTGATGATCAGATGCGACGGCCAACCCGGCTCAATACGGTGCAGCGTGACAAACTGGCTGACCGTCAACCCCGCCAAAAGCCCCAGGAAAACCGCCACCCCGCCGAGGTAGGCGATTGGCGCATTGTGCATCTTACGCTTACCGTCGGGGGCATCGATGATATTAAAAAACGAGGCGACGCTGCGCATGATGGGCGTAAAAATAAACGCCACCAGGAACGAAGCGTAAAAGACATAGACGTAAGGCGACAGGACATCGGTTGCCGTGGGAGTTTGCGCCAGTATTGGGACAAAGTAGTGAGGTATCAAAGGCTGTGTCCTTCATTGATCTGCGTGTATGCAGACTACGGCTGTAGGTTGGTTAGTTTACCACAAAAATCGGGGCAACAACAATTTGAACCACAAATTTCAGGCTTGGGGAGCTATTTCCCTTTTATTGGACCTCGACTGATCCGACTTGACCCAGAACCTGGCTGAATCGTATGTCATTCAATGGTGCCGCCCGGAGCGGGCAGCGAAGCAGGTCCAATAATTTTACTGATCGACTGGGACAAAAAACTCCGGCTTGTTCAATCCGTGCTTTGAGTCGGCATCACCATTGTGAAGAATCACGCGCGATCAAAACCGCCGATAATTCTGGTTGAACCACGCGCAATTTCAACTTTCCATGCTCCGCCAATCGCTTGAGTCCGGTAATCCTTTTAATGCCAAGCAGCGCAATCAGCCGCCGACTCAACTACTGAAAATGCGCGATAAAGCATCGTCCATGCCCAATAACGCAAAGCTCATTTATTCCTCACAGACATCTTAAGTGCCCCCACTTGGCAGGTCGATGACCACGATGACCTGATGGGTCTTCCCCGTTGTCGAAGCTGGCCTGGCGATGCTGGCGGGCAACGGAGCAAAGGAACGAACGAAAAAGGCCAAGCCTATGCAGTGAACCGGAAGGCGTCGCGTCTTCCAACACAAAATGATGGAACGGATCAGGGGATTGATGAATCCAAGGTCTGTTTCCTCATCAAGCATGGCTGCTGGGGTTTTCCATCCCTGACCCACCAGCGTCACAAACCTCTGGATGGCCTGAAGCCAGTGAATACCAGAACGGTTTAACGATCGTGAACGGCATGTGGAGCAATGTCAATCACGAACAGCCGCATTCAAGGGAATGAATCTGGGGCGTGACGGGAAAGCAGATCCTGTAACCGCCCCAACCAATCGCCGCCCAGGATGTTCCCGGGGGCGAATCGTCAAGGAGAGACAGTTTTATGAGCAGAATTAACACCAACGTATCGTCGCTGATTTCTCAGCGTATTCTCAATCGAAACAACACCTCGTTGAACAACAGCCTGGAGCGTCTGAGCACCGGTCTGCGTATCAACCGTGGTGCAGACAGCCCGGCCGGCCTGATTGCCAGCGAAAACCTGCGTGCAGAAAAAGCAGGTATCTCGCAGGCGATTGATAACGCCGAACGGGCCACCAACATTATCGGTACCGCCGAAGGTGGTCTGAGTGAAGTCAGCAACCTGCTGGTCGAGTTGCAGACCCTGGTCAGCCAGTCGGCCAACACCGGCGGCCTGAGTTCTGAAGAAGTCTCGGCCAACCAGCTCCAGGTTGACTCCATCCTCAACACCATCAACCGCATTTCGCAGTCCAACTCGTTCCAGGGCACGAAGCTTCTGAACGGTAACTATGACTACACGACCAGCGGTGTGGCGACCAGCGCAATTACCGGATTGCAGGTCAATTCAGCCCGTATCGCCGATGGATCCAGCCTGAGCGTCGTGGTTCAAGTGGTCGCCAGCGGCCAGACCGGTACGCTGAGCTACACGGGCGGAGCCATCTCCGGTCAGACTGTGACCATCGAAGTTTCGGGTAACAACGGTACCGAGCAGCTCAGCTTTGCTTCGGGTACGACCGTCAGCTCGATCGCCACGGCCATCAACGGCGTGACGACGGCGACCGGCGTGTCGGCCACCATCAGCGGTGCAGACCTGGTCGTCAATTCGACCGGCTATGGTGCCAAGCAGTTTGTTGGTTTGCGCGCCATCACCGGAACCTTCAACCCCAGTGCCACCAAGGACTACGGGTTGGATGCCGACGTGACCGTCAATGGTGCTTCGGCAGAATCAACCGGTCTGAGCGTGAGCTACCGTTCCAGCAACCTCGACGTTGAGTTCGACCTGTCCAAGGATATGAACTACAACTCAGCGAGCAAGACGTTCAGCGTCACGGGTGGCGGCGCCAGCTTCTCCCTGGGTTCAAAGGTGACCGAATCTGAAAAGGCTTCGATTGGTATCCAATCGGTCTCGACAGGTTCCCTGGGCAACGTTGAAAATAAAGACGGCACGCTCGAATACCTGAGCAGCTTGGCCAGTGGTGGTGCCAACGCCCTGTCCACCGGCACGTTGTCGCAGGCGCAAAAGGTCGTGGACAAGGCCATCAAGCAGGTCAGCTCGCTGCGTGGCCGGCTGGGTGCGTTCCAGAAGTTCACGATTGGTTCGACCGTGAACAGCCTGGGCGTGGCCTTTGAAAACGCCTCGGCCGCTGAGAGCGCGATCCGTGATACCGACTTTGCCAAGGAAACGTCTGAGATGACTCGGGCGCAAATCCTGTCGCAGGCGGCATCAACCGTGCTCGCTCAGGCCAACGCCAGCCCTCAGGCGGCCCTCATGCTTCTGCGGTAATGTCAGCGCCAGCGACTTTACCCGGCAGCCGCTTCCCCAGACTCGTTCGAGACTGGTTCTAGCCGCTGTCCTGGCTGAGGGCAAGTTCCGCCCTTTCTCGTAAGTTCCACCACTCCCGATCCAACCGGTCGGGAGTGGTTTTTTTATCGAAAATCCCCGCCGGCAGGGCTGTTGCTCCGGCTGGATAATCGGCGATTTTGTTGCTGATTCTTGTCGCCGGTCGATGATAAACAATAACCAATTGATCCGTCGATCGACCAGGCGTATGACCAAGGCTGATTATGAAACTTGAAACCCGTGACATCGCCATTGAACATCTTGGCCTGCCCCAGCACGATTCACCGCTGATCTCGCTGCTCCCCTCTGAAGCGGGGATGTTTTCGCGCGACACGACGCGCGTCATTGGTGATGTTGTCCGTCAGGAGGAATCATCCCCGGAGGTGGAAATTTTTGAGCGTGCCGGCCAGCGCCAGCGGATTTTTTTTGATCCCGCTAAAACGCGCGTCGGGATTGTCACCTGCGGGGGGCTGTGTCCGGGGTTGAACAATGTCATCCGGTCGTTGGTGCTGGAGCTGTTTCACCGCTATGGCGTGGACCACATGTTTGGCTATCGCTATGGCTATCGGGGATTGAATCCTGCCTATGGGTATGAACCAACGCCGCTGCATCCTGATGTCGTGGATGATATTGAAAATGTCGGTGGAACCATCCTTGGTTCATCACGTGGCCAGCAGGACGCGACGATCATGGTTGATACGCTGATCAGGCATCGTATCAACATTCTTTTTTGCGTCGGCGGCGATGGAACCCAGCGCGGCGCCCAGGCGATCGCGCACGAAGTGGCCAGACGACAGTTGCCCATTGCGATTGTGGGTATTCCCAAAACGATCGACAATGATATCGCCTACTGCGAGCGCAGCTTTGGTTACGCCAGCGCCATCGACCAGGCCCGCCGGGTATTGGAGGCCGCCCACGTCGAGGCCAAAGGCGCTTTTAACGGTATCGGGTTGGTCAAACTCATGGGGCGCGATGCGGGTTTCATTGCGGCTGGCGCAACGGTCGCATCACAGGAGAGTAATTGCACGCTGATACCCGAGCTGCCTTTTGCCTTGGACGGCAGCGACACTGCACTGTTGCCGTGGATGAAGCAGCGGCTGGTCGAGCGCAAGCACGCAGTCATCGTCGTGGCTGAAGGTGCGGGGCAGTCGCTGTTTGACGGGTCGGCTGGTCAGGATGCTTCGGGCAATCAACGCCATCACGACATTGGTTCGTTTCTTGAAGAACAAATCAAGTCGTATCTGAAGCAGCACGATGTACCGGTTTCGTTGAAGTATATCGATCCCAGCTACATTATTCGTTCCGTACCGGCCAACAGCGAAGACGCAATTCTGTGCGACCAATTCGCCCGCATGGCTGCTCATGCGGCGATGGCGGGCAAGACGAACCTGATCATCGGCATGATGCACGGCCAGTTTGTGCATGTGCCCATTTCCATGGTGACTGCCCGAAAAAAGAGGCTGGATATCAGCTCGCCTTTGTGGCGCGCTGTTCTGGCATCGACGGGCCAGCCAGCCATAATGAAATAATTTTCTCCCCCGTCATCGGTTGCCTATCCATGGCAGCAAACCTACTGTTATAAATCGATTGCACACCTTGTTAGTGCGCAGCAAGAATCATTTTCGTTGAAATCAAGCACTTTTGAACAGGAGACCCATCATGCAGCCACGTTTTAACCATGTTGAATTAGCCAATGGTGCTTTCAAGGGTTTGTTCGAGGTTGAAAAATATCTGCGCAAATCCTCCTTGCCGGCCAAATTGTTTCACCTTGTTAAGTTGCGCGCCTCACAGATCAATGGATGCGCTTATTGCCTGGATATGCACTGGAAGGATTTGCGTGCCCTGGGTGAAACCGAGCAACGTCTGTACAGCCTGGATGCCTGGCGCGAATGCCCGTGGTACGACGACAAGGAGCGGGCGGCACTGGAATGGACCGAAGCGGTAACACTCATCAGCCAGACGCATGCCCGTGATGAAATTTTCGAGCGTGTTCGCCCGCATTTCACCGATCAAGAGCTGGCTGATCTGACGTGGAATATCGCAACCATCAACGCCTGGAATCGCATGGCAATCGCTGCCCGCACCGTCCCCGGCGGTTATCAGCCCGGCCAGCATGGATGAACGGTTTGACCTGCTCAGCCAGCTTCGGCCGGCCAGTCAGATTCCCACTAATCGATTCACACGTACAACCAGGCTGTACATGATACTTCTGGCGACGATCAACGCTGCGCCTTGCGCCGCCGCATCAGCAGGGCCAGCATGGTTAATGTAGCCAGTGCGCTCGGTTCGGGAATCTGCGTGATACTCTGAATCCAGTCCGCATAAACGGGAATCGAGACCGCCCAGGTGTTCATCGTTCCCGAGTTGGTGATGATCCCCGCCAGTTGCCAGGTGTCGTTATTTTTAATGAATATACCGCCGCCACTATCACCACCAGCAGCCAGAGCTTCATAGGGTGTGTCATTCTTGAGATAAGCGACCGAGAATGCAGATGAAGAATAACCGCCGCTGTTCAGACGCTGCGATGTACTGGCGACCTTGTTCGTGCCCCAGCGCTGCACACCTTCAGTGCCGGCCGTCCAGATTACCGAAGCCCAGGCATTGTCCTCGCCCGTCTGGCCATAGCCGATGAGTGTTACCGGCGTGGTGGATGCGACCAGCCCCGTAAACAGTTCATTGTAGACCGGAAGTGTTTTATCCACCTTGATCAGGCGTAAATCAGGCGACTGGCTGAAGCCCGGATCAGCAGGCGGCGTAAAGCTCTCGACAGCGCTATAACGCTCACCGTTGATGGTGGCGTAGTCCGTGGTGTTGCCGTTGACGTGACCCGCCGTAAGCAGGTAATTGGGCGCAACGGCGACGGCTGAGCCAACATACCAATTGCTGTTCCAAGTGGTATTCCACTGATAGACGCCAGCCGTTTGCAGCGACCAATTGTCGCCGCTCCATTCGCCGATCTGGGGTAATTCTCCTGTCTGCCCGGGGGCAATCGCCCAAGCCGCCGTTGCCAGACTCGCACCTGCCGCAAACGCGATACAAACAAACGATCGCCTCATGGCCTCTCCTCGGTTTTTATCTGCTGCCAACCGGCAACTCCTCTGACTGTCGCGGACTATACGCTATTGAAGATTGGCCGGTCAAAACAATAATTCCTACACGTTGCTTAGTGATAGACTAAGATGCTTTGCATGAACTATTACAGCCTGCTGGCTGATCTGGTATTGATTGTGCATACGGGCGTAATCGTATTCGTGGTTGGGGGTTTGCTGGCGATTGTGATCGGCGCCCTGGCTGGGTGGAAGTGGGTTATCAACCGCGTGTTCCGGTTGATTCATCTGCTGGCGATTACCTACATCGTCGGTCAGACATGGCTGGGAGCGAGTTGCCCGCTGACACGCTGGGAGAACAGCCTGCGCCTTGGCGCACACGAAAGTACCTATGAGGCGCAGGGGTTCATCGCCTACTGGCTGCATCGATTGATCTTTTATCAGGCCCCCTCATGGGTCTTTACCCTGTCGTATACGCTCTTTGCGCTGATTGTGGCCGCAACGTTGTTCTGGGTACCACCGCGCTGGCGCAACTCTGAAATACAGGCGCAGAAACAGACGCCGCAGGAATAAAGGTAGATTTTATCTGATACACCAGCCCGCGTGGTTATTTGACAAGCTGGCTGCGGAAAGCCGTCGTCGGAAAGTATTGACCGACGCCGGCCGGGCTGTTCGTATCGTCGCGGACGATCACATTCTGGGCTGGAATCTGTAATTGATTTTGCAGCGCAGCCACCAATTTGTTGAGTCGCTGCACCTGGGCATTGGTCGGCAGGGCACGGTCAAAATCACCGACCAGACAGATGCTGATGCAGTTATCACTGATGTACACGCCCGGCTGCTGCTGCTGCCAGCGCTGGTTGATCCTGATCTGTCCGTCGGCCCCACCTTGCCCGTTGGTAATCACAAAATGATCCGCCTGTGTGCTGCTGGTTGAACTCAGGGTCTGCCCACTGCCATCATCAGGGGTCTGACTGTGATGAACATAAATATACTGCCAGCGGCTGGCTGTGGCGGGTTGGGTGGTCTGGAAAATCGTCTGAATGCCGTCCTGGGTTTCGACAGCGTAAAGCGTGTCGGGGGTGAGTGGCGGACGCGACAAAGCCAGCAGCAGCGCACTGGTTCCTGTAATAAATGTAACCAAGGTCAGAAGCACAACAAACGGGCGGCGATTGGCGTGATTGCCAGAATCAGCGCGACGATTGTTTGATCGGGTTGACTTGACGGCTGGGCTGCGTTTACTCACGAATTTCTCCCCGAGTCAAAAACTGTACAAAATCAGGCCTCGATGCCGATAATCGCGCCGCTGCCTTGAGTCCCTTTACTTCGACTACTTCGACCGAATCGGGAAAAAAACTTGCGTTATTTTTACAGTTGCAAGGGAAAATTGCCGAAAGAGGTCCGCTATAAACCGCCGGATCAGATAAAAACGTACATATTGCGCAGATTTGCCCCATCAGGGACTGAAAAAAGGCAGCTCGACTTGACCGGTGAACCGCCTTGTTCAGCTTGTTACCGGCTGGACAATGAGTATCAGTAAATGAAATGAGATGACCGATGCATCCGTGCATCTTGATTAACGTCCTGTAAAAAGTCGCCCGTCGCCACCAAGCGGATATTACGGGGTAGCCGCCTGCAATTCAGAAATCTTCAGAGCAATCGCCTGACCGCCGCTGCTCTGGGAGATGCTCTGCAACGCCGACGATGCTTCTCCGATCGACAAGGTGTTCACTCTGGTATCCGTACCAGTCAGAACTGTCTTGACCATTGTGACAAAATTCTCGTCCAAATCCCAGCCCTTGGCGGTCACTAAAATTATTTCATCCGGATGGTTGGCAACGGCTGACTCCAATGCCGGTTTGGCGTCGGATGAACCCCAGGCGAAAATATCTGACAGCGCGGCACGGGCAGCAGCCAGATTTTCCGGCGTAGCGCTGACCGGCCGGGCAATCGGGTAGGCTTCCAGTTTCCCGGTATCCCAGAAAATAACGCGAAACTCGCGCTGAGTGCCCAGCGACGCAATGGAACGATAGGTCGCTTCCATCGTCAAACTGAACGACTGCTGCGAAGCTGACCCTCGATCCAGAACATAAATAATTCGCTTGCCGCTCAGTGGTATTCCCAGAAAATCCGGGCCGGCGGCCGCACGGGTTATTGTCTCCGACAGCGATGGTTCCGCCGATGGGGTCGCTAAATCAGCCCGCTTGGAACCGGTGAGCATCCAGACCGCCAGCAGCAGTGTCAATACGCCGGCAGCAATGGCACTGGTTAACACAGGTTTGGCCTTCAACGGCTGGGCGATACGGAGGATCAGCGAAGGTTTGATCGGCGGCGTTGGTTTGGATGGTTCGCGCTGACCGGGTTGTTCCGGGCGTGACGACGACTGGCGCACTGCCTGCCGGGGCGGCGGTTGGCGCAAGCGCGAAGATGTCAAACCGCTACTGGCGACGATCTGACCCAGCTCATCCAGGCCTGATCCACTTTGGGCTGGTTCATCCTGCTTTTGATAAAGAATTCGGCTGCGTTGCTGTTTGATTTTTGAGGAGGTTTTACCCTGGCCCGTTGTTTTCTTGAGTTGCGACGGAACCGTCTGAATGGTTCCGCAATGCTGGCAGCGGCAAACACCACCGGCAAAAGCTTCGTCGATGGTCAGCACGGTCTGGCACTTGCTACACGTCAGTTGAATCATGCGCCTGAATATCCTGCCAATGGTGGCTGCGCTTGTGGATCAGCCTGCATTCGTCCGCCGCAACTTGTTCGCGAACACTCGATTATTAAAGGCCATTCCCCCACCGCTGCCCCCTGCTATCGTGCTACCAGGCGTTCCATAGATAATAAAATCCGCTGGGCAGCATCGGACGGCTCATCGGCAGCTCCAGTTTCAGCACGCCGGCCTGCGGCTGAGGTGTTTGCGTACTGGCGTAGATACTGCCGGCATACCCGTACGGCCGTTTGTACAAAATCACTTGAGCATTGGGAATTTTCGCCATTTGACGCGCTGCGGCAATGGCATCGCTCAACTGGCCGGTGGCATCGACCAGCCCCAGCGCCAAGGCCTGCTCGCCGCTGAAAACGCGCCCGTCGGTGATCGATTCCAGCCGCTGTTCATCGGTAATCTTGCGCCGACTGGCCACCACCGCGACAAAGCGGCGGTAGTATTCATCAACCATGGACTGCATGACCTGGCGCTCCTCATTGGTTAACCGATGAAATGGGGAGCCCATGTCTTTCAGCGGCCCGCTTTTAATCGCCTCTGCCCGTATGCCCAGCTTGCCCATCGTTCCTTCAATGTCAAAGGTGTTGAAAATAACACCGATGGAACCAATCACACTGGTGGGGTGGGCGATGATCCGATCCGCCGCCAGGGCAACGTAATACCCGCCGCTGGCTGCCACTTCCTGCGTGGCGGCAATCACAGGCTTGCCCGTTTTTTCGCGGAAATCCATGACCAACTGATACATGGTGTCGCTGGCCGTGACGGTTCCGCCGGGGCTGTTGATGCGCAGCACAATCGCTTTTACCCGTTGGTCGTTGGCTGCGTGATCCAGCTCCTGAGCCAGCAGACTGACCGGATTTTCCGTCGGCTGGAGCAAACCGCCCTTTTGCGCATTGGCCAGCAATCCTTCAACTTCAACGATGACAATTTTAGGTTGCGACCAACCCTGGCCGGGCTGAACGACATGCTCGCGCAAGGTGTTGGTATTGGAGACGGGCGTAATCAGCAGGCTTGGGGCGGAACAACCCGCCAGAACCACCAATATCATCAACAGCACAATCGTCGAAAAAAGTTGGCGCATCGCATCCTTTCTGCCATTGCCACCCGGATGAAAAGAACCGGCGATCAGCGATGAACCTGTTGTCCAACCCTGTTCTGCTTGATCGCTGCAACGGTTCATCATAGCCGGGTATGAATGGAACACAAAAACTCAACGTCTGCGACTATCCATAAGTCTGCGGGCAGGATCGTTGCCAATATCCGTGCCCATTGGCGTAAAACTGGCAACAAGTTGATTTGCCATTTATGCTTGCTGTTCCATGGCAGAGCGTTTTCTTATCACCGGCGGAGCAGGATTCATCGGATCGCACCTGGCGCAGCATCTGCTAAGTCTGGGGCATACGGTCGTGGCACTGGACAATTTATCCACCGGCCGGATTGAAAATATCCAGCCGTTGCTGGGGCATAAAAATTTCCAGTTCGTGCGCGACACCGTTGAAAACGAAACAACGGTCAACCACCTGGTTGCCGGTGCAAGCCATGTTTTTCATCTGGCGTCGGCGGTGGGCGTGCAGTTGATCGTTGATGAGCCGGTGCGCACCATCCGCACCATCGTCCGCGGTACGGAAATTGTGTTGGAGGCAGCCTTTCGATTTAACCGGCCGGTGCTGATCACGAGTTCGTCGGAAGTCTACGGCAAAGGGGCACGGGTGCCTTTTTGCGAGGAAGATGATGTGGTCATGGGACCGACGCATCATGCCCGCTGGTGCTACGCCTATGCCAAGGGAATCGATGAATTTTTGGGGCTGGCGTATCACCGTCAGTACGGCTTGCCGGTGACGATTGTGCGGCTGTTCAATACGGTCGGCCCGCGTCAGGTGGGAATGTATGGCATGGTGCTGCCCCGCTTTGCCAAGGCTGCACTGCAAGGCCTTCCGCTGCAGGTTTTCGGCACGGGCGAACAGACACGCTGTTTTGCGCATGTCAACGATATCGTCGGCGCCATCACCCGGCTGATTGCGCATCAGCAGGCACATGGTAATGTATTTAATCTGGGCGGGGAGGAGGAAATCAGCATTAACGATCTGGCGAGGCGCGTTATCGCTGCGGCAGGCTCAACCAGTACAATTGAACATATCAGCTACGAACAAGCCTACGGTCAACCGTTCGATGATCTCAGCCGCCGCGTACCCAGCCTTGATAAAGTCCGCGCCCTGATCGGTTATCAACCAACTCACAATCTGGATGACATCATCACAGCCGTGATTGCGCAGTACCGGTGAAAAGGCCGCAATGGTTCGCGACGGACATGATTCGCTGGCCGTCCTGACCACGATTTATTTTTTATCCCGCCGTTTTTCCGTTTGCAGAATCTGTAGCACCTGCCGATGCAGCGCGGCATTGGTGGAAACGGCATCACCCGCCCAAATATCCGCCCGATTTTTCCAGGAGGTGCAGTGCCCCCCCGCCTCCTGCAGAATCGGCAACAACGCCGCCATATCCCACGGATTCACCGCGTAATCCAGCATGATGTCGGCTCGACCGCTGGCGACCAGCAGATGACCATAGCAATCGCCCCAGCCGCGCACCACGCGAACCTGGCTGGCCAGTTTTTCAAAAGCGTCCGAGCGTGCCATGCAGCTCATGGATGAAGTCGTCGATAATACGGCTTGATCGAGACTGGAAACATTTGACACCCGGCACGGCCGGCCATTGCAGGTGCATCCGCCCTGATGGCTGGCGGCAAACATTTCATCCACGGCCGGCAGATAAGCAACCCCGGCCTTGATCTGCCCGCCCACCTCGACACCGATCAACACCCCCCAGAGCGGTACGCCACAAATAAAACTTTTCGTGCCATCGATCGGGTCGATGATCCAGCGGTGGCTGCCATCACCAGCACTGGCTCCCTGTTCTTCGCCAAGGATACTGTGATCGGGATACCGCGCCTGAATGATCTGCCGAATGGTCGCTTCAGCTTCACGATCAGCGCGCGTGACCGGCGTGTTGTCGCCCTTCAGCTCGACCTCCAACCGCGTGTTGAAATAGGCCAGCGCCCGCCGCCCACCCGTGTAGGCAGCATCAATGGCGACATGCAGCAAGTCAGACAACGGTATTTCAGCCATACTCTTTTCCACCTGATTTTTATGATTGGATTTCCAATCGTACCCACCCACAAGCACCGCTGACCACAATCAGTCGGTGCAACATCGCCTCAAAAAATTGAATCTTCACACACCGGCCGTCACGGGCCGGCGATCCCTGGTCAACCGCCCGAACAGCGTCAGTGTTTTGCTGCGCGTAATGTCCACCTCCACCAACTGGCCGACCAGGGCTGGATCGCCATCAAACACGACAATCTGGTCGCCACGGGTTCGCCCGGAAAGTTGAAACTTCGGCTGATCCGCGTCCTGGGATTTCTGACGTTTTTCCCAGCCCAGCTCGACCTGATTACCATTGCCGCTGCCCGCCACCCAGCGGCTGGCGAGTTTACTCTGCCCCTCGACCATCACCTCAACTTGCCGGCCGACCATTTCGCGGTTGTTCTGATCGCAGACCTGCGCCTGCACATCCAAAAGTTCGTTATTTCGCTGCTTTTTCACTTCCGGCGGTACATCATCTTCAAAGCGCGTAATCGCGGTCGTACCCGGCCGGAGCGAATATTTGAAAATAAAACTGTTCTTGAACCGGCACTGACGGATGACCTCCTTGCACGTCTGGAACTCCTGGTCCGTTTCCGTGGGGAATCCGACAATGAAGTCCGACGCTAAACTGATGTCCGGCATATATGCGCGGGCACGGCCGATGAACTGAAGATACTGTTCAGCGGTGTAACCGCGGTTCATCAATTTGAGAATGCGGTCGCTGCCGTGCTGGGCTGGCACATGCAGATAGCGGCAGATTCGCGGGCAATCGCGCATCGCCTGCAGGGCTTCATCCTCAAAGTCGCGCGGAAACGAGGTCACAAAGCGCAACCGCGGCAGATGTGACGCCGCTTCGTGAATCTGATAGAGCAACTGGCCGAATGTCGTAATCCGCCCGTCGCCATGATCGTAGCGGTAGTGATTGATCGTCTGACCCAGGAGCGTCACTTCCAGAACACCGGCATCGGCCAGCCGCCGGACTTCCTCGATGATATTTTCCGGCGGACGATGCACTTCCGGCCCGCGGGTGTACGGAACTACGCAGTAGGTACAAAACTTATTGCAACCGCGCGTGATGCGCACATAGGCCTGTGCAGCGTTATCCGTGGGGGAAAAACTGCGCGACAAATCCAGCAATTCCAGGTTGTCATGCGCCGCCGCCAGGGTTGATGAACGCCGCGACCGGCTGCCCATCAGCGCCACCTGGCGCTCGCTGTGAAGCTGATTGCCAACCGTCGTCAGGTTGTCGATCATCATCGCCAGTTTATCCAGCTCGCCGGGGCCGCACAGCAGATCGACGTGGGGAAACCGCTGAAAGATATTGGTTCCATCGCGCTCAGCCATGCAACCGATTACGCCAATGACCAGATGCGGCTTGGTCTGTTTCCAGTTGCGCATTTCGCCCAGACGCGACCAGACCTTTTGCTCGGCGTGTTCGCGCACAGAACAGGTGTTATAAAGAATAACATCCGCCTGCTGGCGATCATCGGTGGATTCATACCCACGGGCGCGCAACTGGGTCAGAACCAGCTCGCTGTCCAATTCGTTCATCTGACAACCAAATGTTTCCAGGTACAACGTTCGACGCATGGTTTGTGATTCTACCCAACTCTTTGTTTCGTGCGACTTCCCGCCCCTATTTTCCGATGCAGAACTGGGAAAAAATCTCCCCCAGCAGCTCATCGGGGCTGACACTGCCCAGAATCGACCCCAGCTCATTCAGCGCTTCGCGCAAACCCAGGGCAACCATTTCCGTCCCATCAGCCGCCGCCGAACCGGCCAGTTCCAGAGCATGAATCGCGGCTTGGATCGCGCGGACATGACGGGCATTGAGCGCCAGAACATCGTCAGCCAGCGTCAGACCAAATGCGCTGCTGCTGAGCTGATGACGCAGTTGTTCCATTCCTTGTCCAGTTAGCGCACTGACACTCAGAACAGGCGTGGAGGCTGGTGCGCCAAGGGTCGCGCCGCACGGCAAAGGCCAATTGGTTGCACCGGCAACTAAATCGCCTTTGGTTAATACGATCAGATCAGGCGATTGTTCGATTGCCAATATTTGTTGAAAACCGGCTGGGATAACGGCATTTTGCCCATCGATCACCAGCACAACAACGTCGGCCTGTTTAATCGCACGCAGCGACCGGGAGCGCATATCACGCTCAATCGCTGCCTGAGGTGATCGATCAGATGACTGGTCGGCAGCGGCTGACGGATTCATATCAACGAGCGGCGCAACCGATGAATTGTCGAAATCAATACCGGCTGCATCCAGCAAAACAACCCGACCGGCGGGCAGATCAACCTCCGCCGACAGCACATCGCGCGTGGTTCCGGCGATATCGGAAACAACGGCGCGCTCGTGGCCAGCCAGCGCATTCATCAGCGTACTTTTGCCAGCATTGGGCTGCCCCACCAGCACGATGGTCGGTTCATGACTCAACCGTTCCAGACGAACCGAATGATCGATTAGATTTTGCAGTTCGGCGGCTGCACCAGTCAGACGTTCCAGCAGACGATCAGTGGCAATGAAGGTGACATCTTCATCGCTGAAGTCGATCCCCACTTCCAGCAAGGCTAAAGTCTGGATGATCTGTTCCCTGATTGGTCTGAGGCGATCAGATAATTCACCCGCCAGCAACTGCCGGGCAGCGCGCCGTTGACGCTCACTGACAGCGCTGACCATCGCTGCCACCCCCTCAGCCCGGGTCAAATCAATCCTGTGATTGAAGTAGGCGCGGGCGGTAAACTCACCGGCTTCGGCCTGACGCGCACCGGCATGAATCAATCGATCCAGCACCTGGCGCGCCAACCACGGATTACCCGGTAAATGCAGCTCGATCACTTCTTCGTCGGTATAACTGCGTGAGGCGGCAAAATGATAAAGCCAGACACCGGGAACGCGCAAATCACCTGTTTTTGCAGCACTCTTATTTTCTGGGCCATTTTCATTTTTGGTCTCCAGCCTTATCGCCACCCGGCAGGCTGAGGAAAACTCCGCCAATGGCAGTGGATTTTCGATCATTTGCTGGACAAACCGTACAGCCTCCGGCCCGCTGAGGCGCACAATGCACCGCGCCGCCGGGCCGGGGGTGCTGGATAGCGCAACGATCGTATCGCCGGTAATCACAACTGCGATTATAAACGACAGGACTGTTCTGCAAACCCAGTCGCCGCAACGCCTTTTTGCCTGATC
>WBZR01001995.1_pt1 | contig 22870 bp, 22 predicted proteins | sample 5204231 | NCBI WGS metagenome assembly WBZR01 (sample SAMN12412403, study PRJNA552823) | activated sludge metagenome | isolation source: activated sludge from anammox sidestream of wastewater treatment plant... | place: USA: Virginia | collected 2017-08
CTCCTGTGTGTTCCGGCCCTGTACAGGGTATTTCGAAAGCCGGCTTGAAATGTGAATCCGGCAAAAGCGCTCTTATTCGAGCCGAGAATGAAAATGGGTGGGCACTGGGCGATGAGGGACTCGAACCCCCGACCCCCTCGGTGTAAACGAGGTGCTCTAACCAACTGAGCTAATCGCCCGGGTGCAGCGGGTTAAGCGTTGGATTCTAATGCGGGACGGGGCGTACGTCGAAGGGAAACAGCCCGATCGTCCAGGCGCAGGCTCGTCACTGCATTTCCTGCAGCGGGGTTTCGGGCTGATTAGTGGGACGGTTGATTCAGCGGACCGGGCCGGGGCCGAGGTCGTCTTCGGACATGAGTTGAAACTTGCGCAGGCGAAAAACCTGGACCGCGGTCTCAACGCTGTCTGTGTGGATGGCCAGGGCAGCGCGGCCTGCCGGGCGCACCAGCAGCGGGTAGGCATAGTCGATGTTGACCTCGCCGGCGAGCAGGGCGGAGCAGATGGACATCAATCCGTGGCCGTGCGGCACTTCAACAACTAGCAGCTCGGTCTGACTCAGGGGGAAGCCGCGCTTTTCAAGGATCTCGACGGCGGCGTCATGCTGGTCGCAGATGACCCGGATAATGGCGCAGTCGATTGCGTGAACGACCGACATCGCCACAACCCGGACGTCCGATCCTTCGAATGCCTTGAAGAGACGCATCAGTGCCCCGACACGGTCTTCGAGAAAGACCGATATCTGTCGAACCATTGGGGACTTGAGTGATCCCGCCGTTTCAAAGGGACGTGTTGCCATAGGGATATTGTATCGGCCTACTGCAGGCGAGAGAACAATCTTCAATTGGGCGATTTGGCCGTCCACCGGATGCGTCTTATGATGGATTTTCGAGCCCCTGGGAGCCGTTTATGACCTCTTTCGACCCGCAGAAGACTATTCCCGACGCCTCCGGGCGGTTCGGCAATTTCGGCGGGCAGTTCGTTCCGGAATCGCTCATGTCGGCACTGACCGACCTTGAGCAGGCCTATGCGACCGCTCGGCATGACGCAGCATTCTGGGCGGAATTGGACGGATACCTGCAGAATTACGTGGGCCGTCCGAGCCCGCTCTATCACGCGGCGAGGCTCAGTGAGCAACTCGGCGGCGCGGCCATCTACCTGAAGCGCGAGGATCTCAACCATACCGGGGCGCACAAGATCAACAATACGCTGGGTCAGGCCATTCTTGCCAAGCGAATGGGCAAGCGGCGCATCATTGCCGAGACCGGTGCGGGCCAGCACGGCGTGGCCACGGCAACAGCCGCCTGCGTCTTTGGACTCGAGTGTGTGGTGTACATGGGGGCGGAGGATGTCCGGCGTCAGCGTCTGAATGTCTATCGCATGGAGCTCATGGGCGCGCGCGTCGTTCCGGTGGAAAGCGGCCAGCGCACCCTCAAGGATGCCATTAACGAGGCACTACGCGACTGGATCGCTTCCGTTAGCACCACCCACTATGTGATCGGTTCTGTGATGGGTCCCCACCCATTTCCTCTGATCGTCCGCGACCTCCAATCTGTCATCGGTCGCGAGGCCCGACAACAGGCCCTGGCGCTTTCGGGTCGCCTGCCGGATGCCGTGGTTGCCTGCGTCGGAGGAGGCAGCAACGCCGCCGGAATATTCCACCCATTCATAAACGACGTCGGCGTCCGTCTTATCGGCGTCGAAGCGGCCGGCGAAGGTCTCGACAGACGGCACAGCGCCACGATTTCCAAGGGCCGCCCCGGCGTGCTTCACGGCATGCACACGATTGTGCTTCAGGATGACGACGGGCAGACGCTCCCGGTCCACTCCGTCTCGGCGGGACTGGACTATCCCGGCGTCGGCCCCGAGCACGCTTACTGGTCCGCTACCGGCCGTGCTGAATACGTCAGTGCCACGGACGATGAGGCGCTTGCGGCTTTTGAGTTGCTCAGTCGCACCGAGGGCATCATTCCCGCGCTGGAGACGGCCCATGCCATCGCTCACGTCGTCAAACTTGCGCCGAAGCTAGGGCGGGACAAGATGATTGTCGTTAGTCTCTCGGGCCGTGGCGACAAGGACTGCGTCGAGGTCGCCCGGCTCAGGGGGAAGAGCGTTGAGCACTAATCCGGTCAATCGAATTGATGCCACCCTGGCGGCACAGCCTTCCGGCCTCTGGCCGTTCATCCCCGCGGGCTATCCGAGTGTTGCATTTACTGCGTCCCTCCTTCGAGGTCTCGAATCGCTCCCGATTCGCGGCGTCGAGATCGGATTTCCCTTCTCCGACCCGATTGCAGACGGCCCGGTGATTCAGGAGGCTTTCACTCACAGCCTCGCCGCCGGAACGCGCGTGGACGATATCTTCGCTTTGATCGCCTCCGTCAGGCGCGATGTGAGTTACCCCATCCTCGGGATGGTTTCCGCCTCCATCATTTATCGCATCGGAGCGGACGAATTTATCGCGAGGGCAGCGGCCGCGGGCATCGACGGACTCATCATTCCCGACATCTCCCTCGAAGAGGCCCCCGCGATTGTCGAGCGCGTTCACGCCGCCGGGCTTCGCGTCGCGATGCTCGTCGCACCGACAACCCCGCCCGATCGGCAGGATCGCATCGCCCGTCTTGCCGGCGGATTTCTCTACTACGTCTCGGTGCAGGGCACGACCGGGGCGAGAGGAAAGCTACCCCCCGACCTGCGCGGTCATTTGGAGGACATTCGCCAGCGGACCCAGCGGCCGGTTCTGGTCGGTTTCGGCATCGGAACTGCCGATCAGGTTCGCGAAGTTTGTACGTTTGCCGACGGCGCCATTGTCGGCAGCGCGATTGTCGCCCGGATTTCACAGCTTGTTACCAAAGGTTGCAACGAGGAACAGCTACTCGCCGAGTGCATGTTGTTTGTCGCCGAACTCGCCGGCCCCGGGGCGCGCTGACGGTCTTCTTTATTGCCAGCCCCCTACCCTGCTTTCCGGCTCCGTGGTTCGCCTTTTTTATCGATTCTGCGGGGGCGTGCCATGCTCGTCAGGGTGCTTGAATTGCACTACAATTCCCCCTGTCCGGGCGGCATGATTTTTGCCCGGTAATCCTGACGGAGTCGAAGAAACGGATGACCGACCAAAACCAGCCTGATCCGCCGGCCGCATTGCCTAATCCATCGCGAAACCTGCCGATTGTCGAGGAGATGCAGGATTCCTATTTGCGCTACGCGATGAGCGTCATCGTGGCGCGCGCTCTTCCTGATGTCCGCGACGGTCTTAAGCCCTCGCAGCGGCGCATTCTGGTGGCGATGCACGACCTGAAGCTGGGGCCGCGCACGGCCCATCGAAAATGCGCCAAGATCTCGGGCGACACTTCCGGCAATTATCACCCGCACGGCGAGGCCGTGGTCTATCCCACGCTGGTGCGCATGGCGCAGCCGTTTGCCATGCGGTACCCGCTGATCGATGGTCAGGGCAACTTCGGCTCAATCGACGGCGATCCGCCGGCCGCCATGCGGTATACGGAAGCGCGCATGGCATCGCCGACCATGGAGATGCTGGAGGACATCGACAAGGAGACCACCGACTTCGTTCCCAACTATGACGAAACGACGACCGAGCCGGTGGTGCTTCCGTCGAAGTTTCCGAATCTCCTTGTTAACGGCAGCATGGGCATCGCCGTCGGCATGGCGACGAGCATGCCGCCGCACAACCTCGGCGAGATTTGCGATGGGCTCATCGCGCTCATCGAGAATCCCGCGATATCCATTCAGGAATTGATGAAGCACGTTCCGGGACCGGACTTCCCCACCGGGGCGATGATCTGCGGTCGTCAGGGCATTATCGATGCCTATACGCGCGGGCGCGGCTCGATGACATTGCGTGCCAAGACGCACTTTGAGGAGATGAAAGGCGATCGAACGCGCATCGTCGTTGATGAGATTCCGTTCAACATCCTGAAGAACACGATCACCGAGAAAATCGCCCAGTGCGTCAAGGACGGCCGTCTGCCGGAAGTCTCCGACGTGCGGGACGAGTCCGACCGCAAGCACGCCATTCGGCTGGTTGTCGAATGCAAGTCGGGGGTGAGCGGCGACGTGGTGCTTAATAAGCTCTACCAGTACACGCCGCTTCAGACGAATTTCGCGGTCACGAATATCGCGCTGGTCGGCAAGCAGCCCCAGACGTTGTCCATCAAGCAGTTGATGGAGTATTACCTCGATCACCGCAAGGACATCGTGACGCGGAGAACGCGCTTTCTGCTTCGCAAGGCGCGGCAACGGGCCCATATTCTTGAGGGCCTGATCCTCGCGGTGGGTGACATCGACGCCATCATTCAACTGATCCGCAAGTCGGCAAATCCCGATGCCGCGAAACAGAGCCTCATGGCGCGACCGCTTCGGCTCGCGGATTCGGCAGCGCTCTACAAGCTGCTGCCTCAGCAGTTCGCCAGGAAGGCGGGGGCCGCTGATCAGTTCCTGACCGGCGTCCAGGCCCAGGCGATCCTCTCGATGCAACTGCAAAGGTTGACAGGCCTCGAGGTGGAAAAGCTGGCAAAGGAATACGTCGGACTCGTCGCCGAAATCGACGGTTACGCGGCGATCCTCGCGGAGCCTGCGCGGGTATTGGATATTCTTCGCGAAGACATTCACGAGATGAAGGCGAAGTACGCGGATCCGCGACGCACAGAGATCACCGCCGCCGTCGGCGAGTTCTGCATGGAGGAATTGATCGAAGACCTTCCGGTCATCGTGACGATTTCTCACCAAGGCTACATTAAGCGCGTCAGCACGGACACATACCGCAGCCAGGGTCGCGGCGGCCGCGGCATTCGGGCGAGCGACACCAAGGAAGGCGATTTCCTTGAGCATGTCTTCGTCGCCAGCACGCATAACTACCTGCTCTTCTTTACGACGCGCGGGCGCGTTTATTGGCTGAAGGTCTATGACATCCCGGAGATGGCCCGGACCGCGCGCGGGCGATCGATCGCCAACCTGCTCAGGCTTCAGGACAGCGAGACGGTGACCGCCGTTCTTCCGGTATCGCAGTTCGAGGAGAAATTCGTCCTCTTCGCCACGGCACAAGGCACGGTCAAGAAGACCGCGCTGGGCGCTTTCTCCCGACCTCGACCGAGCGGGATTATCGCCATCGGTCTCGATCCGGCGGACTCGTTGATCCGTGTGCAACTCGTGGGCGAGGACGACCAGGTGGTGCTTGGAACACGCAAGGGCATGTCGATTCGCTTCATGCACACCGACGTGCGGGCGATGGGTCGCGCGGCGGGCGGCGTGCGCGGCATCAGCCTCGATCGAGACGACGAAGTTGTCGATATGGCCGTGATCCGCCCCGAGATGAGCCTGTTGACGGTCTGCGAGAACGGATTCGGCAAGCGAACCGACATCGACGCCTATCGACTTCAGAAGCGCGGAGGAAGCGGCGTCATCAATATCCGGGCGAATGAGCGGAACGGCGACGTTGTGGCGCTTCGCGCTGTGACCGATGCCGATGAACTCATGCTCATATCCGCTCAGGGGATCATGCTTCGCACCGAGGTCTCCCAGCTTCGCGAGATCGGCCGCGCCACACAGGGCGTCAAGCTGATGAAGCCGGACGAGGGCGACAAGGTGGTGTCGGTGGCGCGCATCGCGTCGGAGGAGGCCGACGAAGATGCATCCGCTGCCGCGCGAGACGTTGCAGAACAGCCTTCGGATGCCGGCGGAGAGTTGCCGACCGGAGGCGATGACGACGCGCCGGGGCAGAATCCGGAATAGGCTGGTTCCAACGAGGGTTGAAGCGTGACAGCGCTTGCGAGTCTTTCCCGGGCGGCGGCTGCAATTGGAGACCTCGTGCTTCCCCGGGTGTGCGCTGCCTGCGATCATTCCATCGGGCTTGACGAGCGTGACCTGTGCGCCGCATGCGCCGCGGAGCTTACCGCGGTCATTGACGTACCCTATTGCCGGCACTGTGGAGAGAGCAGGGGGGCGTATCTTCTGCATGATGCACGATGCACACGATGCGTTACCGGGCTTACCCGGGGGCGATTTCACTCGTTCGTTCGAGTCGGAACGTATGCCGGGCCGCTGAAGGCGTTGATCCTCCGATTCAAGCGATCGTTCACGATGGATCATTTTCTGGGTTCGTTGCTGGCCAAGTCGATTCAGGGGGCGATGAGTCCGCCGGCGATTGATTGCTGGACGCCTATCCCATCGCACTGGACGCGAAAGTGGCAACTGGGCTATCAGCCGACGGCATTGTTGGCGCGCTCGGCGGTTGCGCATTTTGGCGGAGTCGTCGAGGCGCTCCTTGTCATGCGCAAGGAAGTACGGCCGTTTCACGAGCGGTCGGGCGTCACGGCGGCTCAGAGAGCGAAGGAGATTGAGGATGCCATGATGATCGGGCGAGGATCGCGCATCGCCGGCCGGCACATCTGTCTGGTGGATGACGTAATGACCACCGGCGCCACACTCCGCGAAGCGGCCAAGGCGCTCAAGTCGGCGGGCGCCGCGAGCGTCTCTGCAGCGGTTTTGGCAAGGGCAGGACAGGGCGAACCTGTAGTGATGAGCCCGAGCGCCGGGGTTGACCGGCAGGAAGGGAACGCCTAGACTTCGAGTCGTCTGCGATTTGTGTGCCATAAATATATGCTGCATCTTGTTTTATGCTGTGAGGCGAGTCTTGAGGCACGTCGGGGATTCGCCCGCGAGCGACATGATCGATTTCGTAGGGAATTCCTTATCGTGGGGTAACTTACATGCAGATTACAGTATCCGGCCTACATACGGAGATTCCTGCGTCGCTCCGCGAGTACGTGGAAGAGAAGGCCTCGAAATTTGAGCGCTACTACGATCGTGTTCAGACTGTTGAAGTGGTGTTCGCCGCCGAGGCGTCGAAGCTGAAATGCGAGATCATTGCGCGAGCCGATCATCATGCCACGTTTGTCGCCAAGGAAATACACGAAGATGCGTTCGCCGCATTCGACACAACCGCACGGGAATTGGAGCGTCAGTTGACGCGACACAAGGAAAAGCACCGCAACCATAAGCATCCTGAAGCGGACCGCATAGAATAGCGGCTGCCAGGCAGCCCCGTTCCGCATGTACCACGAGGAATCAAGACCATGAAGCTCACGGACTTTGTCGTGCAAGGTGCGATCGTGCCTGAATTGCAGGCCACCGATCGAAACGGTGTGATTCGTGAACTGGTCAAGAGCGTCTGCGATGCGTCCGGCGTGTCTGCTCAAAGCGCGGAGACGATCGCCAAGGCGGTGATTCAGCGAGAAAACCAGGGCAGCACCGGCTTCGGCAAGGGTGTCGCCGTACCCCACGTCAAGCACGCGCTGGTGCCCAAGATCATGTCCACGATCGGGCGAATTCCGGCGGGCCTCGATTTCTCCGCGCTGGATCGCGCCCCGGTTTACACGGTCGTGGTATTGCTTTCGCCCCCGGATAATCCTGACGGCCACCTTCAGGCCATGGAGAGCATCTTCAGGCATTTGCAGCGGGACAACTTCAGGAGATTTCTCCGGCAGGCGGAGACCGCGAGTGCTATTTGGGAGTTGATCAAAGAGGCCGATGAGATGCCCGCGGGTTGACGCGCACGGCATACGTCGCGGGCCTCGGAGTTTGTTCGTTGGTTCGATGGGGCGTTGCTGTTTCGATGGCGCGTTAACAGGCGACGGGGCCGTGTCGCGGTAAAGAGTTGATCATTTGCCCAGTTTGAATGGCATCACAAGCTCTCAACCTCGCGCGTCGTCCGGTCTGGAAACCGGTTGATTAGACACATGGACGAATGGCATGACGGAAGCAAATGGACAGGCGGAGATCGAGGTCACGATCTCGAACGCACAGGGCTTGCATGCCCGGCCGGTCATGCGTTTTGTCGATCTGGCTTCGACTTTCCAGAGTTCGATTCGGGTGCTCAAGCGCTCCGATGGGAGATCGGTCGATGGCAAGAGTCCGATGGAAATGATGCTTCTGGAAGGTGTAAAGGGAACGGTCTTCGGAATTTGCGCTCAGGGTCCGGACGCCAGGGAGGCCGTGCAGGCCCTGGCCGATCTCGTCAATTCAAAATTCGGCGAAGAATGATATTTGCAGGGTTCATACAACGGGGCCGTGATGCGCGCGTCGTTTTTCCGGAGGCGACATGGCGCTAAAGCGTGGCATTGGCGTATCCGCCGGAGTCGTCGTGGCGGATGCGCTGGTTCTCGACACTGCCGAAACGCGCGTGCCTCGCCGGACCGTTTCAGCGGAGCAGATTCCGCGCGAACTGGATCTGGTCAATCGGGCCTTCACCGCAGCCGCCGAGGAAATCGCCAACGAGCGACAGGAGTTGTCCAAGCGTGCCGGGAATGACCTGGCGGACATCTTCGGATTTCACGAGCGCTGGTTGAACGACCAGAAACCTCGCAAAGAAATCTCGCAGCAGGTCGAATCGCGCCGATACAGCGCCTCCTACGCGATCAGCGTCTTCATGCGGAAATATCGAAGACGGTTTCAGGAGATGGCGAGCCCGTTCCTGCAGGAGCGCGGCAAGGATGTGCTCGACATCGAGAGACGTCTGCTGCATCACGTCGGCGGTGAAGCGCGGCAAGAGTTGTCGGCGCTGGAATCGCCGGTCATCGTCGTCGCCCACGATCTCACCCCTTCACAGGTGGTGATGCTCGAAAAGACCAAGAAAGTGCTCGGTTTTGCCACCGATGCCGGAGGGTCCACGTCGCACACGGCGATCCTCGCTGCCGGCCTCGGGCTGCCCGCCGTTGTCGGACTTGAGGATATCACCGCTCATGTGTCGAGCGGAGATACGCTTGTCGTGGACGGATTGCACGGCGTCGTCGTCATCAATCCTGACTCGTCCCAGCGTGCGGAATACGACACGCAGGCGGCCCACCTTCTCGAGGTCAAGGCGACGCTCGGCGAGCTGCGCGGTCTGCCGGCCCAAACGCTCGATGGACACACGATCGAGCTGCTCGGCAACATCGAGTTTCCCTCTGAAGTTGCGGTCTGCCTCGAGCAGGGGGCCACGGGCATCGGGCTCTTCCGAACGGAGTTCCTGTTTCTTCATGACGGACCGGTGCCCGACGAGGAAACGCAGTATCAGGTTTACAAGTCGGCAATCGATGCGGTGGGATGTCGCCCCCTCGTGATTCGCACGATGGACCTCGGCGGGGATAAGTGTCATACCGGCGGCGCCTGGGAGCCGGAGAAGAATCCGTTTCTGGGACTGCGTTCAATTCGATACAGCTTGCAGCATCTCACGATGTTTCGCGCGCAATTGCGCGCCATCGCGCGTGCCAGCCTTCTGGGCGATGTGCGGGTCATGTTTCCGTTGATCTCCCGCATCATGGAGCTTCGCCAGGCGAAGTTTGTCCTTAATCTCGTGAAGGAAGAGTTAGAAGAGAGCGGATATGAGTTCACGCGTCCCTTGCCGGTAGGTGTCATGGTGGAGACGCCGGCGGCGGCGATCTGTGCCCGCGAGTTGGCCCGGGAAACCGATTTTCTCAGCATCGGCACGAATGACCTGATTCAGTACACGCTCGCCGTCGATCGCGGCAACGAGCGTGTCGCTCAGCTATACACCCCGGCCGATCCCTCGATCATTCGCCTGATTCGCGGCGTGGTGCGCGACGGTAGTCGATTTAACGCAAAGGTGAGCATTTGCGGGGAAATGGCGGGCGACCCGCTGTTTACTATCTTATTGCTGGGACTGGGGTTACGCACGCTTTCGATGGCTGCCGGCCACATTCCTGTCGTGAAGAACATTATTCGATGCATTACGATGGCCGATGCGGAGAGGGTGAAGCGACGAGTTTTGTCCTTTGAAAGCGAGCGTGAGGTGCTAAACTACCTTAGAGTCGAGACTCGAAAGGTCTGGGGAGACCTTTAGTTCGCCCCGGCAATTGGCGGAAATGCAGAGATCGACGGTTTTGGCTGCATTTCCGCCACTTGCTTGACACGCGAGTGAAATGATTTCGATTCCCGACGCCGGCGTCGTGTGACGCCTGGGCCTTTGGGAACCACTGTATTTGTGAGGGATCGCTAACGGATTGCGCAATCGTTTGGCGATTCGGTATTCTGTCGAAGGTGACCTTCGGTTCATCTCGCACCACGATTCGTTGCGGCTCTTTGAGCGAGCGATGATTCGGGCCGACTTTCCCCTGCGGTATTCCGAGGGGTTCAATCAGCGCCCGAAATTAAGCATCGCATTGCCGCGGCCGGTGGGAGTAGCATCCCGCGACGAACTTCTGGTGATCACGCTGACCGAGCCCACGGAGCCATCGACGGCCTTATCTCGACTCTCTCCGCATATGCCGCGGGGCCTGGCCCTGCTTGATGCCGAGCCTGTCGAAGATTCTGACCGACGCCTTCCCTGCGAAGCTACCTACACCATGCCCATGACCGACGACGCATGCGAGACAGTTCTCGCCCGTGCGCGGTCTTTCCTGGCCTCGGATTCAATGATCGTCGAGCGGCACGCCGCCGACAGCAGGAATCCGGCCAAGAAGGTCGACATCCGACCGTACATACGGTCGATCGACGTGAGCGGCGGCATGCTTCGCTGGACACAGATTGTGACGGGCACCGGGACATCCCGAGTGGGTGAGATTCTCGACCTGCTCGGCCTGCCAAGTTGCTTGCACTTGCACCGGCTGACGCGCGAATCGGTTAAATACGAACCGTGATCGCGCCGGGCACCGCAATCCTTCGGGATCCCTCCCGGAGACGCCAGTTTTGAAAAACATACGACAAACATCAAAGGCTAAAAAGAAGACGGGCGCATCGACGTCCGCCAAGAAACCGGCCGCGGCCAAATCCCGGGCCAAGGCGGCGACCAAGTCTGCGAGTCCGCCTCACGACAAGAAAATCGAGAAGGTGGAGTCCGCAGTCACCGTGGCTGACCCTGGGCCGTCAAAGGCTGCCAGGGCCGCGGCGCCGAGCGCCGAGTCCGGCTTCGACGCCGGTATCTTCGAGGTCGAAGAACGACTTTACGAACCACACGCGGCTCCGGCCGTCGCCGTGGTTGACTTGCTCCCCGAAGGAGAACAGTCGCGCACCATCGTCGTTGAGGAGTACCCGTCATCCAATCCCGCCGTCACTCATATTGAAGATAATGCGGACTTGAGCGACAGAAATAGCGAGCGTGACACCAACGGTGAAACGACAAGCGGCCAGGAGGAAGCGGGCCCGATCACGATATCGGGCGATTCCGAGGCCGCCGCTGCCAAGCCCGTTGAAGAGGAGCGTGACGCCCGTTCGGGTCGGCGGCCTCGAAGGCGTCGCGGATCGGGGCGCGGCCGAGACGCTGCCCGCTCAGCGGAGTCAGAGTCGCCTCCACGAGACGAGGAGTCACCGCGATCTCGACAGCCTGCGACCGTCAAGTCCGAGCCCGCGCCGCAGCGCGAATTAGTGCCGGCAGACGATCGCGAAGAGGACGATATTCTGCTGGACGGCGATGACGTCGCTGTTGATCCGTCGGATTCGACGCGTCGCGAAATGCTCATCAACGTATCCGATCCTGATGAAGTCAGGATCGCGCTGCTTAACGACGGGCGACTTGACGAACTCTACATCGAGCGCGCCGCTTCGATCTCAAATGTCGGAAACATCTACAAGGGCAAGGTGACCAACGTCGAGCCCTCAATTCAGGCGGCCTTCGTGGACTTCGGCCGGCCGGCGCATGGCTTTCTGCACATCAGCGATCTGCATCCCAACTACTTTCCGGGCAACGAGGGCGAATTGGAATTAGTCGGGCGCAAGACGCCGCGACGCCACCGTCCGCCGATCCAGGCATGCCTCAAGCGCGGCCAGGAAGTTCTCGTGCAGGTCATCAAGGAAGGCGTGGGAACGAAGGGGCCGACGCTGTCCACCTATATTTCGCTACCGGGCCGGTTCCTTGTGATGATGCCGAACATGGAGCAGCTCGGCGTTTCGCGCAAGATCGAAGACGAGGAGCAACGACGGACGCTGCGAGAGGCCCTTAATCAGCTTTCGCTGCCGAAGGACATGGGGTTCATCGTTCGCACGGCGGGCATCGGGAGAAACAAGCGAGATCTTCAGCGCGATTTGAACTACTTGTCGCGGTTATGGGAAAAGGTCCAGCTGCGCATCAAGAAGGAGCCTGCCCCGGCGACACTCTATACAGAGTCCGATCTGGTGATCCGCACGGTTCGCGACGTCTATGACGCGAGCCTCCATAAGATCATCATCGACGACGAGACGGTCGCTCAGCGAGTCCGCGAGTTTCTGCGAATTGCCAGTCCCCGGACTCAGGACATGGTTACGCTGTATTCCGAGCCTGAGCCGTTGTTCCATCGCTACGGAATCGAGACCGAGATTGACAAGCTCTATTCCAAGACGGTGCCGCTGCAATGCGGCGGGTCCCTGGTCATCGAGCAAACGGAGGCCCTTGTCGCCATCGACGTGAATTCCGGTCGATTCCGTGTGCCCGAGAACGCGGAAGAGACCGCGTTCCGGGTGAACCTGGAGGCGGCCGATGAAATTGCCCGGCAATTGCGACTGCGCGACCTCGGCGGCCTGATCATTTGCGATTTCATCGACATGCTTCAGGAGCGCCATCGTCGGCAAATCGAGATGAAACTGACCGAGGCTCTGAGGAAACACAAAGAACGCGCCAAGCTCTTGCGCATCTCGCGATTCGGAATCCTGGAGATGACGCGACAGCGTCAGCGGCCGTCCTTTGCGAAGAATATGTACCACGAGTGCCCGCGCTGCACGGGCAGTGGCCGCGTCAAGGCGCCGGACAGCGTGTCGCTCGATGTCATGCGGTCGATTCGTCTGGCGAGCCAGATGGAGGACGTGTCCAGCGTGGATGTGGTCGTGGCGACGGCCGTGGCGAACGATCTGCTAAATCGCAAGCGGCACCAGTTGACGGATATCGAGCGCGAGCACGGCCAGCTGATTCGCATCCACGCGGATTCCGCATTGGCAGTCGATGACGTCAGGATATCATGTACCGACCGGCGAGGTCGTGATGTCCCATTGGCCGCCATTGCCAGAAATGGATCGGGGTCTTCCAGTGAGGCGGCCAACACCGGACGTCCGGCCGCAACATCAAAGCCGGCTTCGGCCGTGGAGCGCCAAGGGCAGAACCGCGGTCGACGCGGTGGCCGTCGCCGTCGCGGCAGAGGTGGTTCGGGCGCGTCCGCACCGTCAGGAGGATCTGCATAATCATCATGGATGAATCGACTTTCGATGGACCTCGCAATGCGATGGTCGCCAAAGCGAAATTAAGGCCGCACGGGCTTCGCCGTCGAATGACAAGAGTCCTTTCAAACTTTGCGCCGCTCTTCCTATACGCATGCGTCGGGTGCGGTCCGGTCTGGTACATCGACCCGGAGTTTGGCGAGCGACAGGCAGCCCAGACAGGTAAGCCGCTCCTGCTTTACTTCAAAGTCTGGGACTCCAGTCAGCACCGCAATATGCGCCTGGAAGTGTTCGACAACAGCGCGGTCAAGAGCGAGCTTACCGGCACGGTGAATGTCGAGGTGGAATTCGGCCTTTTTCCCGAGTTCTGCAAGCGATTCGGCGTGCAGCGGCCCCAGGTATGCGTGATGGCCACTCCGCAGGGGAAGCGCGTCGGCACGCCGATTTATGTCAATCCCGTTCCGGCTCCAGAGCAGTTCTTGGAATGGTTAAAGCGCGCCAAGGCCGAAGCGAAGCCGTCTGAATCAACTTCGGCGCCCGCAACCCCGCAAAAGTAGACAGGAACTCCGCTGATTCAGCGAAGCGTTGGCGCGATGTCGCGCTTACTCTTCATTTGCTTCGCGGAATTCTTCCAGCCATGCCATTTGGATGGCCTCCAGCTTGGCCTCGTTCGAGGCATGGGGGTCATCTCCGAAATCCGGCAGGGCGATCACCCATTCACGCAGGTCGGTGAACCGTGCGGTCAGGGGGTCCGTCGTGGGCATCTTCTCGTGAAGGAGGATGCCGATGTCCTCGGAATCCAGCCAGGTCAGTTTGCGCGGCATCGTTACTCATCCCTTTTCGTCGTCATGCCTTCAGCGCCGTGCGGTTCGCGGGCGAGGTTTCGATTCCAGCTCGGAATTCTCACCTTAACGTTCTTCGTGCCGCTCGGGACGCACTGGCAACCCAGGCGACTGTTGGGCTTGAGGTCATACGCCTCTTCAAGTTCGTCGTCCTCGTCCTCCGTGGTCTCATTGCAACTGTCGAGACCTTCGAGCACGTGAACGTGACAGGTGCTGCATGCGCAAACGCCGCCGCAGGCATGATCCAGCTCGATGTGATGGCCCATGCAGATATCGAGAATGCTGCCGGGAAGCCCATGATCCTCGAAAGGAATCTTCGCCGGGTCAATCTCCAGAACATGCTCGGTGCCCTGTTCGTCGATAATCGTCAGGGTATACTTCTGGACGGTCTTTGCGTCCGTATCTTTGATATATGGATTCTGGCCGCCCATGTCTTAGCTCCGTGATGTCGTTGCTTCTTGGTTGTCTACTTGATCGATGTCGCGCAGTGATTCGCGGAGGGCGATGTTCGCCAGGCTCAGGGTCTGCTTGCCGAAGGCGTCCAGGGCCTGATGCAGCTTTTCGGCGTCGTCGGTCCTGGCAGCCAGGGCGCGCAAGACGCGAATGCCTTCGACCAGGGCTGTGCGCTCCTCCGCCGGCAAGGCCGATCCGTATGCCGCGAGCATTTGCTCGGTCTTGTGAATGTCAAACTCGACCTGATTACGCAGGTCAATCAGCCGATGGGCCTGCATGTCCTCCCGCGCGAATCGAACCGACTCCTGCTCGATTCTGCAAACCTCGCTCTGTGTCAGGCCATGGGCAGGGATGACCTGTATCGACGACTCTTTGCCGCTTCGCTGTTCCCGGGCCGTGACGATGAGAATGCCGTTGGCGTCGATGAGAAACTGCACTTCGAGCTTGGGGATTCCCGCCGGCATCGGAGGGATTCCGGTCAGGTCGAACGTCGCCAGGCTGCGGCAATCCGATGCCAACTCGCGCTCGCCCTGCAGAACGTTGATCTTCACGCTGGTCTGGCCATCGACGAAGGTCGTGAACTTCTCCGTCGCCTGGCAGGGGATGCGCGTGTTTCGCATGATGAGCTTGCCCATCGCGCCGCCCATGGTCTCGATACCAAGGGACAACGGGGTGACATCGAGAAGCAGGGCGTCGGTCCGTTTGCCGGCGAGAATCTGCCCCTGCACGGCAGCGCCCAGGGCCACTACCTCGTCGGGATTGAGCGCGGTGTAAGGCTCCCTGTTGAAGAACTGGCCCACTTTGCGACGGACGAGCGGAATCCGTGTGGCGCCCCCCACAAGGACGATCTGATCGAGTTGGGTTGATTCGAGCTTCGCGTCCGCAAGCGCCTTCCTGCAGCTTTCCAGTGTCCGGTCGACAAGTCCGGAGGCGAGCGATTCAAACTCATCCCGCGTGATGGTTCGCTGATAGAGTCTCCCCTGGCCCAGGTCGAGTTCGATGGCGGCCGACTCCTGGACGCTCAGGCGATTCTTTACTTCTTCGGCGAATGTTCGCAAGGCCTGACGCGTGGCCGGTGAGTCGATTTCGACTTTGTACTTTTCGGCGACTTCACGCTGGACGAGCATCACAATCTGCCGGTCGAAATCGTCGCCGCCCAGATGGGTGTCGCCATGTGTCGAAATGACTTCGAGGATATCTCCGGTGAGCCGCAGGATGCTCACGTCGAACGTCCCACCGCCCAAATCGTACACGGCGACCGTGGAGCCGCGCGAGCCCGACTCATTTGAGCCGGCCTCTGTCTCGCCGGTGCATTTTGACTTGTCGCCGATCGGCAGGTTCGTCTTGCGCGGCTTTTCGGACGGCAGCGAACGCAACCCGATGCCATAGGCCAGCGCTGCGGCTGTCGGTTCATTCACGATTCGCACAACGTCGAGGCCCGCCAGCCGTCCGGCGTCGCGCGTGGCCTGCCGTTGAGAGTCGTCGAAATACGCCGGAACGGTGACGACCGCGCGCAGGATAGGGCGGCCAAAGTGTCGCTCGGCCCGTTGCTTGAGTTCACGAAGGATGAGGGCGGAGATCTCCTGCGGACTCAGCAACTCTCCATCGAGGTCGATCTTGATCGTCTCGCGTTCTCCGGCCACAACGTGATAGGCCAGATAGGGAAGGTCTTTTTGCAAGTCGTCGATGCCCAGCCCCATCAATCGCTTCACCGAGTAGACGGTATGCCGTGGGTTTTCAACGGCATGTCGGCGGGCATCCCAACCGATCGTCACCTTGCCGTCCGGTGAAAAGCTGAGCACCGAGGGCAATCGGCCGTCGCCGTTTGCATCGCGGATCACCTGTGGACCGCGAGCATCGGCAAAGGCCACGAGGCTGAAAGTCGTGCCGAGGTCGATGCCAAGAATGATGTCGTCTGTCGTCATGCCAATTGAGCCAACAAATTGTCGATGTACTTGGCGGCATTCAAATGCATCCGAAGCTCTTCTTTTGATTCGTCCGACGAACCCGTCAACTCGGCGGATAACTCGGCGATTTTTCGGTCCGCCTCGTCCCGGCGTCGCGAAATGGTCGCCCGCAATCTATCCAGTGCGGCGGTGTCACCATCGCTCTTTGCCTCGTCGATCTCTTCGCGGAGCGCCATGACGCTGGTCAAAAGGTCGGGCGGGACGCGCTTGTCGTCTGCGGCCGATTTACCGCCCGCTGTCTCCAGCAAATACTCCGCCCGCTGCCGTGGGCTAGCCAGCACGTTGAATGCCTTGTTGATCGCCGCGGAAGCGCGGAGGGCAAACGACTGCATTTCGTTGCCGGCGGTGGCGAATTTGTCGGGATGGATGTTGCTGCTGATGGCGAGGTACCGTCGGTTGAGTTCGGCCGCGTCCAGATCGAATTGTCGCGGCACTCCGAAGAGCTCAAAATAGTCTGCGCCCTGAACGTGATTCAGTAGTTGGTGGCAATCGGTGCATGCCAGCGGCGCCTGTGCCAGCATTTCGCAGGTCAGGCATTTCGTTGGTACGGCGGACTGAGATCGTGTCGTCATGTCGATGCGTACGAAATCTCTCAATGCCGCGGCCCGCCGGCGCCCGCCGTCGTGCCAGCGGATTCCTCCAGGCGGGCCGTGGTTCGCGCCGCGGCACAATCGCCGCGGGCGACTCATCCTCTCTCTCGGATCACTTCATTACGCGCTGAAGCTGCTTCCGCAGCCGCAGGTATGGGACGCATTCGGATTGTTAAAGACGAATCCGCGGCCCATGACTTCGTCCTTGAAATCAACGGCGGTTCCGGTCAGGTAGATGTTGCTCTTCGAATCGCAAACTACCTTGATCCCGTGGATGTCCCATTGCTCGTCGCTCTCCGAGACGTGTTCGGTGAGGTCGAGCGTGTAGGAGAAACCGCTGCAGCCGCCGCCTTTGACTCCGACGCGAAGGTAGGTCTTCGCCGGGTCGAGGCTCTGCTGCTCGATGATCGTCTTTACTTCCGATGCGGCTCGTTCTGTAAGTTCAACTGCCATGGACCATTATCTCCTTCAATCAACTGCCGACCAGCGCCAACGCCGATCGGGCAAGCCTGCAAAGTTCTGATTCGTCCCAACGATTCCTAGTGGGCGCTGGAGGCAACCTGTGTTGCGGCGCCCTGCTTCTGTTTGTAGTCATTGATTGCCGCGCGGATGGCATCCTCCGCCAGGACGCTGCAATGAATCTTGACCGGCGGCAGCGAAAGCTCTTTCACGATTTCGGTGTTCTTGATCTGCAGGGCCTCGTCGACGGTCTTGCCCTTGACCCACTCCGTCGCCAGCGAGCTGGAAGCGATCGCCGAGCCACAGCCGAAGGTCTTGAACTTTGCGTCCACGATGCGGCCTTTCTCGTCGCACTTGATCTGCAGCTTCATCACGTCGCCGCACTCAGGTGCGCCGACAATGCCGGTCCCAACATGGGCGTCGCTCTTGTCCAGCGATCCGACATTTCGCGGATGCTCGTAGTGATCGACGACTTTTGAACTATATGCCATGACTAATTTCTCCTGGTTGCTCAGGCAACCTTCTATGCTGACTCATGCCCCCGGATCAATTCTAAATCTTCAGGGCTGGCTAATGTGCCGCCCACTGCACCTTGCTCAGGTCAATGCCTTCCTGTGCCATCTCAAAGAGCGGGCTCATCTCACGCAGCTTCTCGACCGCGACACAAACGCGCTCGATCGTGTAGTCGATCTCCTGCTCCGTCGTGAACCGGCCGATCGAGAATCGGATGGAGCTGTGGGCCAGATCGTCGCCCAGGCCCAGGGCCTTGAGGACGTAACTCGGCTCCAGTGAGGCGCTGGTGCAGGCCGATCCACTCGAAACGGCGATGTCGCTGAACCCCATCATAAGTGACTCGCCTTCGACGTACAGGAAGCTGATATTCAGGTTATTCGGAATTCGCTCGGTCGGATGACCATTGAGGAAAATTTCCGGAAGCCGTGCAAACAGGCCGTCCTTCAGGCGGTTGCGCAACGAAGCGACGCGGGGCAATTCATCCACCCGCAACTCCACGCAAAGCTCGGCGGCCCTTCCCATGCCCACGATACCCGGCACATTCAGCGTGCCGCTGCGCATGCCACGCTCGTGTCCTCCACCATGGACGATGGGCTCGCATCGCACGCGCGGTCGCTTGCGGCGAACATAGAGTGCGCCCATGCCCTTGGGGCCGTAGATCTTGTGCCCCGACGCGGAGAGCAGGTCGATACCCATTTCTTCCACGTCGATGGGCTGCTTGGCGAAGGTCTGACAGGCGTCAACGTGGAAAATGACTTCCCGATCCTTGCAGACCGCGCCGATATCTTTGATCGGGTTGATGGTCCCGATTTCGTTGTTGCCGTGCATGATGGAGACGAGGATCGTCTTATCCGTCATGGCCTCGCGCACCTGTTCCGGGTGCACCATGCCGTGCTTGTCCACCGGGAGGAAGGTGACGTCGTATCCGTTCTGCTCCAGGTACTTGCAGGGATCGATCACCGCCTTGTGCTCGATCACCTGGCTGATGATGTGGTTGCCCTTATCGCGGTACATACCCGCCACGCCTTTGATGGCGATGTTGTTCGACTCGGTCGCACCGCTGGTCCAGATGATTTCCTTTCCCGATGCCCCGATCGCGGCGCCGACCTGATCGCGCGCCTTCTCGACCGCTTCCTCGGCGACCCAGCCAAATTCGTGGTTCCGGCTGGCGGAATTCCCGAACTTGTCCTGGAAATACGGCAGCATCGCATCCAGTACGCGCGGATCAACCGGCGTTGTCGCGTTGTAATCCATGTAGATAGGCAGTTTCATTGTACTTGCTCCAGGCTCAAGGCATGGCCCTCGACCGATACGGCCACGGGATGTATCGTGTTGCCGTTGTCGAATGCCAACTCCGCGAGCGTTACTTGTTCCAGTAGCTCGGTTAGTCGTTCGTGAATCTTCCGCATCGGACGTGTCACTGGACAGCTCTTCGCCAGCTCGCAGGGAGACTCGCCCGGTTCAGGGTCTGTTGCACATTGTACAAACTTTGCCGGACCTTCGATGATTGAAATGATAGACGCCAAGCTAATGCGATGGGCGGGCAACGCGAGGGCATATCCGCCTTTGACGCCTCGATTCGATCGAATGAGTTCCCCATGAGCGAGCGACTTCAACACTTTAACCAACAGCGCCGCGGGCACGCTGAATCTCTCGGCGATCTCGCGTGCATTGACGATTTCGCCGGGCCTTCGCGCCATTTCCGACAAGGCGATGATGGCGTAGTCCGTCTTTTTGGTCAGCGCAAACATTTGAGTTCAACCGTTAGATCGGGACTGCGACACCCAACCCGATGCGCATGAATATAGTACCTTATTGGTCCTATTTCAAGATCATTATCGACCAGTGATCGCGCCACGCCGCTCTATTAGCGCAAACACTTGTCAATACGCATGTTATGGCTATCAGTTGGGGACTGCTGCTTGCCTCTCATGAGCGCCCACGCCGACGAATCGCCAGCAGCAGTATAGGTGCAGCCATCATCACGCCGGAACCACATGCCCCCGCCGCGCCACCCATGGCGCCGCAATTGGCCGTCGGATTCGATTGACCACCTCCAATCGGATCGACCGCGCCGCAGCCCGCCGTGCCGGGCGCGATCTTGTTCGGATCGCTGGGACAGCCGTCATTGCAATCAGGGGTTCCGTCATTGTCCGAGTCCGTATCCGCGACACCGCAGCCGCATTGGCCTGTGGAGGTCTTGGCGGGATCGGCTGGGCAGGCGTCTTCGCAATTCCTGGTTCCATCCCCGTCATCGTCGGCGGATTGCTGCGAGCAGCCGCACCCGACTGCATCGCGCGCCTCGCCTGCGGGAGTCCCCGGGCATGCATCAATGCAATTGGGTACGCCATCGCCGTCATCGTCGGTATCCGGCACTCCGCAACCGCACGCCCCAGGCGTCCCCTTGTCCGGGTCCATCGGGCAACCGTCCAGGTCACAGCAATTATCTGGAAAACCGGGATCGCCCAGACCGTCATGATCGGAATCTATGCAGGCATCACAGTCGTCCATCAGCATGTCGTTGTCCACGTCACCGCCGGTGCAGGGGCCCGCGGCATTCACCGTGAATAGGCAACCGCGATTGTTCGTGAAGTCGGCGGCAGTGCCGGTCAAGGCATAGTCCGTGGCATTGTTTGTACTGAGCGCGCTAAACGCCCCGCCAAACCGAAGGGCCTGTAAAGTCGTGCTGGGAAGATCGCCCCCGAATACGCCGAAGTCACTGTTGGCGTCGTTGTCATCCGTACCTGTTGTCGGGCCCATGTAGTTTGCACCGCCCCAACTCAGTCGCCAGACAACATTTCCCGTGGATTTCTCCTCGAAGGTCAGAGTGCCGGCGTCGAGGTAGCTCGCCGGAATGGCGGTCATGGTGAAGTCGCTCACGGCGTTCGGACGACACAGCGCGCGAAAATTGTCCGTGCATATGAGAACGCGGTCGCCGCCTGCTTCAAACAAGACATTGGTCAGGAAATCGATGAGCACCACGGGGTTGGCGCCGTTTTCGTCCCGCACCACCAGGCTTGCCTCGGAAACGCTCCCCTGGTTTGCCGAGCGCATGCGAAGCTGGATCGCCTGAGCGGTCGTGTCGCCGTCTACGCCGCCGATCACCTGTTCAATCTGCATCAGGTGAAACGTGGCCTGCGCGGATGGAGCGACTGTTAGAAACAGGAGGATGCTTGAAGAAAAGGCTCGAACTGAACGCATAGTAGGACTTCCTCTGAGTAAGTGAGGTGGCCCGGTGGCTTTTTTTGGCGCATGGATCCGCCGAGGCCCCTTATTGTCTGCGGCTCGGGCGCATCAGTTGGCCGGTTGATCAGTGGGACGAAGCGTTCCGCGAATCTGGTCGGCCACGATGGTAGACGATCAAACGATCGTATCCATTTTCGCGTGGCCGTTCAATTGCGATCAACCAAGTAGCGAAGTACGCCCCCAATTCTTATCAGGGTATGGCCAAATAGGTTCGGATTTGGTCTTTGCGGATGCTTGCTGAGCTCTGTGTTACGCTCGAAGAGTGATCTCTAGTGCTTCCTTCAGGGCCGGATGATTGACACATTCCCAGGGTTGACACGGCCATAAAGCGTGCTGTGCGAAATAGAGCAACCCGCCGATCTTGTCCCGATCGACGGGTTGCTCGCGGTCTATTGTTCGAGAGTGCCCAAGGTGGCGGTCCTCTCGAACAGGTCTTCGTACCGGTCTCCGACCGGCTCAAAATAGGTCCATGCAATCAGACTGACTTAGCACTCGCCCTCAGTCTGCACCAGAAGCGGCGGCCGGCGGCGACGACGGCGCTTCTTCGGTGCGCCTAACACGCGAATTTCCGGCGTACGCGGTTCGGCCGCACGCGCCAGCTCCAGCGCTTCGCCCGCGGTCTCCGCAAAAAGGTCCGCCTTTACTTCCTTCCAGAGACCGGCGGCACGATTGAAGACGCCGCCCGATACCATGATGTTCATCTTCGGGCACGCATTGATCTCGCGCACCGTGTCAATCAGGGCCCGAACGCCTGGCGCGTCGGTCGGCCGACTGCCAAAGATCAAGAGAATGTCCGGCTGAATCTGGCCGGCCAGCGTCGTCACTTCGTCTTCAGGCACGCCCCCGCCCAGGAAGAATACCTGCCATCCGTCAGCTTCGAACAGATCGGCACACATCTGTGCGCTGAGCTCTTCCGGCTCATCCGCCGCGCAGGCAATGAGGATGCAGCGACCGAGATCGGGTTTGCGATCCAGGCGCGACTGAAGGTGATCCGCCACGGTTCTGTTGATCCGCGTCGCCATGTGTTCGGCGGCCATGTTGATGCGGTCATCGCGATACATCTGATTGACGTGTTCCATCGCCGGCCAGATGAGGTCCTGATAGAGCTTGCGCGGTTCGATACCGTCTCGAAGGGCGCTTTTCACGATTTCCCGGCAGTCGTGCCGTTTGCCGCGAAGGAGGGGATCCAGATACTGATTTAGAAGGTTCGACATCGACATGCGAGCGTCTCCGTTTTTGATTTGCGTGCCCGGGCCTCTCGTGACCCGACGCCCCGCCTCCGGCGAGCACGTCCGCGTTTTTCCGTTTCGCCCGTTTGGGGCAATCTCCACATCCAATGGAGCCGATTTGCTACCCTCGACGACAAGCGTCCGATATGGTTCTGCTCAGCTATTCGCTGCTGTTCACAGTGGGCGTAATAGATAGTTTGGGTAAGTTAGGATACATGCGTAAAGAAGCAATCGGCTGGCCCTTCCAAAAAACTTTAACGGGTACGCATTTTCGGCCCCTTCGCCTGCCGTTTCGGCCCAGCTGCGGACTATGTGCCTCCTAGAGCGTTTTGCGCTTTTCTGTAGCGACTCCGCAGTGCGTGAAGTAGCCCAATGCATCTGAGGGGCTGATCGCGGCGATGGCCTTTGCCATTCCGGTGCATAGTTCCTCAAAGTTTCTGGCGGCC
>WBZR01001187.1_pt3 | contig 22852 bp, 20 predicted proteins | sample 5204231 | NCBI WGS metagenome assembly WBZR01 (sample SAMN12412403, study PRJNA552823) | activated sludge metagenome | isolation source: activated sludge from anammox sidestream of wastewater treatment plant... | place: USA: Virginia | collected 2017-08
ATCCTCGCGCGGCGTTGTCTTTTATCGTGACGCTGCCACCGACCGCACCGCCATGGCGCTGGTGCGCGTCACCGGCGCTGACGAATTCTCCCCGGCCAACCCAACCAGCCCCGCCATTGAAATTGCGTTTGACTCCGATGCTCAGTTCCTGCCCAAAGGCATTGATATCGCTTTTCGTCACCAGACCATTCTCCCCTCTCCCGACGACTATATCTACCGCCTGACCGGCGTGCCCTCCTATGAAACCCTCAACAATCTTCGTGGCCTGATCCTGTTCGATAGCGAAGGTCATTTTCTTTATCAAAGATACAGCGTCGGTCATGACACTGAACTGGCCCGACGGCTTAACCTGACGAACTTGGTTTCACCAAACTTTATTATTGGCCCCGCGCAAGGGGGAGATCTTTTCTCCCAGCCCGCCTTCCTCCTGTTTTCGCGCCAGGCAACCGACGCCATTGATACCAGCACTAGCACTGGCCAGGTCGCACTGAATAATTATCTGAACGAAAATGCCACCGTCTTCGTGGTCAACCGTTATAACGCTTCGCTATTGCGCAGCCAGTAGCACCCCGGCGCGCCAACCCATGAAGGATTCGATCCCAACGATTTTCAACGCACCACCCAACATGAAACCATTTTCCGCCCCAGCCTCGATTCCTGCATCCATCGCGCCACCCCGCCGCGCTGCTCAGCGCCATCTGCGCTATCGTGGCATGAATTTCATCGAAATTCTCTTTGCCGTCATGATTCTGGGCATTGGTTTCATCATGGTCGCTGCCATTTTCCCCGTCGCCATTCAGCAAAGCAAAGCCAACACCGACGAAACCACCGCCGCCCGCATCGCCCAGTCCGCCCTGGCCACCATGCGCGAAAACACCGCGCTCATGACCGACGGGGCAACAACACCCGACGTGCTTCGCCCCATCACGGCCACATCCATAAACAGCGACTTTCTTCTATTCAAACGTCTGCTCAGCCAGTCGATCTCCTCCATCGACCCCCGTTATAGCTGCACCTTTTTATATCGCATCCTGCCAACGGGCGCCCCCAACTACGGAACCACCGCCCAAGCCATTGTTGTCGTTACCCAGTCCCAGCACGCCTCCAACTACACGCTGGCCGATCTGCAGGGCGCTCCCTTTATTCCCGTCCCAGCCACCGCCATTCTGGGAGACAGCGGTACTGCTGCCCCTGATCGGATTCAGTTCGACGGCACTTCGCCGCTCGCTGCCGCGGAGGGCGCCTTTGTCATCGTTGCCGCCGACTTCGGCCCCAGCACCCAGCGTAACGGCCTGATCCTGCGCCTGGGTCGCCAGTCCTCCAGTGATCCGACCATCTGGGAGCTTCAACCCAACTGGGATTTGCGCCCAGGCGACGCAACCGCTTCCGGCCAACCCGTATCCGTCTATATTTATGGTCGCCACGGCTACGTCGACAGCGGAGGCACAACCATTTTTGACGGCCCCAACCAAGCCATCGCTGTTTACACCAGCCTGATCCATTTTCGTTAATGAGATTTGATCAACTTATGAAGTCGCAACTGCTACAACCTGATCCGCTCATCGCCACCACCAGCACCTGCCGGCTGTCCCGCCGGGCCTTTACGCTCATCGAGCTGATGATCTCCATCGCCCTGGCTCTGTTGCTGATCCTCGGTGTCAACCTCGTCTTCCGCACCGCCAGCCACACCCTCAAGGTCGGCCAGCATGTCGCCCAGATCAACCGCAACGAACAATCGCTGCAAACGCTCCTCACCGATGACGTGAACAACCTCGTCCTGCCGGAAGATGCCCCGTTTCTCTTCATCCGCTCCCAGCGCGAAGCCGGTTTTCTTAACGCCGCCGACCAGGATTCCGACACCGATTACAACGCCAGTCAGACCAACCGCGACACGGTTGATGACCAAATCCGCAGCTACGATCGTGATGGCGATGGCGTTGAAGATTTCGTTTCCCCCGCCCTTTACACCCGCCGCAATCATCGCCTTGATACCATCGGTTTTTTCACCCGCAAACATACCGCCCGGCAGACCGGCGCTGACGATCTCGTCGATGACATGCAGTCGGCTGAAGCCTACGTCTGGTACGGCCACCTCAAGCAGCCCAATTTCAATGAACCCCTACCCGGCTTGCCTCGTTTCAATCATCACGCTCCCGGAATCGACTATCGCACCGCGATGGCCGCCAGTGTCGATCCACTCACCGCCGCCACCAATCCGGAAAACTTTTATGTCGATCAATGGACGCTCGGCCGGGTGCAAATGGCGCTGATGCGCCCCGATGGCAATATGATTTATTCCCGCGGCGGCACTTCGGTTACCAACGGCTTTATCAAGCGAATCCCTGGCGAACTGGACAGCACCTCGGCTGCCCCGCTGACGGTCAACAGTCGCCAGAATCCTGACTACCCCAATACCAACAATAACAGCGGCGCTTTTGATGGCTGGCTGCTGCAATGGTCACGCTATGACGCAGCCGCCACCACCATGCAGCAATACCGCCGCATCCTGGCCAATTTCTCCGAAGATGGCACCAACACCAACTGGTATTTCCCAATCTCCAATTTCCGCCACCAATATTCCTCCCTGCTCTCGCAGCCACTCACCCCCGAAGAGGCCGCCCGTTCCGTCCCCGGTCTGGCGCACGGAATCAGCCACTTCATGGTTGAATTCGCCGGTGACTTCATCAGTCAGGATAACAACGGCAACACCACCGCCGTTGGCCCCGATGGCGTGCTCGATTTTATCGTCTACACGGTCGGCGCTGAAACATGCACCGCCACCCGCTGGTATGGCATGCCCCGCGACGGCAATGGCGACGGGCGTATTCTGATTCACGACAACACCAGCCCGCTGGATGTCGTCCCCGTCGCTGGCGTCATCGCCACTTTTTCTCCGAGTTTTTCTGATCCTGGCTTTTTTGAACGTGTGGGTCCCGCCCGGCCCGGCAGTGGCGACTATATCGACACCGTGAATAACAGCACCTACTACCTCGCCGCCTGGGGGCCTGATTCCTCCCACTGGCCCAAACCGCAGTACCTTCGTTTTGTGATCGGCTCAGCCCCGGCTGATGTTGGTGGCGATGAACACCTGGCTGAGTATGTCTTTTCGCTGAAATAAAGCATCGTATGAACCATTCAACGACTTATCTTCCGACCACGGCCCGCCAGCATCGGCGCGGCAATATCCTGATTCTGGTGATCGTGCTCCTCGTGCTGCTGGCGCTGGCGGGAACCGCCTTCCTCTCCGTTGCGCGCAATGACCGCGTCAGCACCACCATCAACAGCCAGAACACCCAGGTCGATCTGCTCATGGACAGCCTCCAGGAGCTGGTCAAGCAAAAACTCATCGACGATCTGCCCATCATGCAGCGCCAGCGCGGCGTGGCTGAGGCTTCCATCGAGAACTGGACCCATTTTGGCAAGGATAAATGGCTGGCTGATCGCCTCCCCATCTGGTACGCCACTTCGCCAACGACAGGTTTCCCCGTCTGGCGCTACGTCAGCGACATCATGCCCGGTACGGATTACGTGTTCATGGCCCCCGCTACGGGCGCTACCGTATCGGCCGACCGTGAGGATTATCTGTTCCGGCCCGGAGCGGTCGGCGACTCTCCCGCCCTCCAGCGCTACGAGCGCGCCACCGGCAACGCTTTTGGAGACCCTCTGCCCGCTGCCGATGCCGATGGTGATGGTATTGCCGATGCCCCTTATTTCATGATCTCCCCCGGCCGCCTGGGTGATTTGACCTACTACGCCGGTATTCGCATCGTCGATAACACCGCCGCCATCAACGTCAACACCGCCCTGGATCGCGACTTTGACTGGACCTTCGCCAATCCGGCTGTCGAAAAGCCCAACTACGGTTTTTTCACCGGCAATACCGGCCTGATGCAGTTGATGACCGACTTCAATGATGCCAACGGCATCGCCCCGGAAATTGGAACCGTCAACGACTATCGTTACGGGTTTGGCTCTGGCTCGGGGTCATATTTTCCGCTGCAAACCAACCAGCCCATTGCCGATCAAGATGTCAAAAATGCCGCCCCCGCCGCCACAAGAACCGACCTGTTTTACGATTCCCAGGCTGAAGCCTTGTGGACCATGCTCGGTCGCCGCGTTGATAATCCGGGATTCGTCGAAGTAAACTCGCGTTTTCGCGGCTACCCGATTTCTGAAATGATGGGTCTGGCCTATCGTTTCACCTTGAAAAATGAAGGTTCAGACGATCTCCAGACCTTGCTGGAACGCAGCACCTGGGGCATGCCCGCCTCTCTCCCCGCCGCGCCGCCAGCGGTTCCCACCTCGCCCCTTGTTCCCAGTGCTGCGGGTACCTGGTACAGCGGACTATTTGATTTCGGTTACACCTATCTCCAAAGTGCGCCAACCGGCATCGTCAGCGCCAATCCCAACAATCTGCCCCTGCGCTCGTTGCTGGTCACGCACAATCCGGTGGGCAATCTCGCCCCGCTGCGCGCCATCGCCGGCAGCCCGACCACTGGGTTTTTACCCCAGTCGATTTTTGATCTGGCGGTTTTTGATTTTAATTCAGGGACTAACCCGTCAGGCACTGACAATCAATCCAATAACCTCGACCCGATCACGCTGGTTGAACGCACACCCCCAGGCCTTGACCTGAGGTTCTCCAGTTATTTGAAAAACGGCACAGCCACACCGCTGCCCATCGCCCGCACCAGCGTCAATACCGCCTATTTTGGCCAGCTCTGGCGGGCCTTCTGGATGCTGATGTACGATCCAACCACCAGCGGCGCCCCCACCGGCGCCGACACCCGCATGTTCCGCCGTGAACAGACCGATGCCATTGTTGCTAATCGCCTAAGCGCTAATGGCATGATCCAGTTGCGCGCCGCCCTGGCTGCCGTCAACACCGAAGACCTCCGCGACTACGATGACAACATCCGTCAGCACACGCTGGAAATCGAGGGCAAAAAAATCACCGTCTTCGGCACGGAAAAACAGGTCTTCATCACCGAAGTCATTACCCATATCCCCGCCACCGGCACGGGCAATAATTATCTCGCCATCGAGCTGTATTGCCCCTATCTCCATACGCAAGGCGATGCTCCGATCAGCATGGAAAACTGGCAACTGGCTGCCTACAACCGCAGCACCGGCGCGCTGACCCCGATTCATTCCTTCACTGGTACTGATCAGGTCAATGCGCGAGCAGCCGGTTCACCTTTTCTCGTTATCCAGTCGGCTGAGGCTGATCGCCCCGCCGATGTCACCCTCACCGGAGTGCCCATCGAGGAGACGCGGTTGCGCGACAACCTCCTCAATGAGGTTGTCCTCAACGGTCAGCCACTGGAACTGGTGCTCCTGCGCCCGCGCATGGCTACGGGTACGTTGATCAACCCTGCAGTCGGCGATATTAACGAAGATCCTGTCACTAATCTGGATGACTTCATCCCCGTCGATCAGGTGAACCTGACCGGCCTTGAAGCCGCACCCGTAGCCGTACCTCCTGCCCTCCCCCAGGATCGCCGCTACTATTACGCCCGCATCGCCACCGCTGCGACAACGGCTGACCCTGATGCCTGGAAATGCGTCTATCCCGGCCCCAGCCAACTTGATCCAATACCCGCCACCCGCGGTTTGACTATGGATGATGCCAACGCCGGCACAACCACCGGTTTACCCGCTGGAACTCTCGGCGCTGCCAACGCCACAGCCACCTATTCACTCACTTTGACCGTACCGTTGAATGATTACCAGTGGCCGGGCTATCGCCCGCTGACCCCGCCGGCGCCCGGCAGCGCGGTCTCATTCCCCTACGGCGGTTTTGCCCGCGAGGGTGATCTGCTGACGATTCCGTTCATCGGCGCTTACACGATCCGCGACACGACGGGCACGGCCATTCTGGCACTTAATTCCGTTACGCTCGATGCCTCCTACGCGGATGAAGATATACCGACAACCGGCGTGCAGTTGGGACGATTTATTCCATTTTCCACCACCAGCCCCACCGCTGCGCCCGCCGCAGGTTATGAATGGACCAGCCATCTGTTCGAGTTCCTGACCGCCAACCAGAACCCGGGCAGCGATTTTCTGCCCAACGCCAACCCTGTGCTCTACGTGTCGCCCGACGGTAACAGCGGCCCTGTTCCCCAAAGCGTACCCAACGGGCCGGTATCAACCGTCTCCCAAGCCAACAACTATCGCGAGCAGTTGGCGGGCATCAATGGTCTGATCAACATCAACACCGCCCCGCCCCAGGTGCTGGATATGCTGCCGCTGACTCAATCCATCTGGCCGAATCCGGTTCCGACCGCCATCAATCGGCAGGACCAGGAAAAAGCCAACCGTGACCTGGCGTACGCCATCTGGAAAGCGCAGGAAAATGCTCCAACCACCCCGTTCAAGACTGCTTTTGATCTGCTGAAATTGCCCGAAGTGCGCGCCATGGGCGCGGGCGCTGACCCGGCTGCTGCTGATTATGACCAGAGAAACGGTGACACCTCCCCCATTCTCTCGTCAATTACCCCCGCTGGCGACGGTACGCTGGATGATTTTGAGCAGCACTACCTGCCCCTGACGCGCCTGAGCAATCTGATCACCACGCGATCCGATTCGTTCACGGTCTATCTGGTGCTGGAAGGCTGGCGTGATGGAACCCGTGTCATCCAGCGTCGTGCAGCGTTTATCGTGGATCGATCCGGTTATACACCGCTGGATCCACAACTGCACATAACCAACATCCCCACGCAATAGCCCGCTGCCCTAGGCTGCCTGTGTGCTTGAGTCGCCGGTTGCATCGGCGCTGCGCACGCAGTTGCCGCCGGCCGCCTTGGCTTTATCCAACGCAGCCCGCGCCTGCTGGACGACGCGCTCCGCCCCATGGTGGCTGACCTCGGCAATGCCGAAACTGGCTGTGACATGGATCGTACCGCCGCGCACGCTCACGCGCGATGCCTCGAGTTTTTCGCGCATGCGCAGTGCCAGATGAGTGATCTGCTCACCGCTGGCATCCGGCGCCAGCACCACAAACTTGCCCCCGGCATAGCGGCAGAGAATATCCTCCGACCGGCAGGTGCTTTTGAACACCGACGCCACCTGGCGCAACACCTCATCGCCAATGCGGTGGCCATACGTCTGGTTGAGCAGGGAAAAACCATCGATATCCAGCAGGATGCAGGCGCAACGATGCCCGCTGCGCACCGCCATCGCCAGTTCCTGCTGCAGACGCTGGTCAAAATAATCGTGATTGCGCAGACCCGTCACACTGTCGATCATCGAACGTGACGACAACAACTGCGCCATGAACTGCATCCGCAACCCGCAGCGCACCCGTGCCCGCACCTCGCCGGCATCGAACGGTTTGCTTAAATAATCAAACGCCCCCAGATCCAGCCCGCGCAACTTCTGCCCGTGGGCTGATGGACCAGCCATCAGGATCACCGCCACCCGCCCCAAGTGCGCATCATCCTTGATCCACTTGAGCGCATCGAAGGCATCCGTATCAGCCAGATCGCTGTCCAGCAGAATCAGATCCGCCTCGACTTGGCGGGCCTTGTCCATCCCCTCATGCGCCGAAGCGGCCCAATAAACATCGATCGCTTCGCCTTCAAGATGACAACGCAAAAGCGGTGCGATCGCGGGGGATGAGTCAATCACAACAATACTGGATCGGGTTTCTGGCATAGTAGCGTCTCCAGAAGAACTTGTCGGGAAAACCTTCGCGCTGCTCGAGCACAAATCGCCACCACCACGGGAAAAATCCGCTCAGGGCGGCCGGTGTATCGCGCGCCATCGGCGTAAACGGCACAATCGGCGCCAACCCACCCATGCACCCGCGCCAGGTTGTGTGCGGATTGTTCCTCAAGCACTTGGTTGTAAAGGTCCGATAAAATTGACGTGGATCAACCTGGCTCACCAGCCCCCAGCAGCGCCAGTGCCCACGCTGACGCCAATCTGCGTGCGGGCCTGGCGATGCTGCGCCAAACCCAACCGCAACTCGCCCGGCTGGTCGAATCAACCCCGTCAGATTTGAATTTCGTTTACGCCCGCGATGGCTGTCTGACCGCACGCGACCCCAGCGGACGCTGGGTCAGCGGTTGCTCCCTGCCGCTGCGGGCGGCGCAGGAACTGCTCGAATCACTGCACCCGGCGCGCAACACTGCCTGTTTTTTGCATCCAACCCACGCTGCCCAACTCGTTGTCGCCCTGGACCGGCATCACCCGACGCAGGCGCTGATCGTTATCCTGTCTGATCCCGATCTGCTGCGGTTCATCCTCTGCTGCCACGATTTTTCTGCTGCCCTGGGCGCTCAGCGGCTCTGGTTGGTCGTCGGGCACGACTGGCCGGATCAACTGACCAGACTGCTGCACGAGCACGAAGGTCTGAGCATCGCCACCATGTTCATCCGTCTTCCCCTGTTGCCCGAAGAACAAGCCCAGGCCGACATCAAACAAGCCAGCGCCATTTTCACCGAGCAGACCCAGCAGCGCAATCAGCGGATCAGCGCCATCGCTGCTGATTGGCGCCGGTTAACCGACGCCACGGGTGTCACCTCGCCCAATCGCCCGATCTGCCTCGTCGCTCCGGGTTCTTTTCATTTATGGGATGATGGCGGATGGTTGCTGGCTGAGGCTTTGACCGATACAGGCGGCTCATCCGTACGAATTTTTGATCCCGATCAACCGCTCAATAATTCGGCCCTGGCTTTTGCAACGGTTGCCTGTCAATCCAGTGCCGTTCTCACCGCCGGTACCTTTCGCAGCGACATGGCTGATATTTTACCACTGGCGCTGCCTTGGTTGGCGCTGGCCACTTCGCCACGCATCGCCCCGCCGGTCAACGGCGCTGAGCATGACCTGCTTCTGGTTGTCGATCAAACGCAGGTTGCCCAGGGACAGGCTGCGGGTTGGTCGCTGTCGCGCATCAAGGTGGTTGGCTGGCCCCGATCATCCATTCAGCCATCGCTGGCCACCCCTTCATCAAGCGCACCGTCACGTATAACCCTGATCACCGACACCAGCAGCACCGCCACCCCGCCCGTGCCACTGGATCTGTCCAGCCAGCAACTTCTCTGGGACCTCATCAACCAGGAAATCAGCAAAAATCCGTTTGTGATCGGCTCGGACATCAACCGCTACCTCGACCAGCGCCGCCAGCAACTGGATATCGCCAGCCAGGGGCTGGATCGCGTTTTGTTCATCGACCGCCTGATCGTGCCGGCGTTTACCCAAGCCATCGTGCGCCTGCTGCTGCAACAAGGCGTTGATTTGCAAATCCATGGCTGCGGCTGGGATCAGATCGGCGTGCCGGAGAAACATAGAGCCGGGCCAATCTGCAGCCGCGCTGAGTTTCTATCGGCGACCAACCAAGCCTCCATCCTGCTGCACCCCTGGCCAGTACAAGGCGCCCATTGCATCGACGCCTGGCAGCGGCCGGTTGTTCGGGCGATGCAGGTTGATCAGTCCGCCCTGATGCGGCAAATCACCCTCGCGCTGAATCACAAACTTTTGCCTGCGCCGCTGGCCCATTGGTCGATCGATCAAATCCATAAACTGCTGAATGAATAACGCCCGCTGGCAATTGCCGTTAAAATGATGGCATGCGACCAGGGTTATTTTTTTTAATCGCCGCCCTTCCCGGATTCTGGAACTCACCAGCCCCCAGCCAGACTGTGACAACAGACTCACCCGCCGCTGCGTCACAATCGCTCACCCCGCCCGCCACCCAACCGGCAACAACCCAGCCACAGACTTTGGCGCAGATGAAGGCCGATGAACTGGCCGATCTCCACAAACAGATCGATTCGCTGCCTGAGATTGGCCCTTATGCGCGGGCGGATTTGCTCAGCCTGCAACTGCACAACGGGCACATCACTGCCCGCAGCGGTATCTCCCCCACGCAGCACAACGCGCAACTGCGCATCAGTGATGATGAGCCGGGTTTATGGCAGGCGATGGTCAGACAGAAAGCCGGCCTGGCAGGCAATAACGGTCTGTTTTTGATTCAGCGTTACGATTTTTCCAGCCCCGACGATATTTTCACCGTGGCGGTTGTCAGCGCCTATCCTCAACAGACGACAATCACCGGCAATTGGATCAAACCCGATCAGCAGGTGCAGATGGATCTGAGCGACCGCCGCGCGATCATCGATGAAAATGGCCTCATCACGCCCGGCGCTGTTCAACTTTCCGTGAACAGTTATCGTGATGATGGTTCAACGGGGATCCGGATAAACATCGCCGCTGAATCGTTTTCTGATTTACACATCGCGCATCTGCACCAGGTCAACACCTATCTTCGACCGGTGCTGCGCCAACTGTCCCAGGAGCAATTACTGACGATTGATCCGCCTCTGGCATGGCAGGTGCTGGGCGACAACCAACCGATTGACGACAACACAACCCGGCAAGTCGGCGTGCTCGTGGGGCAGTTGAACTCCGCCGTCTTTGCCGACCGGCGGTCCGCCGCTGAACAATTGCGCCGGATGAACGAACAAGCCGCGCTGGTGCTCTTGAAAATGGATTGCGCGCACTTATCGCCGGAGCAGCAGTCAACCATCGATCAGATTCTTATCCCCTATCATCAGGTTTCAGCGCAACAGGCGCACGCACTGACCAGCGATCCTGAGTTTTTGATCGATGTTCTGCTTTCGCCCCAGCCGCTGCTGCGCCAACGGGCACTGAACCAGTTGCGCCATATCTGCAATCCCGCAATTGCATTCGATCCCGATGCACCCCTGCCCATTCGTCTTCAGCAGGCCGACGATCTGCGCCGCGCGCTTGTCCGCTGAAAGGCGCAACAACCGCACGCTACACCAGACGCCTGGCATCTCGACGATAAGCTGAACTATTGCTTCTTTTCCTCGCTCGACTGCGGCGCGGGCGCTTTTTTATCGATGGGCACACGAAAGGTCGTCTGACAATACTGGCATTTCACCAGCTTGCCACGCACCTCATCGGGCACGCTGAGGATTTTGCGACAACGAAGATTGGGACAGATGATCTGAACAGCCATAACACTTTTCCCACTACAACCGGCATCATCGCTTTTGCGCCTGCGCCGATCATGGGTTACCGGTCAAAACATTTTTAACACATCAATGTCATCCAGGCGCCACCGCGCCTGTCACACTTCCAGTTCCAGCAGTTTATCGGAAAACGGTTCATTGTTCACTTCATCGCTGCTGTGTGGCGACGGCCACACACCGGCAGCATCAACCTTATAATAGCGATCCAACACTTCATTCCACTGGCGCAGGCTGATGATCTTGATAAAAGCCTGCTTCACCTCCACCGCCTGCGGATGAAAACGGGCGTATTTAATTCCCATTTTCCGCATGCGCCGACCGGCGACCTGCTCGCCATGAATCTGCATAGCAATGGCAAAATGCTCGCACAGCGCCTGACGCTGCTGGTGAATACCCGGCGGCGACAACGGCGCTGCTGCGCCGGTGACACCCGTCTGATTCTGCTGATCCAGCAACTGGCGGGCGTTCTGAAAAATCCACGGATTGCCAATGGCGCCGCGCGCAATCCAGACCACATCCACGCCGGTCTGCTGCTTCATTGCCACCGCATCCTCAGCTGTAAAAACATCGCCACTGCCCAGAATCACGCGATCAGGATAACGTTGCTTGATCTTGCGCAGAATCTCCCACTGCGCCCGGCCCTGATACTTCTGCTGAACCGTGCGGCCATGCACGCGCACCGCGCCATAACCATACCCCCACGCCGCTTCCAGAAGCTGCTCAAACTGCTCAGCCGATGCAGCGGTATCGTCAAATGAACGCCGCAATGAAACCGTCGTTGGCACGTGCGGTGCAACCGCATCACGCACCGCCTGCAAAATCTCCACGCCGCGCACCACATCGCGCAGCATATGCCCCCCGCGGGCTGCATTTTTAATCTTTTTCACCGGACAGGCGAAATTGAGATCGATCACATCATAACCATGATCGACCAGAATCTTCGCGGCCCGCGCCATGGTGTCCGCCTGGCTGCCGATAAGCTGGCCGGCGATCGGATGATCCTCATCGTTGATATCAATCGATTTTTTCAGCCCCAGACCGCCGGACAGCAGGATCGTGTCCAGCAATGCCTCGGTCACCGCGTAGCTGCAACCGCGCCGCCGCGCCACCAGCCGCATGGCCCGGTCGCTGTATCCCGCCAGACCCGCCTGACAAAAGGGTGATTCAAGTTGTATCGAACCGATACGCATGAGAACAACTTGACTGAATTGGCTGGACGATTTCACGTCGCTGCCGATCAATTTCGCCACCTGCTTCAGGGCAACACCAATCTGGAAACTTTACGGACGCGATCCGGGTACGACTGGCAGCGCTGTCCCTTTTTTCTGGCGCTGAACCTTCTCCCATCCGCTGCCCAGTTCGCCAATCGGATCCGGCGGCAGAATATCCACCTTCTTTTCGCCCAACTTGGCTTGGCCGCGTTCGACCCGATCCTGAAACGCCTTGCATTCCTCCAGCAGGCGCTCAAGAATCTGCTCCTCCGGCACGTTGGCCACTTTTTCACCCTGGACATAAATAATGCCGCGCCGATCACCGGCAAAAATCGCGACATCCGCCCCTTCAGCCTCGCCCGGCCCATTGACCACGCAGCCCATGACCGCAACCTTGATCGGCAGACGGATTTCCTCAGCCAGTTTCTTGCGAACATCCTGCGTCAGGGTGAACAGGTCCACCTGAATGCGCCCGCAGGTCGGGCAGGCGATCAGCTCCGCCCCCTTGCGCGGACGCAAACCCAGAATGTACATCAGTTCCAGACCATCCTGCACTTCATAGATCGGATCATTGGCATAGCTGATGCGCACCGTATCCCCGATTCCGCTGGCCAGCAGATGCCCCAGCGGAACGACGCTGCGAATCGTCCCCGTTTCCTTCGGGCCGGCGTGGGTCACGCCCAGATGCAGCGGGTAATCAAACCGCTCGCTGATGGCTTTGTAGGCATCGATCACCAGCAACGGATCGATGCTCTTGGCACTGATCACAATGTCATGAAAATCCTGCTCGTGGAATATCTCCAGATATTCCTCCAGCTTGGCAACCATGATCGCCAGCAGATGGCCATGTTTGTTATCGGAAAAAACGCCCCCCAACTCCTTCAAGCGCTTTTGCTTGTCGCGCCGCTCGACAATCGAACCTTCGTTCACCCCGATGCGGATCGGCAACTTGCGCGCCTTGCACGCCTGAATCACATCACGCACCTGGTCGCGGTCATTGATATTGCCGGGATTGAGCCGGATTTTATGCACCCCCGCCTCGATCGCCTCCAATGCCCGCTGAAAGTGAAAATGCACATCCGCCACAATCGGCACTTTCACCTGCGGGATAATCTCCTTCAGGGCATCGGTATCCTTTTTTTCCGGCACGGCCACGCGCACCAGATCCGCCCCCCCAGCCGTCAATTTATTGATTTCCGCGACACATCGGTCAATGTCATAGGTATAGCCCGCCGTCATGGTCTGCACTGACACCGGCGCACCGCCGCCGATGCGTACAATCCCATGCTGCTGATCACCCAATACCACCTGTCTTGTTTTACGCCTTTGAATCATGCTGCAACTCCAACTTGATCCGGCTGATCGTAAATGCTTCAGCCAAACCAATCAAATGTCCCCCATTTTTCGCCGTTTTTTTCCGCTCCCCCCATCACCATCACTTTATTGCCAAAGCATCTGTCCGTACGGTGAAGAAAACTGAATGATATGCTATTATTTCCGCTTGTCGCGGATCGGTGCAAACCGGCCAGCCCAGGGAGCGTAGCTCAACGGTCAGAGCAGGCGACTCATAATCGCTTGGTTCCCGGTTCGAATCCGGGCGCTCCCAGTCATCCGCCAAAAATTGCCCAATAACGGCATGCTTATCGTTGAAAAATAATTTGCCGATGATAGGCCATTGCTTCACGGTCAGGAGCAAATCGATCCGGTATCCGCAGCGATCGACCAACCTGCCCCGACAAAACCTCTTTCAAAGAACCGAGTTCCGCCGTCTCTAATTTAGGCGACACCAGCATCTGAAATCCTTCATCAAAACTGATCCAACCACGATCAAATGCACGATCATGCAGCACGTTCAGGCACAGCCCGTTTCGCGGATCAGCTCGCTTATGTTCATCAATAGACCACGGTACGATATGACTGGCATTCAATAATGATGGAACGCCCAAACCTGTCAATGCACAGCGATATTCATAGCTAACCAAAACAGCCTGCCGAAAGAATCCTTGTACCCGGCGAACACGTACGCTTTGTTCTGACTCTGTTGGCCCATCGGGGATTTGGAACTTCTCGATCGGCTCTTTTTTATCCCTATTCAGTAATTGCACATATGCTTCTTCGGCTTCTGCTGCTACTGATTCACTATCAGCGCTAAAACGATCCCAAATTTCTTTTTCTAAATGGCTACGGTTGGGCAATCCCTTAACACCACGTGCCTGATGCTGCGGATCCAAACCTGCAAAGTTGCACGCTTTCATTCCGACAGCAGATGGTGTACGCCCTATTATTTTCGCCAATGCAATGATTTCAGGGTTACTTTGATGCAATCTTCCAAAAGGCGTGTGACAGTAGAGCCGGAATGCAGCTAGCGTTTCATCTTTTGTCCAAAGTGCACTCTTGCTCATCGATGTTTCAGGACTTGGCGATCCGCCTTCAACAAAATAGTAACGCAATCCCTACGAGGCACAAACAATACCTGATCCAACCAGCTCCGTTGTCGCTCCTCACCCGCAAACCGCCGCCACCACATCGTCCACACCCAGGGCTGAAAGCGGGTCTTTATAGATCGTCGTTACTCGTGGCCCCAGCGGTCGCCAGACTTCCGGAGCAGTCGGCCCGAACAGCGCAATCGTTTTGATCCCAATGATTCCCGCCAGATGGGCCGGGCCGCTGTCATTGCCGACAAATACGCCCGCCGTCGATAGCTCGCGCATCAACTCCAGATAACTGCCCGGTCGTCGAACCTCAGCCTGCCGGGCGAACCGATTGATCTGCGCGGCTGGCCATTGCTCCAACTCCACTTCGCCCAGCACGACACGCACAGTCATCCCCAGCGCCTGCAATCGGCCAATCAGCTCGATGTACCGATCCGCCGGCCAGCATTTTTCCATTGAACCACTGCCCGGATGAATCACCACATCCGCCGCTGGTGTATAGGGATAACCCACACCCCGATCAGCTACGGAGCGTAACAGGTTTTGCATCGCAGCCTGAATGGCGGGCAGCGGCTGACACTGTTGCAGCAACCATCGGCTGGCGTGTTCTGACCAGTCCGGTGGCGGAACGGGATCAATCGACAGAATGCTGGCTTGATGGCTGGCCCGGCAGGCATTTTCAACCCAGAGCGAATCCGCCCCTGCCACCGTCGTAATAATCGTGTGCGCTCCAGCCAGCGTTGACAGCGCACGGGCTGAACCTTCCGCGCCGCGGGTGTATAACCAACTCCAGCCACTATCAATATCCATCCAGTCCAACCTCAGAACTTTTTCCGCCAACTGACCCTTGGACTGGCTGGTGACATAAATCACCCGACTTTGTGGATACAATCGACCCAGCGCCAGACCCAATGGCCAGGTGAGAATAAAATCTCCCAGGGCTGCCTGATGGAAAATCAGTACATTTCGCTTCAGCACTTCAATATATTAGAGCAGACCGATGCAATCTTGTTTAGTGGCGCGCGGTTCTGATAATGCGGCCCAGACTTTCATTGATCATTGCCGCCTATAATTCCCAACCAGGGGAACTCAAAACCATGGAACAGGGTATGACCAAATCCAGCGCCAAGCAGCGGACAAAAACAGTTTTACTGGTCGGACATTGCAACACCGACAGTGCCACCCTGCGCCGCGCGATACTCAAGGCCGACGCCAGTGCGGAGGTGATTCGTATCACCAGTCAGCAGCAACTCTTGGAGCAGCTGGCTCGTGGAATTGATCTCGTACTGGTAAACCGTTTATTAAGCCGCAGTTATGATTCTGATGAAGGCGTTGATCTCATCGCCACGTTGGCTACCGCCTGGCCAAGGGTGCGTTTTATGATAATCAGCAACTACGACGAAACTCAGGCCGCTGCCCAACAGGTCGGTGGCGTTCGCGGGTTTGGCAAGCGCGATACCAGCTCGCCGGAGGTCATCCAGTTGCTGACCAATGCACTACATGGCAGGTAAAATCGTTCGCCGATTATCATATTTCTTTATTCAACAATTATTTACGTCTCAATCCGTATCCCCGATCGGCGTAGAATATCTTTTTTCAAATAGTGGCTGATGTGGAAATAGTCTTACGGCCGCAGCGGTTAAGACTAACGCAGCGCCTTCAGATGTGTCTTAATGAATGTTCTGAAGGAGGCGTACGATGGCAAGAATTGGAACGCTCGAAGTTATAACGATCATCAGCTATGTGATCCTGGCAGGGCTTTTACTGGCGGCGCAGTAAACACAACGAATATCGTGAGGCAGCGGGTCATGCGCTAAGCTGCTGCAACTCACAACTGGCTCCTACCCTCCCCCTGAAGCCCTGGGTGTCCTCCCACATCCGGGGCATTTTATTGGTCTTGCCAGGTTACGATGATCCCACCCGCCCCGCGACAGCACCCAGCAACATCCGCACCAAATATTGAGTCAGAAAAAAAAGACAGAATTGATCATTTATCTCGCCACACCACTCTGGTGGATCAAGACCCACCCTATCGCAAGCGCCGCCTCCGGCGATTAACCGGAGGCAGCGGGAAAATTCAACAAACTTACGCCATGCGACGACGACGCATCAACAGCGCGCCGACTCCCAAGCCCAGCATCGACAGTGATGCCGGTTCGGGGATCTCATTCAGACGGAAATTATCGAATATGACGCTCCTACCTGAGCCTGAGCTGGTAAGCGCCACTTCGATCTTGAGCGCACCCGAATCCGAGATGGCCGGCGTATAGCTCAAGGTCCGGTCGAGCAGCTCTTGATACGGGACATCCTTTGCGAGCTCAGCATATGTCGCAACTAGGTTGCCACCCGCATACAGCCTCACTTCATAGTCGTTGGCGCCGGCAGTGGGATTGGCGCCGGTATCAGAGCCAACAAGGAATTTCAGCTCGTAGGTTTTGCTGGTGTCTACGCTGGCGCTCAGCGTCTGCGAGAACTGGCTCAGAAAGCTGCCGTGCATCCATACCGCAGTGGCCCCATCCTGATACCCGTTGATCGGTGCGACCTCCCCATTGGATATATAAACTTGCCCGGCATCCTCAGTCCACGTATCAGTCGATGTCACCATCCGAGCCACCCTTGGGGAATCCTCAAAACTGTGATTGCCGATGGTGATCGGCGCTGCATGAGCTGCGGCACCCGTACCAAAAATGACCGCGCCCAAAGCCAAGGCTGACAATCCCGATAAAGCCAAACCACTCCGAAACATGATGTGCCTCCTATGTGTAGGCAGTTCACTGAACCACGCCGACGGAACATCCGCAAGCGCGTTAAGGTTTAGTTTGTAGGCCACAGGCTTGCGCCGTGACCACCCTGCCTCTCAAGCGCCGCTTCCGGTGATTAACCGAAGGCAGCGGGAAAATTCAATAAACTCAAATCCTGCCCGAATGGGTATTGGCGTATGGCCGGTAACCCAATTTCTTGACCGCCGCCTGAATTTCTACTCAAACCCGCGTTGCCAAGCAGCGACTCCGCCAAAATGAACACGTGAACATATACTTGTGATCACGTGAACATATATCAACATAGCACACTTTTTTTGGGTGTCAAGAAAATTCTCAGAATTTTTTGTACGCCAGTAGAATTGTCACTGTTAAGCCCAAATAAAAGTGTCATCCTTGTTGGCGGGGTAAATCGGTCGGAAGGGATGAATGTTCAATGTCTTATAATATAACGAGCCAATTCGTCTGGAAGCGATGCGACCGCCGCCGCCGCCACAGACACATGGGACGTGCCTGGAATGATGACCGTTTTACTTGAGTGAAAAGATGGCCGTTCTATTTCTTTACAACACTCCCTGACCGCTGCGATTGCCACGCTGCCGAATGCCTTATATTGGACTGATGGTTAAAAAAGCCTTACGAACTTGACCCGTACAATACCCAAACATATGATGCCGATATGCGTCTTATCGGCCACATTAACGCGGGCTTTCCCAGTGCGGCTGAGGGTTACGAAGATCAGCCGCTGAATCTTCACGACCTGTGCGTGCAGAACCCCGCAGCGACATTCTTCTATCGTGTCGTCGGTGACGAGTTGATCGACGAACACCTGTGCGATGGCGCATTATTGGTCGTTGATCGTTCCGTCCGACCGGCGCCGGGAAAACTCGTCGTCGCCGAGTCGGATGGTGCGTTTGTTGTCTGCCGCTTCAAGCGTTCAGCGTCTGCTGTTGTCTGCGGCGTTGTCGTCGCTGCCGTCGTGAGGTTCTAATGTTCGCCCTGTCCGACGCCAATTCCTTCTACGCCTCCTGCGAACGGGTTTTCCGACCTGACCTGGAAGGTCGCCCGATCATTGTCCTATCGAACAACGACGGCTGCGTTGTCGCCCGTTCCAAAGAGGCCAGGGCGATCGGTATCGCAATGGGCGTACCCTTCTTTCAGATCAGGGGGTTGATCAAACGACATGACATTGCTGTTTTCAGCAGCAATTACACGCTTTATGACGACATGAGCCGAAGGTTTCAGACCGTACTGCGGACGTACTCCGATGATATGGAAGTCTATTCCATCGATGAGTCGTTTCTCTGGTGGCGCTGCGGCGCGGGGTGGTCTGACCTGGGCCGCGATATTCGCGCCACGGTCAGGCAGTGGACGGGGCTACCCGTCTCCGTCGGGTTCGGGCCAAGCAAGACGCTCGCAAAACTGGCAAATCATCTGGCGAAAAAAGAACCCTCCGGCGTGCATGTCATCGACAAACCGGACACGATCACAGCGGCGCTGTCGGGCGTTGATCTGATCAAGCTCTGGGGCGTATCGCTGGGCACGATCAAGCGGCTGGACAGGCTGGGGATAAGGACGCCGCTTCAGCTCCGCGACGCTGATCCGTTCAAAGTACGCAGCGTCTGCGGCGTTGTCGGCCTGCGCATCGTCCATGAGCTTCGCGGCCAGTCGTGCATCCCCCTTGAGCATGAGACGCCGGACAAACAGAACATCTGCTGTTCGCGCTCGTTCGGGCAACTGACGCGGGACAGGGACGCGCTGAATGAAGCGCTTGTCACGTTTGCTTCGCAGGCGGCGCTGAAGCTCCGGCGGCAGGATCTGGCGACCGGGGAACTTGCGGCATTCATCCAGACCGACCGACACGCACCCACCGAGCAATACGCCGCATCATGGACTGTCCGATTCGAGCCAACAAACGACAGCCGCGAGCTTGCCCGTTACGCTGCGCTGTGCCTGGATCGCATCTACCGACACCAGTTTTCATACCGGCGGGCGGGCGTGCTGCTGACGGAACTATGCAAGCGTACCGCAGCCCAAGCCCACCTTTACGACCAGACCGACCGGGAAAAAACGAACCGGCTGATGATGGCGATGGATCGAATCAACCGGGATCACGGGCGGGGAATGTTGCGCATTGCCTCATCGTCACCGTTCGTCCTGAATGCATCGCGAACGTGGCATTTGAAAAGCGAGCGGCGCTCGCCCCGATACACCACGCAATGGAATGAGTTGCCCGCTGCCGTCGCATCGGCAGCGTTCTGATGAATTGGAAGCACGCAAGGGTAATTCGGAATCGGCGGAACTATTGTCAGTGCCAACCTTTCCAATAGTTGCCGCAATATTCCATACCCTTGCAAACTCCTTAATGGAGGCGGGGAGAGTCGAACTCCCGTCCCGAGATAACCCGAATGGCAGCCTCTACATGTTTAGTCGCTCTTTTAATCTCGAAACTGCCGCCGAGGATCGACACCCTGCGACAATTTCCAGCCGTCTTCATCTCATCCTGTCACCAACAGCCGAGCAACAGAACCAGCTTGCGTTTGTTCAGCCGACCGGTCACAAGCCTCCCGATCGTGCCGAGGTTGCCTATTTAATTAGGCAGCCATTGCATACTGATAATCGCTGGTTTCAGCAGTTATCTTTTGCCTCGATGTTTTACCAGGCCAACGAGACATCCTGGACATGCCACCACCACCGCAGCCATCCGGTCGAAACCGGTCGCCCCCGGAGGTATTATTACGCTCCTCAGTCTATAATAGTTCGACCGTTTCGACAATAATTTTCAATCGAATCTCGTTTTGTTGTTTTTTTGCTTAATTTCGTCTCGCGTTCGCTGATTTTCTCAATCCATACGATTATGCCTTTTCAGATCACCATCACCCGATCGTTTTCCGCATCGCACCAGCTTCAACTTTACAATGGTTCGCTCGAACCGTTGCACGGACACAACTGGCGTGTTGGTGTAACAGTTCAGGCGCCGCAGCTCGATGACATTGGTGTTGTCATGGATTTTCATAGTCTGGAACGACGGGTCGATCGGATCATGGTCGGCTGGCATAACAGCCATCTCAATGACCAGACCCACTTTCAGTCGATAAACCCTACAGCCGAAAATGTCGCCCTGACGCTGGGCAAGCACCTTCGCCTGCCGGCCAAGGTGCAACTGGTATCCGTCGAAGTTTGGGAAACCAGCGGGAATTGCGCCCGTTACCTGCCCTAAAATATCACGGTGCGATGCGGTGCGAATATGCGAAAGTTTCGTTGACCGGAGTTTTGAAGACAAATAGGATTAGCCCCAGCGAATCGAGTCAGCCATGAAATGCGACAACTGCAACAAACCCGCGACCGTCCACCTGACCGAGATCAAGAACGGAAAAAAGATCGAAAAACATCTCTGCCAGGAATGCGCTTCCACGTTGGAAGATTTTTCCCCCAAGGGACACCTTCCGATCAACGAACTTCTGACTAATTTCGTCATGGCTCATTCGGGTCTGGATAAGAAAGGCGACACCACTGCCGTTTGTGAAAATTGTGGTATTTCCTGGGAGGAATTTCGCAAAAACGGGTTGCTGGGTTGCTCTGCGGATTATCAGGCGTTTGAACAGGAGCTTTCGCCACTGTTGCAACGTGCCCACGAAGGCGCGACGCACCATGTCGGTAAAACTCCGCTGCGCCGTGGAGCCAGCATGCCGCCGGTCAAGCACAAAACCGACCTCGTCCGCCTGCGCAAGGAGCTGGCCAAGGCCGTGGAAAAGGAAAATTACGAACTGGCTGCCAAGCTGCGCGACCAGATCAAACTGGCTGAGGAGCAAGACTAGACACGGGCGCATCGTGGCATTCAAATGCCCAACGCCAGCAGTCATCGCAGACGTAACCGGTTGGGAAATGGTCGTAAACAATTATGAAGCTTAGCGATTTAACCAATTCCGCCTCTGAATGGCTTCGTGGCAGTGGCCCGCTAAGCGAGGTGGTCATCTCGTCACGCATCCGTTTGGCGCGCAACGTCAACGGTTTTAATTTTCTCTCGCGCTGTTCGCGCGCCGACCGTGCCCGTCTGGAGCGCCGGATCCGCGATACCATCCTCGAAGCTGCCATTGCCGATAAAACCCTGTACGTTGATCTGGCTCAGGCCCCTGATCTGGATCGTCAGCTTCTTGTCGAGCGCCATCTGATTTCCAAGCAGCACGCCACCAACGAAGGCGCCCGTGGCGTGGCGATTGGCGGTGGCGAAACGATCTCGATCATGGTCAATGAAGAAGACCATCTGCGCATCCAGGTGCTGCGCTCTGGGTTGCAACTGGATGAAGCCTGGGAGCAGATCAACGCTGTTGATGACAAACTTGAAGCCCAACTTGATTTCGCCTTCAGCCCCCGCTTCGGCTACCTGACCGCCTGCCCGACCAACGTGGGCACGGGCATCCGCGTCAGCGTGATGCTGCACCTGCCAGCGTTGAAGCTGACCGGTGAAATTGAAAAAGTGTTCCGCGCCGCCAAGGAAATGCGCCTGGCAGTGCGCGGTCTCTACGGCGAGGGAACCGACGCCACCGGTGATTTTTACCAGATTTCCAATCAGACAACCCTCGGCAAAACCGAGGACGAAATCATCGGTGATTTCAAGCATGTGGTGATCCCGAAAATCATCGAGTATGAGCATCATGCCCGCCGCACGCTGCTCAACGACCGCACCATCGCGCTGGACGACAAGGTGCACCGCGCCGTCGGCCTGTTGCGATCAGCCCGGTTGATGACCAGTGAAGAAACGCTGTTTCTTCTCTCGCATCTGCGCATGGGTATCAACCTCGGGCGGATCAAAAACGTCGATCTGAAGACGGTCAATGAACTGGTGCTTTTGACCCAGCCCGCCCATCTGCAAAAACACGCCGGTCGCAAACTTGAAGGGGATATGCGCCGTGCAGCCCGCGCGGAATTGATCCGCCAGCGTCTCGGCGTCGTGTAAAAAGTCGTTTCTACCCTCCCCAAAGGTGGATCGGCGAATCGCACCAACCACTGGTGATGCCGGCCGCTTTTCACCTTGGTTTTGCGTCTTATTCTGCGATTTGGCTGGATCAGAAATTGCCTCCGCCACGGCCCTTCAATTCCACGACAGCGCGGATTTGTCCATCGACGCACTTTTCGCGTATCCTGTTCGCTTCGATCTCACAACCCAGAAGGATTAAACCACGACCATGCCGCAGACCGTTCGTATTCAACGTGCCCTGATCAGCGTATCCGACAAAACAGGCCTCGATTCCTTCGCCCGGGCACTGGTGAAAGAGTTCAACATTCAGCTCATCAGCACCGGTGGCACCGCCCGTTACCTGCGTGATCTGGGGCTGGAAGTGACTGATGTTTCCCAGGTGACCGGTTTTCCCGAAATGATGGATGGCCGGGTCAAGACGCTGCACCCCAAAATTCACGGCGCACTGCTGGCCCGCCGTGATAATCCT
>WBZR01001998.1_pt1 | contig 22849 bp, 24 predicted proteins | sample 5204231 | NCBI WGS metagenome assembly WBZR01 (sample SAMN12412403, study PRJNA552823) | activated sludge metagenome | isolation source: activated sludge from anammox sidestream of wastewater treatment plant... | place: USA: Virginia | collected 2017-08
GGCGCTGGCCGCAGCGGGCGACGTTGTTGCAAACCTTCCAGTCGCGCTCTTCGACAGTTCGTTGGTCATCTCTTTCGCCGACCGCTTGCAGGAGGAGATGCAGGAGCGCCACGTCCGCGCGATGCTCAAATTGCTGCGATGCTCCGAGCAGACCGGCGTTCCAGTCGTCGGTTACGTTGACAGCAGCCGCGCTCGCGATCTGGTTCACATGATCGCGCGCTGTTTCAAGCTGGACGACGCCAGACAGATACACGACGCCGGACTGGTTGATTCGCGGCTGACTTGGGGTTCGCGCACGCCGATGTTCGTTTGCGCGCGCGGCAGCGCCGACCGCAGGCAGGAAGGGATTCTGGAAAAATTCGAGGAGTATCGTCGCGGCATCGGCTTCGTTTACCTGAAAACCAGCGCCAACGCGCCGCCCGCGCGGCTGGAAATTCCGCTCTGGGTTTTAGAACGAGAGCTGCTGGAACAGGTGATCAATCTGGTGATCGCCGAAGTGGTGGTCGGCAACGGCTATCCTTACGTGATCCAATCGGCGGACGCGGCGGCGGTGATCAGTTCGCGCGACCGCGACGCGTTCTACGCTATCTTTCAACGGTTCGCCAGAGAGCAGGAATTCGGACTGCGAATCTCGCAGAAGGCCGCGAGCAAGAGCAGAAGAAGATAACAGAACAAAAGGAACTGAATTGATGAACAAACTGAACGGTTATTTGACCGCCGCCATAATCGCCGCCGCCTGTTGCGCTTCAGCCGCAGGCGCGCAAACGACCAGCGATCTTTTCTCGGCGCCGAAAGTTCGCCGCGCTCTCGATTACCTGAAAGCGACTGAACCTGACACGACCAAGGATCAGATCAAAGCTTGCGAAATCCCCGCGCCGACTTTTCAGGAACAGAAGCGCGCCGAGTATTTCAAACAACGCTTCACCGAACTCGGATTGAAAAACGTTCGCATTGACGGCATCGGCAACGTGATTGGCGAACGTCCTGGCGCAGGCGCCGGGCCGACGCTGGTGTTGGCCGCGCATCTCGACACGGTCTTTCCCGAAGGCACGGATGTGAAGGTAAAACGCAACGGCTCGATCCTGGCCGGCCCCGGCATCGGCGACGATTGTCGCGGCCTGGCTGTCATCCTCGCCGTCGCTCGCGCTCTCAATGAAGTGAAGATCGAAACACAAGGTACGATTCTGTTCGTCGCCAACGTCGGCGAAGAGGGGTTGGGCGATCTGCGCGGCACACGCCATCTATTCAACGACGAACTCAAAGGCAGGATCACGCATTTCATCTCGGTTGACGGCACGGGGCTGGGCGTCACAAACGCGGGCGTGGGCGTGGTTCGCTACCGCGTGACGTTTCGCGGCCCCGGCGGGCACAGCTTCGGCGCCTTCGGATTGCCGAGTCCGATTCACGCGATGGGCCGCGCCATCGAGAAAATCTCGCGCTTCCATGTTCCCGCGCAACCCAGGACGACTTTCAACGTGGGCCGCGTCGAGGGCGGCACTTCAGTCAATTCAATCGCGCACACCGCGTGGATGGAGATGGATATGCGTTCGGAGAGCGTGGCTGAGCTTGCGAAGCTCGAAGCGGAATTCAAGCGCGCCCTTCAGGAAGCTCTCGACGAAGAGAACGCGCGCGGCGCAGGCTCGAAAAAACTGACGGTTGAAATGAAGATGGTCAGCCAGCGGCCGGCAGGCGTGACGCCCGCCGATTCGCCAATTGTGAAAGCCGCGCTGGCCGCCGACGCCGCGCTCGGAATCACAACAAGGCTGAGCGCAGGCAGTACCGATTCCAACATCCCGATCAGTCTGGGCGTTCCGGCGATCACCATCAGCGGCGGAGGCGCGGGGCGCAACGCGCATTCGCTCGACGAAAGCTTCGACACGACCGACAGCCACGTCGGGACGCAGCGCGCGTTGCTGATCGTCCTGGGAATTGTCGGCGCGAGGTGAAAGATGCGGGCGGTTTTGCAACGTGTCACGAAAGGAAAAGTCACGGTTGAAGATCGCGTGACCGGCGAGATCGGTTGCGGCCTGGTCATCCTGCTTGGCGTCGGCGCCGACGACACCGAAACGGAAGTCGAGTTGATGGCGAACAAAATCGCTAACCTGAGAATCTTTGCCGACGGCGAAGGCAAGTTCAATTTGTCGGCGCTGGACGCGAAGGCCGAGATGCTGGTCGTTTCGCAATTCACGCTTTACGCCGATTGCCGCAAAGGCCGAAGGCCGAGTTTCACCGACGCGGCGAGACCGGAGCTGGCCGCGCCGCTGTGCGACAGATTCGTCGAAAAACTCCGCGCGATGGGATTCAAAGTCGAAACCGGCGAGTTCCAGGCCGACATGCTCGTCGAGATTCACAACGCGGGGCCGGTAACGATCTGGCTGGACACGGCGGATTTGCCGCGCGCGAAATAAAAGTTATTACAGTTCACCCGTCGGCGGCGCCATCTCGACCGTTTGATATTCGCCCGAAGTTTCAGCGCCGGCCGCGTGAATGCGGAATTGCGGCTGCAATTTCAGATCGTCGCGCAGCGAGTGATAGACGCTGCAATATTTGCTGATCGAAAGATTGATCGCGCGCGTCAGCTTGTCAGGTTTGATCCCGTCACCCCACACGTCGAACCGTATCCGCACGCCGGTCAAATAACGCGGCTCAGGCGAATGACGGTCGGCGTCCAGCGTCATCTCAAATTTCGCGGCCGGCGTGCGCATCTTTTCCAGAATCAGCACGACATCAATCGCCACGCACGCGCCCAGGGCTTCGACCAGCAATTCGACGGGACTGGCGCCCGATTGCTTGTCGCCATCGAGCGCCGTTTCCAGACCGCCGGCATTCACGCCGGTAAATTTCAAGCCGCCGTTCCAATTCAATTTCACTGATATGTCGCTCATTTCGTTCACCTCCTGATTTATTGATTCGCAGTTAGCCGCGCGCGTTGCGGGGCGGGCAGCGACTTGCGCGGCAGTTTCTCGTCGCGCATCGCCGCGTTGTAGGCGAAGACGGCGGCCACCGCAGCCATCTGCACCATGTCCTCGCGCTGCACGTGATCAACGGTGTCCATGTTTGAATGATGCGTGCGCGAATTGTATTCCAACCGCTCCTGGATGAATTGGAATCCCGGCAAACCGACGGCGTCGAAGGCCAGGTGGTCGGTGCTCGTGACCGAGCGCGGGCTGATCAAATCCACGCCCAAATCTTTGAGCGGCTCGATCCACTGCTCGAAAATTGATTTCGCGGCCAGATTGCCCTGCGCCCAGACGCCGCGAATGCGTCCCGTGCCGTTGTCAATGTTGAAGTAGGCCGCAAGCTTCTGGTGTTCCGGCTTCAACTGCATCGTCGCGGGATCGGCGAAATGCTCCCGCACGTAGGCGCGCGATCCGAGCAGGCCTTCTTCCTCGCCGCCCCACAGCGCGATGCGGATGGTGCGGCGCGGTCTGACTCCTGCGGCTTTCAAAATGCGCATCGCTTCCATCATCGCGGCGCTGCCTGCGGCGTTGTCCGTCGCGCCGGTGCCCGAATGATGCGAATCGAAATGCGCTCCGATCATCACGACTTCATCGGCCAGATCGGTTCCGGGAATTTCGGCGATCACGTTGAATCCGTTCTTGTCAGCCTCGTCGTGAAACCTGGCTTGAATGTTCAGCTCGACTTTGACCGGAATGTTTTTTTCCAGAATGCGAACCATGCGGTTGTAATGCTCGACGGCGAGCGTCACCTGCGGCGGAACTTTGCCCGCATTCTGATCGCGCGGCCCGCCCGATTGAACGAAGATTGTGCCGCCGTCGGTGCGCTGCGTCTGCCAGGTCAAATCACTGCCGCCCGCCGACATAAAGCTGTCGCTGCCGCGATCAAAAGCCGCCGCGACGCCTTCAGCGAGCAGGAAGGCGTTGATCTTCGCTTGCAACTGGGGGCCGCGCCTGAACTCCGATTCGCCGCGCGCGCCTGAACGCGAAGGGATCGGCGTCGTCTTCACTTCCATGATGTCATCGTCGGTCATCCGCAGCACGATCCTGCCTTCCAGCATTTTGACTTCGCGCGCCGGTTGCGTAAGAACGACTTTGCCGCGAAGCTTGCCGCGATATTTGTCGAAGTCAGCTTCTGAACGAATCGGCGCGTAAACGACATCGGCGGTGATCACACCTTCAGTGCCCGGAGTCCACGACTTCGGATAACCGATCATCGGCGAAACCTGCGGCTCGATCATGTGCGCGCTGAATCGTTCGAGCGACCAGCCTTTGCCGAACGGCCATTGCTCCTCATGAACGTTGGCGAGGCCCCACTCTTTGAACTTCTTCTGCGCCCAGTCGCTCGCCTGCTTGATCGCCGGAGAGCCTGTCAATCGCGGGCCGTACACGTCCGAGAGCCAACTGATGTGATCCATGACCTGCGAACGGGTCAGACCTTCCTCTCGAATCTTCCCGATCATCGCGTAATCGAGTTTCTCTTTCGCGGCGTCCTGCGCCAGCGCGCCGGTCATCAAAAGCGGCGGGCCGAGAGCTAGAATCAGGGCCAGAGTAAGCGCGGGGACGCGGGCAAATGTCTTCATCAAAGGCGGCATAAATGATTCCTCCGAATTTTGTGCGCGAGGCGATTGAAGCTACACGTAATACCGCACCAGCCATTCGGCCACGCAGCAGGGTTTGTCAGTACCTTCGCGCTCGACTGTGATGTTCCAGGTCAGTTGCTGACCGCCGGGAATTTCATCGAGCGATTGCAGCGAGGCGCGCGCGCGAACTTTCGACCCGGCAGTAACAGCCGATGGAAAACGGACTTTGTTCAGTCCGTAGTTGATCCCCATCCTGATCGGCAGTTTGATTTTGACGGTTTGCGACATCAGGTAACTGAGCAGCGACAGCGTCAGAAAACCGTGCGCGATTGTGGTTCCGTAAGGCGATTCGGCTTTGGCGCGCTCGACATCAATATGAATCCATTGGTGGTCGCCTGTGGCGTCGGCGAAAAGGTTGATGCGGTCCTGCGCAACCTCCAACCAATCGCTCACGGCGACTTCCTGTCCGGTCAGCGAACGCAATTCTTCGACACTGGTGATCTCTCTTGCCGGCATAAACTCTCCCTGTATTGTTTACTGATCCGATGAAGTGAAAGGCGGCGCGATTCTACGTGGACGAAACAGCAAGAGCAACCGCGAATGTTTGACAGCGCTGAAAGCGCAAGGTAGGCTCCGCGCGTCCGCGCTCAATTTTCAACTTTATTCACAATCTGGCTCCAACCAACGAAAGGAAGATTCACATGAAACGACTGATTTGCGTTCTCTCCGCGCTCGCCTGCGCGTTGATTCTCGCGGCCTCCGCGACGGCTCAATCGGTTGACGTTACGGGCGATTGGGATTTGACGATCACTTCGCCAAACGGCACGCGAAGCTCCAAAGCCACGCTCAAACAGGACGGCGAAAAACTGTCCGGCATGTTCAAAAGCCAGCGCGGCGAGTTGCCGATCACTGGCTCGATCAATGGCAAAGCGATCAAGCTCAGCTATACCGTTAAATTCCAGGATCAGGACCTGGCCATCACGATGACCGGCAATGTTGACGGCGACGCGATGAAGGGCGAGGCCGATTTCGGCGGATTCGCTCAGGGCGAGTGGACCGGCAAACGCGCTTCAGCGGCAGCCGCAAGCAGCGCCCAAGCCGCAGCAGCGCCAGCTTCCAGCGGCGAGAAGATTGACGTGACCGGCGCGTGGAACTTCACTGTCGAGACGGACGCCGGCTCCGGCAATCCGAGCTTCACCTTCAAACAGGACGGCGAGAAATTGACCGGCAGATACAAAGGCGCGTTCGGCGAGGCCGATCTGACCGGAACGGTCAAGGGTGACAAAATCGAATTCTCCATCAAAGTCACCGGCCAGCTCGAAGGCGTCGTCACTTACACCGGCGCGACCGACGGAAAAACGATAAAAGGTAAAGTCAGCCTTGCGGGCGTCGGCGAAGGGACGTTCACCGGAAAGAAGCAATAGTGTCGGGTAGAAAGGAGAGCGCCATGCCAGCTTCGGCTAAGGACACCAGAGCAACTGTAATTCCGTGCCTTCGCTATCGAAACGCGCCAGCCGCGATTGAATGGCTTTGCCAGACTTTCGGTTTTGAAAAACATCTTGTTGTTCCCAATGAAGACGGAACGATAGCTCATGCCCAACTCAGTTTCGGCAATGGGATGATTATGCTGGGTTCCGTTTTCGACAACGAATTCGGCCGTTTGATCAAGCAGCCGGACGAGATCGGAGGAGCCGAAACGCAGAGCGCGTATTTGATCGTGTCGGACGCCGATTCGATCTATCAACGAGCGAAGGCCGCAGGCGCGGAGATCGTGATGGAGATCAAAGACGAAGATTACGGAGGTCGCGGCTTCAGTTGCCGCGACCTCGAAGGGCATCTTTGGAGTATCGGGACTTACGATCCGTGGTGAGGCCAGAGGAAACGAAACCATGCCGAAGATGACCGTCGCGGAACTTGAAGCTTTCTACGTCACTCACTTCCCGCAACTGGGCAGCAACCACTTCAAAATCGAAGAAGTCGCGGACGGCGCCGTCCGGGTTCGTTTGCGCTATCGCGATCTGCACCTGCGTCCGGGCGGCACGATCTCCGGCCCGGCGCTGATGGCGCTGGCCGACAGCGCGATGTATTCGCTGCTGCTGGCGATGATCGGCCCGGTGGCGCTGGCCGTGACGACGAATCTCAACATCAATTTTCTGCGAAAGCCTGCGCCGGTTGACGTGATTGCGAAGGCGGAGATGCTCAAGCTCGGCCAGCGATTGGCCGTCGGATCGGTCACGATGTTTTCTGACGGCGATGATGAACCAGTCGCGCACGCGACGGTGACTTATTCGATCCCGCCGCAAAAAGAATCCTGAATCATTTCTTCAACCACGCGTCCGAAATCACGGCCCCGACTTCGACAGGCACGCGCGGCAAAAACTCTTTCGCTCCTTCGACCATTTTCCGCACAACTACCTGTTTGACATCCTCGGCGATTGACTTGTCGCATTCGACCACGATCTCGTCGTGAATCGAGTTGACGATCTGCGCGTCGCGGCTGAGCAGCGCCTGGTCGAGCAAGGTCATCGCGCGTTTGAAGATGTCCGACGCGCTGCCCTGAATCGGAGCGTTTTTGCCGATGCGTTTGAGCGCGCCGAGTTGCCCCCGGTCGTTCGGGTCGAGGTGGAAAATCCACAGCCTGCCGGAGGCCGTTCGCGCGCGGCGTTCGCGGACGGCGGTTTCAGCCGCGTTGTTGAGCCAGCGTTCGACGCCGGAATAGGCCATGAAATAACGTTCGATCAGAACCTCGGCCTCCTTGACGCTCGATTCGATGCGGCCAGCCAGCCCTTCAGCGCCCATCCCGTAAACCAGACCGTAATTCAATCCCTTCGCGCTTTCGCGTTGGCGCGAGGTGACCTGGTCGAGCGGGATTCTGAACATCTCGGACGCCGTCATCCGGTGCAAATCGGCGCCCGAATCGAAGGCCGTCAGCAAGGCCTCGTCGCGCGCGAAATCGGCCAGGATGCGCATCTCGATCTGCGAATAATCGGCGACCACAAGTTTGCGTCCCGCAGGCGCGCGAAAACACGAGCGGTAATCGGCGGTGTGCGGAATCTGTTGCAGACTTGGCGACGATGTGGTGATGCGTCCCGTCGGCGTGCCGATCTGGCGGAAGTCGGCGTGAACGCGGCCAGTCGCTGGGTTGATGTAATCGAGCATGCCTTCGCCGTAAGACGAAAGGTTTTTGCTCAGATGGCGGTATTCGAGCAGCGTCTTCAGGACGGGATGTTTGCGCGCGAGTTTTTGCAGCGTCCATTCGCGCGTGTCCTCGACCTCAATGCCGATCCGGGCCAGCGCCTCTTTGACCTGCGCCGGGCTGTCCAGATTGATCCGCGCCGCCGCGACGCCAAACAGATTCATCTGCGACGCCCCGGCGCCAAGTTCCCGATGCAACTCTTCCGCAACCTGATCGTGTTCGACTCGAATGCGGTCAACCAGATCGCGCCAGCGTTCGACATCCAGATAAACGCCCGCCAGTTCCAACGCCGCGATTGACAGCACGCAATCGAATTCGAGTTGAGCGACGCGGAGCAGATCCATCTCCCGCAGCTTATCCAGCATCCGTTCGCGCAGCGGCAACAAGACCTGAGCGTCGCGCGCCGCGTATTCGAGTTGGTACTCGCTCAATTCGCGCGACCAGTCGCTGGTCTGCGCGGTCTTGTCCAACTGCAAATTCAGATAACGATTGGAGACCGCCTCCAGGCTGTGCCGATCGTTCTCATTGCCCGCGCTGATGAGTTGGCTGGCGAGCAAGGTGTCGAAGATTCCGTCGAGTCGCACGCCGCAATGCCGCATCAGAAACTTGGCGTCGAATTTGGCGTTGTGCGCGATTTTTACCGGACGCGGCGAGGAGAGCAGATCGAGAATCGGCTTGAGTTGAACGGGCGTGAGACGGAAGCAGTCAATGATGTAGCTCGTTTGCGGCGTGGCGAGTTGGATCAGGCGCAATTTCACGGTGTGCGGGTCAAGACCGGTCGTTTCGGTGTCGAAGCCGACCACATGTTCGCCGCGCAAATCATTCGCGGCCTGCGCCAGTTGACTGACCTCGGTTATCAATTTGTAGTTGCCTGCGCTCATCAAAAAGCCACTACCAATACTCCGGCTCGCGCTTGAACCGAGGCGGCGGCGCGGGATTTCGGAACAGGAACTGAAGCAGGATGCCCGCAACGAACCCGCCCACGTGAGCCATGTACGCCACGCCTCCACTCTGCCCGATGTTCGATAGCGAACCGAAGCCGCTGATGAATTGCAGCAAGCCCCACAAGCCGATGACGATCAAAGCCGGAACTTCGATGATCCTTCCCCACTGAAAAACGCGCACGCTCTGACGCGGAAACAAAACCAGATATGCGCCCAGAACGCCCGCAATCGCGCCCGAAGCGCCCAATGAAGGAATCATCGAATTCGGGCCGAAAAAGATGTGCGCCGCGCTTGCCAAAACCCCGCACAGCAAATAAAAGATCAGGTACTTCAAGTGCCCCATCCGGTCTTCGACGTTGTCGCCGAAAATCCAGAGGTAGAGCATGTTGCCGCCGAGATGCATAAACCCGCCGTGCATAAACATCGCCGAGAGCAGCGTCAGATAGATCGGCGACGGACTGTCGTAAAGCCGCAAGCCCGATCCGCCTATTCGCACAATTGTGTTGATGTCGCGCCCCTGCGTTATCTCGGCGGGAACGACGCTGTACCCGTAAGTGAATTCCGGGTGGCCCGTTTGATACAAAAAGACCAGCACGTTGATCGCGATCAACGCGTAATTCACGAAAGGAAATATCCGTCGCTCCGAATTGTCATCGCCAATTGGAAAAAGCATCAAATCTCCAGCGGGAGTGGGGAGTAGGGGGTAGGGAGTGGGGAGGAAGGCCATATTCCCCACTCCCTACTCCCTGCTCCCCACTCCCCATTTCAACTTCGTCCTCAAAACCTCGAAGTAGTTGCGATTCGCAGGCCGCACAATGTTGAACGTCGTCTGGCTGCGGCGCAGCGTGATCCGGTCGTCGTGCAGCAATTCAATTCCCTGCTGGCCGTCAATCGTCAGCATCAGGTCCTCGCCCGCGCGCTTGAAGACCAGTTCAACCACGCTCTCGCCCGGCACGACGACGGGACGGTTCGAGAGCGTGTGCGGGCAGATCGGCGTCAGCAAAATCGCCGGCATGCTCGGATGAACAATCGGCCCGCCCGCCGAGAGCGAATAGGCTGTGGAGCCGGTCGGCGTGGCGACGATCATCCCGTCGGCGCGAAAGCTGTTGACGAACATGCCGTTGATGTAGCTTTCAATCTCGATCATCCGCGTCGGCGCGGCTTTGGTGACTACGGCGTCGTTCAGCGCGCGGCTCGTCAAGACTGTTTCGCCGCCACGGTTCAAGCTCACGTCAATCATCATCCGCTCTTCGACGAAGAGCTTGCCCGCGCAGACGTCTTCGAGCGCTGAGAACATCTCCTCGAGCGTGAACTCGGTCAAATAACCCAGCCAGCCGAAATTGACTCCGAGCACCGGAATCTGGCGCTCGCCCACCAACCGAGATGCGCCAAGCATCGTGCCGTCACCCCCCAGCACGACAATCATATCAACGTCTTCGGCCAACACGCCGTCCGATTCGGCCAGCGGCGCGCATTGCGCCTGCGTGGCGACCGCGTTGGCTGCGCGCAATTCGATGCCGCGCGCCCTGAGCCATTCGCGCAACTGGCACACGACCTCCAAAGCCTCAGGCTTGCGTGGCCCGACAACCGCGCCGATGGTTTTAAGCTGAAGCAGTGACAAAGCCAGACCTCAACTGTTGATGATTGCCGTTAATGAGTGTTGGTGATCGCAACAGCCGCGATTGTACACGCCGCGCGAAACGGGCGACAAGCGCGCTATGCCGAGCGCAACGCTTTTGAAAGGTTCTGCAATCCGGCGGCCACGTCTTCCGTCTTCACCGCGAAGCCGAGCCGGAAATGGCGCGGCGCTTCAAAAAATTTTCCGGGCACGATTGATGTGTCGAACTGGCGGAGCAGATCGTGAAGCCGTTGGCTGTCGTCTGATTTTTTGAGCCGAGGAAAGACGATCATCGAACGCGGCGGGACAACGCATTCAAGAACATCTTCGTTCTCGCGCAGGAACTGATGAACAAGCTCTGTGCTCGGCTCGATCATCGCCCGCGTCCGCGCTTCGAGCAATGACAGATTACGAAAGGCCGCCACCGACAGCGTATCGCTCGGCATCGAACCGACCGCGCCGAACAGATCGTCGAGCCGCCGCATCCTTTCGGCCAGCTTCGGCTCACACAGAATCCAACCGCAGCGCAGCCCGCTCAATCCGTAACTTTTCGTCAAACTGCTGGTCGTGATGAATTGCGGGCCGAGTGTAGCGGCCACCGGCGGCGCATCTTCAAACAGGATGTCGCGATAAACTTCGTCAACCAGAACGCGCGCGCCTGTTTCCAGAGCAAGCTCGCCGATCTGTTTGATCGTCTCCTGATCAACCGCGACCCCGCTGGGATTGTGCGGGCTGGTGATGACGATCAACCGCGTGCGCGGCGTGATCAATCGTTTCAGTTCATCGGAATCAATCCGGTAGCCATCCTCGAAGCGGCGCGCGAAGCGTTTGATCCCGGCGCCCAGATAGCCGAGCGCGCTGAGCAGCGGATCGTAAGCCGGTTGCTCGATCAACACCTCGTCGCCGCGTTCGATGATCGTCGCCATCGCCAGAAAATTGGCCATTGAAGTCCCCTGCGACGTCACGACGTTGTCCGGCGCCACGCTGTATTTCGCGGCGATGACCTCTTTGAGCGGCGGGTAGCCTTCGTGGTTCGGGCCATTGAGTTGAATGTCGTCCATCTTAAACGGCAAGTCGGCGACATCGCAGCCGAGGATCCCGCTATTGGCAAGATTGTAGCGGGCCGCCGCGTGGTATTTGGCCCAGGTCATGTAAACGCTGTTTTTCATTTCTTCTCTGCTCCGAAACGTTTCCACAAAAAGAAGACCGGCACGCCCGCCGCGATAATCAACGCTCCGATCCGCGCGTTCTTCCAATCGGCGACGAACGTGTTCGCTACAATACCCAATCCGGCGACGACGAACAGAACCGGCGTGATTGGATAAAACGGCGCCGGGTTCGGGCGCGGGGCTTTGGGCATCGTGCGGCGAAAGACGATCAGCGCGATTCCGGCCAGCGCGAAAAATATCCAATCGGCGAAGACCGCGTAGCCGAGCAGTTCGTCGTAACGATTCGAGAGCGCGAACAACGAAGCCAGCGCGCCTTGCAACAGAATCGCCGCCGTCGGAACTTGAAAGCGCGGGCTGAGATTGCCCAGAAATTTGAAGAAGACTCCGTCGGCGCCCATCGCGTAATAAACACGCGGCGCCGACAGCAAAGCCAGATTGATAAAACCGAAAGTCGAAATGACGATCAGAAAGCTGATCGCCTTCTTTCCGGTTTCGCCGACAAGCAACGCCGCCACGTCCGCCGCCGGAGTCTTCGTCGCGGCCAAAGCCGGAGCGCCGAGCGCGTGGACGTAAGCCACGTTCGCGCTGACGTAGACCGCGATCACGCACAGCACGCCGATCATGATCGCGCGCGGCAAATTGCGCAGCGGGTCTTTCACCTCTTCCGAAACAAAATTGAGATTCTGCCAGCCGCCGTATGCGAACATCGTCGGCACAAGCGCGGCGAAGAAAGCCGAAACCAGTCCGAAGCCTTTCAGATCGGGTGGCGTAGTCTGCTCGAACGTGATGCCCGATTGTTTCGTCAACACGAACGCGCCGACGATCAATGCGGCGATGGCCAGCGTCTTGCCGAACGTGATGACGTTGATCAGCATCGCGCCCGGCTTGATGCCCAGCGCGTGAAACGCCGCAAGCCCAAGCAGGATCGCCACAGCCAGCGGCGTCACGAAACTGTCTGGAAGATTGAAAAGCGGTTTGAGGTATTCGGCGAACGCCACAGCCACAGCCGCAGTCGCGCCCGATTGAACGATGAACAGCAGCGACCAGCCGTGCAGAAACGCGACCAGCGGATGAAAAGCCTCGCGGAAAAAAGCGTACTGCCCGCCGACGCGCGGCATGACCGTGCTGAGTTCCGCAAAGACGAAAGCCCCGGCCAGCGCGATCAGCCCGCCCGCGATCCAGACGGCGAGAATCAGAAACGGCGTCTTGACCGTCTGCGCGACGACGTAGGGATTGATGAAGATTCCGGAGCCGATGATGCCGCTGATCACAATCATCGTCGCGTCGAAGAGGTTCAGCTTGCGGGCGAACTTGGAGGACATTCTCATTCCTTTGCCGGATTGCTCACAGCATCTTGATGATTTTATCAACGATCTGATCCAAGCATCTTTTCAAGCGCCTCGGCCGACGGCATGCGGAAATTGGTGTTCGAGAGCAAAGCAATCGCCGCAGATAAATCCAGGAGGTTTTGTTCCGTCGCCATCTTCAGAACGGCGAGTGTGCCGATGGTGAAGACATTGTTTCTGGTCGCCTCTTTCACCCCATCTCTGTCGTCAATCAGCAGAGCCTCTGCGCCAAGCTCGATTGCCAGGGCGATAGCTTCTCTTTCGCCATCGCCTATCTTCTTTTGCGGATGAAAGAAAGCAGGGTCGGCTTGTTTTACCTCAAGCCAGGACGGAGCGGCGGCAATCCAGTCCCTTACTTCCGGCGGGGTCTTTTCCCTTCGCATCTCATCGAAGACGGCTTGAGGAACGATGACACGACCGAAAAGCGTCTTCAGAATATCTATCTCTTCGATCAAGATCAGGTAGTGAATGGGGGTGGTGTCGGAAACAATGATCATTGTTTGCTCAAGAGAGATTTGAGAAATGCGGTTTGTCGTTCAAAGTCTTCAGGCGTCAACTCCGAAACCACACCATGAGCCTTGAGAAATCCATCCACTTCAACGCGCGAATCGAATCCCAGCATCTGTTGCAATTGATACGCGGTAAGCTCGCCGGTTTTGTAACCTTCGAGCGCAACCATCTCCAGAACCACGCGCGAAATGTCCTTGCCGTTGGGCAGCAGTTGCGCCGCTATCTCATCAGGAATAACGAACCTTACTTCCATACGATCAAGACCCCTCCGATACGATTTTTTATCTCCTTGACTCAATCATACTGCTTAACCGAAAACGCGGCAAATTTCGATGAACGGATGGGCAATCAATGGTCATTGCGGCGCCTCTTCATTGATCTCTCTCAACACCGCCAACATCTCATCATGAATTTTGCCGTTGGTGCAGAGCAAACTCGGCGTGTGATTGTCGAATGGCGAGCCGTCCAGTTTCGTCACGCGTCCTCCGGCTTCTTCGATGATCACCCAGCCTGCCGCCGTGTCCCACGCGTTCAAACCGCGCTCCCAGAAGCCTTCCAACCGCCCCATCGCCACGTAAGCCATGTCAATCGCCGCCGCGCCGAATCGCCGCACGCCCTGCGCGCGTTTCAGAAATTCGCGCCAGGCGGGCAGGTAATCGTTCATCCGCTCGCGCACGTCGTAGGGAAAGCCCGAAACGAGCAACGCTTTTTCGAGCGGCTCGACATCGGAGACCTGAATCCGCCGCCCGTTGCAGGTCGCGCCCGCGCCGCGTTCAGCCGCAAACATCTCATCGCGCGACGGGTCGTAGATTGCGCCCGCCACCGATTGACCTTTGTATTCGACGCCGATTGAGACCGCGTAGCACGGATAGCCGTGCGAGAAATTGGTCGTGCCGTCGAGCGGATCAATGATCCAGCAATATTCATCGGCGGATTGCCCGCTCGCGCCGCTTTCCTCCGCGAGGATGCGATGCGTCGGGTAATGCGACGCGATCAGTTGTTTGATGTAACGCTCGCTGGCCAGATCGGCTTCGGTGACCAGATTGATTCGCCCTTTGTGTTCGATTTGAAAACCGCGCGCGGCGTAATCCTGCAAAATCGCGCCCGCTTGGCGCGCAGCGCGCATAGCCAGTTCCAGCATTTCCGTGAGAATTCAGCCTTTCGTTTGTTCGAGACTTTGACGGACGATACTAGCCGCGAGCAGCGGAATCATCAACTCGTGATGCCCCGTGACGCTGTAGCCGCGCCCGGCGCCGCCAGCCACAGGCCGCCGCACGACGTTCGTCATCGGGCGGTAATGCTGAATGAAATCGAAATTAGCCGTAGTAAAATCCGCGAGCGAATGGCCGAGGTTGCGCGCGACGGTCACGGCCTTCAAAAAGATTTCGGGCATCGTCACCGCCGAGCCGACGTTCAGGTAGACGCCGCCGCCGTCCAATTCTTTGATCAACGAAGTGAAGAGCAGGAAATCGCGGTAAGTCGCCGCGCCAATCGCCGCGCCGTCCGCGTGCGGGTGAATGTGGATGATGTCCGCGCCAATCGTGACGTGAACCGTGATGGGAATCTTCGACGCGTAAGCCGCGTGAAGGATCGAGTAGCCGGCGTACTGCGGTTTCATTTCGACCAGCGCGCGTCCGACCGATTCGCCCACGCCACAATCTTCGGCGCCCCCGCGCCTGATCGCCTCGTTGATCAAACGCCCGGTCTCTTCGGCCATCCCGAAAGCGCCACTGCCCAAAGCCGCGTCAACGTCTTCCGAAGTCCAACCGGCGACGGCAATCTCGAAGTCGTGAATCACGCCCGACCCGTTCATCGCAATCGCGGTCACAAAACCACGCCGCATCAGATCAATCAGGATCGGCGCCAGGCCGGTTTTGATGACGTGGCCGCCAATGCCCCAGATGATCGCGCGATTTTTAGATTTGGCCTCGATGACCGCAGTGGCGATTGATCGCAGCGTGTCGGCGGCCAGAATGCGCGGCAACGAATCGAGAAGCGCGGCGGTGTTCCGCGCTTCATCGTCGCTTAACGGTTTGGCGAAATCGCGTACAGTGACTTTGCTCGGACGCGAGGCGAGCGGGTAAGTTTCGATGCGCGACAGGTCAATCGGTTGTTGATTGTAGATAGACATCGGTCGTGGCTTACAACGGACACAATTCGTCTTCGATCAACTGGCAAATGATGTGGCTCGCGGCGATGTGGACTTCCTGAATGCGCGGCGTCTCGTGGTGCGGAACGATCAGCGGTAGGTCAACCAGCGCGGCCAGCTTGCCTCCGCCCGCTCCGAGCAGGCCGATTGTTTTGATTTCCATCTCGCGCGCCTGTTTGACGGCCTCGATCACGTTCGGCGAATTGCCGCTGGTCGAAATCGCCAGAACGATGTCGCCCCGGCGTCCGATGGCTTGAATCTGGCGGGCGAAAACGAAATCGAACGAGCGGTCGTTGCTGATCGCCGTCAGCAGCGACGTGTCGGTGGTCAGAGCCAATGCCGGCAGCGCGTCACGTTCGCGGCCCATTTTGAAAGCCAGTTCGGCGGCGATGTGCTGCGCGTCCGCCGCCGATCCTCCGTTGCCGAAGATCAACAGCTTCCCGCCAGCGGTCATAGATTCGATGACCATTCGAGCGGCGCGCGCGACATCCTGGCTCGACTCGTCGAAAAAGCGGCGTTTTGCTTCGAGACTTTCGCCGGCCATTGCGCGAATTTTCTCTTCAAAGTTTTGAAGCGCGGGATCGGCTTCGGCGGTCGGTGTGGTCATAACTCTTTCAGGTCTTCTTTCACAATAAAAGTAAATTCCTGCCGCCCGATGCGGATGGCGTCGCCGGATTTGATCACAGTTGGTTCTTTGATGCGCTGCTTGTTCACGCGGACGCCGTTGCGGCTCTCTTTGTCAACGATCAAAAATTCGCCGCCTTCACACACAATCTCGGCGTGGCATCGGCTGACGCGGTCGCTGTCGAGCACGATGTCGTTGTCCGCGCTGCGCCCGATGCGTGTCAGGCGGCGGCGCAACGTGTAAGCAAGGCTGCCATCGGCGGAGATCAGAGCCAGGCGCGGGTCGGGCGCGTTCTCGTCATCGAAATCCGTGAAGTCGGTGACCGTGATCGCCTCGTCAATCTCTGTTCCGTCTTCAACGGTCGCGCGCCGCTTTTCGCGCCCGGTCGTCAATTTCCGCTGCGACACGGTCACGTCATGGGTCAGATCGGAAAAATTGATTTCCGACGTGACGAACTTTTCCGGTATGGCCTTCAGGATTTGCGTGTGGCTTTGCCTTTCCGGCGCAAATGATCTGTACCGTTCGGAGAGTGAAAACCGCACGAGCGAACGCACGCGCTGAGTCAAGTAAGGCTGTTCGGCGACAATCTCGGTCAGATGGCCTCGCACGTTGCGCACCTCGTTGATTTGATCGAGGAATTCCTTGATGTCGAGTTTTTCAAACAGGCGGACGCCGATGCCGAATTTGAGCATCGTGCTGACGGCGGTGGTCAGCGAACGGCAGGCGATGAAACCCGCGCGGTCAGCCGTGAATTCCGTGCGGTTGATCCAATCGCCGAAGACTACGCTGTTGAGCAGTTTCCCGAAGACCGGCACATCGGCGCCGAGCGGTTTGAGCAACGTCCGCAGCCAGATGTGTCCCGCCGCCACGTGGCCGATTTCGCGCCCGATGAAAAATTGCAGGTTGCCCGGCTCCATCTGATCAAACAGCGAAGACGTGAGCACAATGATCGGCTGCTGCCACAATCCGATGGTGTAGATGTTCATCTCCGACGAACGTTTGACGTAGACCGGGACTTGCGGGTGCGACAACCGCTCGGAAGCTTTCGCCGCCAGTTCGTAAAGTTCGGGAAATTGCCGGGGGCTGACGCGCACCATCGTCCCGAACGCGGCGCGCTGTTGCAGCTTGACGCTGATGATGTAAACGGTCAATCCGGCCATCGTGATCAACAACGCCTTCAATGTCGCCGTCCAGGTCGCCGGAAAGAAGATCGTCGCCAACGCGTAAAGCGAAAACAGAATGACGAAGGTCAACACCAGCGACAGGACTTCACCGGGATGACGATAATCACGCAACTTTGCCGGACGATCTGAAATGACTTCAATTGCCATCTGGTAAACCTCAGCGCGGGATCGTGGAACGCGCGGATTATAGCAAATCGCCTTTTGATTTCCCCTTCCCTCGCCTATCATTCGCGCGTCGTTCGTCCGTTCACAAAATCAACACAACACAATTCGCCGGAGGTGTCTTATGCGCCGATTCCATTTCGCCTTCAAAGCAGCGCCGCTCGCGCTCGTCTTTTTTGTTTCAGCCTTCTTAGCGTTCTCCCAGGCGCCACAACTGGGCAGGGTTAATTTTCCGAACTCCGGTTCGCCGCAGGCTCAAGGCGATTTCCTGCGCGGAGTCGCGGCGCTCCATTCGTTCTGGTACGAAGAGGCGCTGGAGGCTTTTCAGGCCGCGACGAAAGCCGATCCCAACTTCGCCATGGGTTATTGGGGCGAGGCGATGACCTACAACCATCCACTCTGGGGGCAGGAGGATTACGAAGCGGGGCGCAAGGCTCTGGCGAAAATCAAAGGCGCCAGCAAGCTCACCAGCCGCGAAAAAGCCTTTATTGACGCGCTTCGCGTCTTGTACGGCGAAGGCGACAAGCTGGCGCGCGATCTGGCTTACGCTTCGGCGATGGAGAAGATTTACCGCGATTATCCAGACGATCTGGAAGCGGCGGCGTTCTATTCGCTCGCGCTGCTTGGCACGGTGCGGCCCGGCGACAAGGGATTTCAGCGGCAGATGAAAGCGGGCGCAATCGCGATGGAAGTTTATCAAAAGAATCCGAACCATCCAGGCGCGGCGCATTACGTCATCCATTCATTCGACGATCCGGAACACGCGATTCTGGCGCTGCCCGCCGCGCGGCGTTACGCTGAGATCGCTCCAGCCGCGCATCACGCTCAGCACATGCCGTCGCACATTTTTTTGCAATTGGGGATGTGGCCTGAAGCCGCGGCGTCGAACGAGACAGCCTGGCGCGTTTCGGACGAATGGGTCAAAAGCAAAAAACTCCCGCTCAGCCTGCGCGATTATCACAGCAACCAATGGCTGACTTATGTCTATTGCCAGCAGGGCCGTTATGCGAAAGCCGAGGAATTGATCAATCGTTTGCGACAGACGATGAAAGAGAGTGGCCCCGAAAGCGTGCGATGGTACGACGACACGGTCGCGGCGTTCATCATTGAAACCGGGCGATGGGATCTGGCCTCGAAACTGTTTGGCCAACCGTCAGTGATTGAGGCCGGCGAGCGCGCCGAACACGGTTCGCACGGCGCGGCCGCTCCGGCAAAACCGGTGGCGCAGATGACGCCGAACACGCGGCGCGGAATGTCATTGCCGCTCTTCGTCCGAGCGATGGCTGCGGCGAACGCAGGCTCCGCCGACGCTGAAAAACTCCTCGGCGAAATGCGCGCGAATCGCGGACAGAGCAACGACAATTACGGCGCGAAAATGCTGGAAATCCGCGAACTGGAAATCGCGGCCTTGATCGCCGCGTCAAAGAAGAATTTCGGCGAAGCCATCGCCGCGATGAAGCGCGCCACGACGCTCGAAGAAGAGATGTCGCCGCCATCAGGCCCGCCGACATTGATCAAACCGTCGCACGAATTGTTCGGCGAAATCCTGCTGCGCGCGGGCAAGCCGAAAGAGGCCGCCCAGGCGTTCGCCGTCGCGTTGAATCGCCAACCCAATCGCGCTCGTTCGCTTGTCGGCGCGGCGCGGGCTTGCGCGCAGAGCGGCGACAAAGCTCGCGCGATTGAACTTTACACCAGCTTCCTGCGTGTTTGGCGCGAGGCGGATGCGAATCTATCCGAACCGCGTGAAGCGCGTAAATTCACTGGAATGGAACACTGATGGAACTGATGCGACAGATCAGAACAGATCAAATCCGCTTTGATCTGTCGCATCAGTTCCATCCGTGTCGCATCTCCTCAGTAAAAATCGAATACGGATTAAACGGACACTACCGATCGTCGCGGATCAGATCCGTCACGATCAGTCGCATCAGTTTGATCCGTATTCCATCACAATCCTCAGGAGGCCATATGCCGTTAAAACACGAAGACCTGACTGACAAGATCATCGGCGCCTTCTACGATGTCTACAACACCCTCGGCCCGGGTTTTCTCGAAAAGGTATACGAGAACGCATTGTATGTCGAACTGACGAAGAGAGGGCTGATTGTCGAGCAACAAAAGGCGATCAAGGTTTACTACGATTCACACCCGGTCGGGGACTACTACGCGGATTTGATCGTAAACAATGCGGTCATTATCGAGGTAAAAGCGGCTGAGGGAGTCTGCGTCGCCAACGAAGCGCAGCTTTACAACTATCTCAAGGCTACCGAGATCGAGGTCGGACTGCTGCTGAATTTCGGAGCGATGCCGGAATTCAGGCGCAAGTTCCTGACCAATGACCGCAAACCATTTGGGAGTCCGAAATCCAGGCGTTGAATAGAATACTGATTGAGCGGATGCGACTGATCAGAACAGATCAGATCCGTTTTGCTCCGTCGCATCCGTTTGATCCGTGTTCTATCCTGCCGGCCAAAATGAAATACTGATCGAACTGATGCGACGGATCAGAACAGATCAGATATGTCTTGATCAGTAGCATCAGTTCAATCCGTATTCCATCGCCCACTATCAATGAATCATCACACGAACACGAATTTGATTCGCGGAATCCGCCGCTGGGATTTGGTCGCTGTGGCGATCAACGGCATCATCGGCGCGGGCATCTTCGGCCTGCCGTCGAAAGTCTTCGCGCTGATCGGCCCATACAGCCTGATCGCGTTCATCGCCTGCGCGCTGGTCGTGACGCTGATCGTGTTGTGTTTCGCCGAAGTCGGCAGCCGTTTCAGCGAAACCGGCGGGCCGTATCTTTACGCGCGCGAAGCTTTCGGCTCCATCGTTGGGTTTGAGGTCGGATGGCTGATGTGGCTGGCGCGCGTGACGGCGTTCGCGGCCAATTGCAATCTGCTGGTCGAATACGCCGGTTATTTCTGGCCAGCGATTATCGGGGGCTGGCCCCGCGCAGTCGTGATCATCGCTGTTGTCGCCGGGCTAACAATCATCAATGTTGCAGGCGTGCGCAATGCGGCGTTGTTCAGCGATGTTTTCAGCATAGGCAAATTGATCCCGATCACGCTGTTTATCATCGCCGGCCTGTTTTTTCTCGAACCGCAAAATTTTTCGGCGACCGCGCAACCGACCGTTTCCGCCTTTTCGCAATCGGTGTTGCTGCTGGTTTACGCGTTCACGGGCTTTGAGATGGCGATCATTCCGGCGGGCGAAACGCGCGACCCGCAACGCAACCTGCCGTTCGCCATTCTGACCGCGCTCGGCATCGTAGCGGTTGTTTACATTCTGATTCAGGTGGTTTGCATCGGAACGCTGCCCGAACTGGCCACGTCGAAACGTCCGCTGGCCGCCGCGAGCGAGCGGTTTGCAGGCGCAATTGGCGCAAGCGCAATCACGGCGGGCGTGGCCGTTTCGATTGTTGGAAACTTGACCGTGCTGATTCTGGCCGCCGCGCGCCTGCCTTTCGCGATGGCCGGCAAAGGCGAACTGCCGCGAATTTTCGCCGCCACGCACGATCGCTTCCGTACGCCTCACACGGCGATCATTGTGACCGGCGGCGTGATGTTGGCGCTGACGCTTTCGGGAACCTTCATTTCCTCACTGACAGTCAGCGCGATTGCGCGCTTGCTGGCCTACATCGTCACCTGCCTCGGATTGATCGCGCTGCGCCGCCGCGACCAGCAACGACAGGAGTTCAAAGCGCATTTCAAAGCCCCGGCGGGCGGCGCCGTCTCCATCGCGGCTTTGGTTTTGATCGTGTGGCTGCTGGCCAACAGCACGGGGCGCGAGGCGCGAGACGCGATGATCGCCGCAATCGCGGGACTGCTGATTTACGGCGCGTACAAGCTGTTCAGAGGCAAATCCTGCGTCGAGGTGTAAAATCCATTCAAGCTCAATAACGAAAGAAGACAAGATGAACAAATTCCGACTGCTGATTCTCATTGTTTTACTGATCGCCGCGACGAGCGCGATTACGGCTCAAAAATCGAACGCGGCGCGGCGCGCGCTCGACATCTTCTACGTTGATGTCGAAGGCGGCGCGGCTACATTGATCGTCACGCCCGCAGGCGAATCAATCCTGGTTGACGCGGGTTGGGCCGGCTACGATGGACGCGACGCCAAACGCATCGAACAGGCGATGAAGGCCGGCGGCGTAACGGCGATTGACCACCTGATCATGACGCATTACCACTCCGACCATTACGGCGGGATTCCCGAACTGGCCAGGCGCGTGAAGATCAACAAATTTTACGATCACGGCCCGATGTCTTCGCTCGCCGAAGACAAAGATTTCGCTGCGAAATACGCGGCTTACCGCGCGGCGGCGAAAGATAAAACGATCACGCTCAATCCGGGCGATTCGATCAAACTGAAACAGGCTTCGGGGACGCCTCCAATTTCACTGCGAGTCCTCGCGTCGCGCGGCGAAACTGTCATGAGCAATACGATGGCTGGCGCGCCGAACGGCGAATGCGCGAGCGCTACGCAACAGGCCGAAGACAAATCGGACAACGCGCGCAGCGTCGTCTTTCTGCTGCGTTACGGCGCGTTCGATTTTCTGGATTCGGGCGATCTGACCTGGAACATCGAACACAAACTGGTCTGCCCGCAAAACCTGATCGGCGAAATTGATCTTTATCAGGTCGCTCATCACGGAACGAATACCAGCAACAACGTGGCGATGCTGCGCAGCATCAAGCCTACAACGGCGATTATGGGCAATGGCCCGCGCAAAGGCGGACATCCCGACACGGTGAAGGCTTTGAAAGGATTGCCGGCGCTGAAGGATTTATGGCAAGTTCATCGCAACGTCACGAGCGGCGCCGAACAAAACGCGCCCGAAGAGTTCATCGCCAACCTCGATCAGGAAAACGACGCGGCGCGCATGATCCGCGTTTCGGTTGACGCGGCGAAGCGCACGTTCACCGTGACGAATGATCGAAACGGCAAGAGCAAAACTTACGAGGTCAAATGAAAGTACAGCTTCTCAAAATCGCGCACGCGCGCTCCGGCGACAAAGGTGACACGGCCAACATCGGCTTGATCGCGCTCAAACCGGAGTATTACCCGATCCTCGCCCGCGAAGTCACCGCTGAGCGCGTCAAGCGGCACTTCGCCGGAATCTGCAAAGGCGGGGTCGAACGCTACGAATTGCCCAATCTGAACTCATTGAATTTTCTGTTGCACGAAAGCCTGGGCGGCGGTGGCACGGTTTCGCTGAAAGCCGACCCGCAGGGCAAGACGCTAAGTTCCGCGCTGCTGCGGATGGAAATTGAAGTAGACGAGGACGCGCTGATGGTGTTTGAAAAATAGATGCGATAACAATGTAGGGGCGGGTTTTCCCCGCCCAATCGCTCTGGTAACGGACGCGGGCGGGGAAAACCCGCCCCTACACTGCCG
>WBZR01001999.1_pt1 | contig 22831 bp, 26 predicted proteins | sample 5204231 | NCBI WGS metagenome assembly WBZR01 (sample SAMN12412403, study PRJNA552823) | activated sludge metagenome | isolation source: activated sludge from anammox sidestream of wastewater treatment plant... | place: USA: Virginia | collected 2017-08
ACATATTGTAATACTTGTAATTCTTATTATGATGGCCCTTCAAGAAATACAGTTTATTATATAGAAATAACAACAACTACAATATCTCAGCCAAAAGGAAATCCAATATGGTATAGTGCTAATAATACTAATTATTATAATAATGTAAATTATTATGATTATATTCCAGGACCATATTGGTCAAATGGTGTGTATTATGTATATTAAAAAATTAAATAAAAACTCAAAAATAAAAATGCTTTTAAAAAGCATTTTTATTTTTGATGTTATAATAATATAAATTAAGATTTATATTATGGAAAAGCTAGATATACAAAATATACCAAAGTTTAATTCTCCAGAAGAAGAAATACAATTTTTGAAAAACGAAATTGAAAAAAGAAATCAAGAAACAAAAAATTTCGAAGGAAGAATAACAAAAGCAGACCACGCAAAAGATGTTATAAGAGAATATAAATCTTTATCAAGTGTAGAAATAGCACAACCATATTCTGGTATAAAAGAATATACAAAAAAGAAATTATTACAAGGATTATCAGAAAAATCTTCTGATCAAAAGGTCTCTCAAGTAATAGCTTTAATGATGGATAAAGGTGTAAAAGCTTCATTTGATTTTATAAAAGAATCAAAAGACAAAGAAGTAGAAGATGATTTTCATAGATTTCTAGTTAATTATTTGATGATATCAAAAGAGAATAATTTAGAAAAAAACTTTTCAAAAAGCGATTGGAAAGCTCTTAATTTGAGATTATATGAAATTGTAATGCCAGAAAATGTCGCTCAAGATGAAGAAAAGAAACAATTAAAAGAGTTTATAGCAGCAATGGAACATTTTTTTGTTTCTATGTTATCTGTTAGCAAAGACCAGAAAAACAAAGACAATGATTATTATGTTTTAGAAATAGCAAAACCAAACAATTCAAATCAAGTATCCTTTTTCATAGCAATTCCAAAAGAAATAAACATATTATTTGAAAAAACTTTAATGACAGCCTTTCCAAATGTTAAATTAAAAGTATCAAATGAAGATTATAATATTTTTTCAGAAAGAGGATTTCAAGTAGGGGCATTTGCAAAGACAACAAAATCTTCAGCTTTATCTCTTAAAACTTACGACAAATTAGAAACAGATAGTATTTCATTTATTATTTCAGCATTTACAAAATTAAAAAAAGAAGGAGAATCAGGATCAGTTCAAATAATAGTAAGGCCAGCAGGAGAAGAATTTCTTAAAAAATATTCAAGAATGTATGAAGATTTACAAAAAGGAGAAACTTTCAAAAGAATTTTAGACAAAGACAATTTTATAAAAGATTTTTTTCTCACATTCAAAGAATCTCAGAAATCAAAAGAAGATGAAGAAAAGAAAGAGAAAACCAAAAAAAGAGAAGATGAATTAGCTACTGAATTTGTAAAATCCAAAATAAGTTCAACAATTGTAGATACTAATATAAGATTAATAGCAAATTCGGAAAGTTTAGATAGGGCAAAATCAATTTTGAGAGAAATTTCTTCTACATTTTCACAATATTCAGAAGTGGAAGGAAACTCTTTATTATTTAATAATGTAGAAGGTAGAGAGTTAAACAATCTCATACATAATTATATTTTTAGATTATGGAATGAGAAAGAATCTTTACCATTAAACCTCAAAGAATTAGCAACAATTTATCATTTACCAAATTATGTTAAAAATCTAAGTCAATTAAATAAAACAAGAGCAAAAACATCTCCTGCATCTCAAGACCTACCTCAAAAAGGACTTTTTCTTGGTGTTAATGAACATAACGGATTAAAAACAAATATATTCTTACCAGAAACAGATAGATTAAGACATACATATATTATAGGACAAACAGGAACAGGTAAATCAGTCATATTAAAAAATATGATTATACAAGACATATACAATGGCGAAGGTTGTTGTTTTATAGATCCTCACGGAGAAGATTTGTTAGATATTATGAGTACAATACCAAAAGAAAGATTTGATGATGTTATATATTTTGATCCTGCATATGTTGAAAGACCTATGGGATTAAATATGCTTGAATTTGACGAAAAAAAACCAGAACAAAAAACTTTCGTAATAAATGAATTATTATCTATATTCAAAAAATTATTTGCAGAATCTTCTCCTGAATCTATGGGTCCAGCTTTTGACCAATATTTTAGAAATTCAGCAGGATTAGTAATGGAACATATAGAATCCGGATGTACTTTAATAGACATATCAAGAGTTTTGTCTGATAAAGAATATAGAGATTATAAATTATCTAAATGTAAAAATCCTTTAATAACTCAATTTTTTAGAAATGCAGAAGCTACAAGTGGTGAACAAGGTTTTGAAAACTATGTTCCTTATATTACAAGTAAGTTTGATGTGTTTACAGCAAATGAAGTTATGAGGCCAATTATAGGACAAGAAAAATCTTCTTTTAATATTTCTGAAATAATGGATAACAAAAAAATATTTTTAGTAAATTTGTCAAAAGGAAGATTAGGAGAAGCTAATGCTAATCTTTTAGGACTTATTCTTGTAGGAAAGTTTTTGATGGCTGCACTTGGTAGAGAAAATCCAAAAACAAAACCTCCATTTTATTTATATTTAGATGAATTTCAAAATGTCGCAACTCCTTCTATATCTGCTATTCTGTCAGAAGCTAGAAAATATAAATTATCTTTAACATTAGCACATCAATATATTAAACAAATACCAGAAAACATAAAAGCAGCAGTTTTTGGTAATGTCGGTACAAAAATAGTTTTTAGAATCTCAGAAGAAGATGCCAAGACATTAGAAGGTTCTTTTGCTCCAACATTTTCTTGGAGTGATATTATGAAATTAGAAAACTTAAATGCATATATAGCTCCACTTATTATGAATTATCCACAAACTCCTTTTAATATAAGAGAAGATTTTCCTCCACAAGGCAAAAAAGAAGTAATTGATACAATAAAAGAACTTTCATATCTAAAATATGGAAAAGATAAAGAAGAAATAGAAGGAGAAATAATGACTAAATTTAACTTATAATAAATATTTGACTTATAATATATGAGTTGCTATAATTAATATATTATAAGAAATACCATTAAGGTCGAGCTCTGCTCGGCTTAATTTTTTACAAAAAATATATGTTAGATATAAAAGCATTAAATATAGCATTAGATAATTTAGAAAAAGAAAAAAAGATAAGTAGAGAAAAGATAATAGAAGGAGTAGAAAGATCTTTGGCTGCTGCATATCAAAAAGAATATGGTAAAAAGGGCCAAGTTATAAGATGTGTAATTAATTTTGATACAGGCGAAACAACTTTTGAACAAATAAAGACAGTAGTAGATGAGACAACCATAAGAATAGTAGATGAAGAGATAGAAGAAACAATAAATGAAAAAGATTTAGAAGAAGGAGAAGTCTTATTACCAAAATACAATGAAGAAAAACATATATTGTTTTCAACTGCTAAATTATTAAGAAAAAATGTAGAATTAGGAGAAGAAATATCTTTTTCTCTTGAAAATAAAAGTGATTTCGGTAGAATAGCAGCACAAACAGCAAAACAAGTAATAATACAAAAAATGAGAGAAGCTGAAAACGAATTATTAAAAGATGAATTTGAAGGTAAAGATGGTTCTATTGTTTCTGGTATAGTGCAAAGAATTGAAAGAGGAGTTGTATATGTAGATTTAGGAAAAGTTATAGCTATAATGCCACAAGAAGAACAAATCAAAAACGAAAGACTAACACAAGGACAAAGAATAAGAGCTTATTTATATTCTATTTCAGATATGGGTAAAGGTTTATCTTTGAGATTATCAAGATCTCATCCAAAATTTTTATCAGAATTATTCAAAATAGAATCAACAGAAATAGCAGATGGAATAGTTGAGATAGTATCTGTAGCAAGAGAGGCTGGAGAAAGAAGTAAAATTGCGGTAAAAAGTAATGACAATAGAGTAGATCCTGTTGGAGCTTGTATAGGTCATAAAGGTGTAAGAGTTAATTCTATACATAATGAATTAAATAGAGAAAAAATAGATATTATAGAATGGACAGAAAATATATCAAAATATATTTCTAATTCTTTATCTCCAGCAAAAGTTTTAGATATAGAACTTTTTGAAGAAGAAAAGAGAGCTAATGTAAAAGTTCTTATGCAAGAACAATCTCTCGCTATAGGTAGAGGAGGACAAAATGTAAGACTCGCTGCTAAATTGACTGGTTGGAAAATAGACATATTAGGAGAAGAAGGAATAATAATAGAAGCAAATGAAGAAGGTGTTGTTGATGGAGAGTCATTATTAGAAAACAATAATGCAAAAATAGAAACAATAGATGAAGAAATAGTAGAAGAATTAGATAGTTTTGAAAACAAAACTATCGAAGGAGAAATACATGAAGCTAATAATGGTAAGATAAATGAAGATTATTAATTAAACAAAAATTATGAATAATATTTTAAGCAAAATAGCACCAATAAACAAAGATAATACAATAAATATTTTTATTGAAATAAGCAAAGAATCCAAAAATAAATATGAATTAGACAAAAAATCTGGACTTATAAAATTAGACAGAGTTTTGTATTCAGCACAATCATATCCTTTTGATTATGGGTTTTTACCAAATACATTATGGAAAGATGGAGATCCTATTGATGTTGTGCTTTTGTCTTCTTATCCTATTATGCCAGGAGTTTTGGTTGAAGGCAGAGTAGTTGCTTGTCTAAATATGATAGATAATAATGAATCTGATATAAAAATAATAGCAGTTGTAGACAAAGACCCAAGATTTTCAAATATAAATGACTTAAAAGATATTAATATTCACACAATAGACGAAATAAAACATTTTTTTGAAACATATAAAATTTTAGAAAAAAAAGAAGTAAAAATACCTAATGTTTTTGACAAAAACAAAGCTATAGAATTAATTAAAGAGTCAATAAATATATTTAAGAAAAAATCAAAAGTTAAAAAGAGTAAATAATAAAAATATGAAAACAAAATTTGAGAAACAAGATAATAGTGAAATGAAATTAACTATTAATTTAGACAAAGAAGAATTTGAAAAATATAAAAATCTAGCATTTAAGAAAGTTCAAGAAATAGTAGAAATAGATGGTTTTAGAAAAGGAAATGCTCCAGAAGATTTAATAATTAAGAAATATGGTGAAATGATTATACTTGAAGAAATGGGACAATTAGCAATAAATGAGACACTTTATACAGTAATATTAAAAGAAAACGATAACAAAGAAATAGAAGATAAGATTTTACCAATTTCTTCTCCAAAAATAAATATTACAAAAATAGGAAAAGGAAGCGATTTTGAATATATAGCATCATTTCCAATTATCCCAAAAATAGTTTTGCCTGATTACAAAAAAGCAGCAAAAGATTCTATAAGAGAAACAGAAGAAGAATTATTAAAAGAATTAAAATCAAAAAATGAAAAAGCTACAAAAGACGATTTATTATCTATTAATGAAAATGAAATAGATGAAGTTTTGCAAAGTTTAAGACAATTAAGACTAAATAATCATAATGACACTCATAAAGACGAAGATGGAGTTATTCATAATCATAATCATGACAATAATGATAATAATGAAACCGTAGAAGAAATAAAAGAAAAAATAGCAAAAGCTTTACCAGAATTAAATGATGATTTTGCTAAAAGTTTTGGAGATAAATTTAATACTATACAAGACTTAAAAGATCAAATAAAATCTAATTTAGAATTAGAAAAGAAAGAAAAGTTAAGAGAGAAAAGAAGAACAAAAATATTAGAATCTTTAACTGAAAATATCAAGATAAATATACCAGAAATATTAATAGAAGATGAATTAGAAAGGATAAAAGCTCAAATGAAAATGGATATAGAGAAAATGAATAGTAACTGGGAAGAATATTTATCAAATATTAAGAAAACAGAAGAAGATTTGAAAAAGGAATGGAGAGATATCGCTGTTAAAAGAGTAAAATCACAATTAATAGTAAATAGTATAGCTAAAAAAGAAAATATATTAATATCAAAAGATGAAATAGAAGCAGAATCAATAAAAATATTATCACAATTTCCTGAAGCAAAAGAAGCATCTGTCAATAGTTATGTAGAACAAATACTAATAAATGAAAAAGTTCTAAAATTATTAGAGGAGTCAAAATAAAACATTATAAAAAATAAAAACTACATAATATATTATGTAGTTTTTATTTTTGCATTAATTTATATAATGTGTTATTATAATTTGATTATAAACAATCAAAAGCTAAAATATAGTTTTATACAAGATTATCTTTTATTTTTTAGATATTTTTATAATAAATATTATTAGAATATATAATTTTAATTATGGCAAAAACATCAGTAAAAGCAAGAGCACTCAAAACACCTAAATATTCATCAAGAATAGTCAGAAGATGCTTTAAGTGTGGAAGAAGAAATGGCTATATGCGAGATTTTGATTTATGTAGAATCTGTTTTCGTGAATTAGCAAATGAAGGAATGATTCCAGGTGTTAAAAAATCATCTTGGTAATAAATAACTATAAAATATATGGATCAAATTTCAAATATGCTTGTAAGCATCAAAAATGCAGGTTTAGTTAAAAAAGATGATTTAACTATTCCTCATTCAAAACTAAAAGAATCAATATTAACTTTATTAAAAAAAGAAGGTTATATTAAAACTTTTGAAACTATAGATATAGGAAATAACAAAAAACAAATAAGAATTGTCTTAGAATATATTGGTAAACATCCAAATATATATCCTAGAATAAATGAAGTAAAAAGAGTTTCAAAATTATCAAAAAGAGTTTATTCTGGATATAGAGATATTAAAAGATATAAATTCGGTAAAGGATTAGTCGTCCTATCTACTCCAAAAGGTATTTTATCAGGAGATGAAGCAAGAAAAGAGCTTTGTGGAGGAGAGTTTTTATTTAAAATCTGGTAATAAAAATATATGTCAAGAATAGGAAAACAAAATTTAATATTACCTAGCGGAGTATCAATGGATATAAATAATAATGTAATAGTTATAAAAGGTCCAAAAGGTGAAATAAAAAAAGAATTTAACAACAATATAGTAAAAGTAGAAATAAAAGATAATATAATATCATCATCTATTTCAAGAAATGATAATGTAGCAAAATCTCTATGGGGAACGACAATGTCTCATATAGAAAATATGATAAATGGTGTTCAAAATAATTTTGAAAAAAAGTTAGTTATTGAAGGTGTAGGTTTCAAATGGGATGTAAAAGGAGATAAATTACAATTAAATGTAGGATTTTCTCATCCAGTATTTTTGAATATACCAAAAGATGTATCTGTTAATATTGAAAAAGATAAATTGACTATATTAGGTATAGATAAGGAAGCTGTATCATTATTTGCTATGCAAATAAAAAAGATTAAACCAGTAGAGCCATATAAAGGTAAAGGTATAAGGTATATGGGTCAAAATGTAATTAGAAAGCAAGGCAAGAAGTCCTCATAAAATTAATTTATTAAATATATGAAAAAAATAATTTTAAAAACTAAAAAAGAAAAAAGATCTAAACTTCACAAAAAGATTAGAGCTAAAATAAGTGGAACAGCTACTTGTCCTAGATTGTCAGTATATAAATCAAATAGATTTATATATGCTCAATTAATAGATGATGATACAAATAAAGTTTTGACTCAAGCTTCTGATATTAAATCTTACTTAAATAGTAAAATAAATAAAGTAGAATCTGCAAAAAAAGTAGGTAAAGAAATATCTGAGAAAGCAAAAAAAATAAATATTACTAAAATAGTATTTGATAGAGGAGGGTTTCCTTATAAAGGTCGAGTAAAAAGTTTAGCAGAAGGCGCAAGAGAAGGAGGATTGGACTTTTAAGAATAATCTTGTATTATATAAATAAACATATGACAGAAGAAATTAAACAAAATACTACGAATAATCAAAAACATCCTCAAAAGAGAAGAAGTTTTTCTCCTAAAAATAATAAACCATTCAGAACATTTGAAAAACCAGAATTTGATTCCAAAACAATAGATATTAGAAGAGTGACTCGTGTAGTTTCAGGAGGAAGAAGATATTCTTTATCTATTGCTGTTGTAATAGGAGATAGAAATGGAAAAATTGGTTTTGGAACAGGTAAAGGTCAAGATACACAAATCGCTATTGATAAAGCATTTAGATCAGCAAAAAAGAATTTAATTAAATTAAATTTAGAAAAAAACAATACTTTAGCTCATGACATAGAAGCAAAATATAAATCAGCATCAATATGGCTTACTCCAAATAAAGGTAAAGGAGTTATTGCTGGTTCTTCAGCAAGAGCAGTATTAGATTTAGCAGGTATAAATAATGTAACAGCAAAGTTTAGATCAGGTACAAAAAACAAAATAAACAATGCAAGAGCAACATTAAAAGCACTTTCCTTTTTTGCTAAATAATATTAAATAAATATAATTATAAAAATATGCAAACACATCAAATAAAAAGAGTTCATAAATTAGACAAAAAAAAGCAAATTGGTAGAGGAGGAAGAAGAGGTAAACAAGCTGGTCGTGGAGGTAAAGGTCAAACAGCAAGAGCAGGGTCCAAAATAAGACCAGCAATAAGAGACGAAATCAAAAAATTACCAAAATTAAGAGGTATGGGTATAAATAGATCTCATACTGTTGTTTTTAGAGACAAAAAAAGATTTGCAGTAGTCAATTTAGGACAATTAAATATTTTTGAAAACGGAGAAGTTGTTAATCCAGTTTCTTTACTTGCAAAAGGTTTAATAAATTTAAGACATGGTAAATTTCCAAAGGTTAAAATTTTAGCAAAAGGAGAATTGACTAAGAAAATCAAAATTGAAAATTGTGAAATGTCAAAAACAGTTTCATCTAAAATTTAATTTATAAAAATATATTATTATGAAAATATTTAGAAAAATTTGGAGTGATAAAGTTTTGAGAAGTAGATTGTTATTTGTAGTATTTATTTTAACTATAACAAGACTTTTATCTACAATCCCAATACCAGGTGTGGATAAAGCTGCATTAGCAGATGCTTTATCTAATAACACATTATTAGGATTTTTAAATATTTTCTCTGGTGGAGGTTTGTCTTCATTTTCTATTGTAATGCTTGGAGTAGGGCCATATATTACAGCAAGTATTATAATGCAAGTATTAACTGTACTTATTCCAAGATTAAAAGAATTATATCAAGAAGAAGGCGAAATAGGCAGAAGAAAGTTTTCTCAATATTCAAGAATTTTAACAATTCCACTTGCCGTTATTCAAGGTTATGCACTTATAACATTATTAGTTTCTCAAAATGTAATACCAAAAATGTCTTTTAGTCAGGATTTGTTTAATATAATTATAATTACTGCTGGTAGTATGCTTCTCACATGGCTTGGAGAACAAATAAATGAATATGGTATAGGTAATGGAGTATCAATGATTATTTTTGCTGGTATTGTTTCAGCATTACCAACAAAAATAATACAATTATTTCAAACATTTGATGTATCAATGTTGCCGATGCTTATAGTTATAATATTACTTTCTATAATAGTGATAGCAGGTATAGTTTTTGTAACAGAAGCTGAAAGACCAATAACAATTACATATTCGAAGCAAGCAAGTAATTTTTATGGTTCAAGTGGTATAACAAATACATATTTACCATTAAGACTTAATCAAGCAGGAGTTATGCCTATAATCTTTGCGGTTTCAATTTTACTTTTTCCTCAAATGATAGTTCAGTTTTTTAAGAATTCATCAAATACTACTTTATTAAACATCGCAAATAATGTGTCAGATTTTTTCTCTAATACATTATACTATGGAATAGTTTATTTTATTTTAGTTGTGTTATTTACATATTTTTATACAGCAATTAGTTTTGATTCTACAAAGACTGCAGAAGATTTACAAAAATCTGGGGCATTTATACCAGGATATAGACCAGGAGTTGCAACTGCTGACTATATAGGAAGTGTATTATCAAAAATAACATTAGTAGGAGCATTATTTCTAGGTATTGTTGCAGTATTACCTATAATTTTAGAAGGAGTAACAGGAATGAACTCTATTGCAATAGGAGGAACTTCACTTTTGATTGCAGTTTCTGTAATTATAGATTTCGTTAAAAAAGTTGATGCTCAATTAACAATGCGAGAATATTAAAAATGTCTAATATAAGATTAAAAACAGATTTAACAACTATAAAAAATCTAAGAGAGTCAGGCAAAAGACTTGCTGATGTATTAAATAAAATAGCAAAAGAAGCTAAAGTAGGTGTATCTTTATTAGAGTTAGATAATTTAGCATATAAATTAATAACACAAAGTGTAAAAGGCAAAAGAGATAATGACAAAGCAGCGATATTAAATTATAAACCAAAAGGTGCACCATATGCTTATCCTGCTACATTATGTTTGTCTGTTAATGATCAAGTAGCTCATGGTATCCCAGATAATTATATATTAAAAGATGGCGACATACTTTCTATTGATACTTGTATAAATCATAAAGGAATGATTACAGATTCTGCTATAACAATAGCAATAGGAAATATCAAAAAAGAAGATAAAGATTTAATTTCAATAACAAGAAAAGCATTAAATGAAGGCATAAAAGTTGCAAAAGTTGGTAATTATATAAATGATATTTCAAAAACAATAGAGAATTATATCAAAAAAGAAGGTCAAAAGATGGGGTATAATTTTGGTATATTAAAAGTATTAGCAGGTCATGGTGTTGGTTATAGAGTTCACGAAGAACCATTAATACCTAATTTTGATGATGGTGTAAAAGGTGTAAAATTAGTAGAAGGAATGGTTTTAGCAATTGAACCAATGATAAATCTTGGAACAGATGAAGTTTATTTAGATAAAGATGGCTATTGTTTTAGAACTTGCGACAAAAAGAATTCTGCTCATTTTGAACATACTATTTTGATAACAAAAAACAACCCCGAAATTTTAACTATAAATTAATTTGACAAATAGATTTATTTTTGCTATGATATACTTGAAAAAGTATTCTTTTCAACATTTATTAACAAATTAAATACTAAAAAATGAGAAAAAATCAGACAACTGATCAAAACAAATCAACAGTTATTAAGTCAGAAGAAGATCAATTTTTTAAGGCTAGACAATTAATGTCAGCAACAAACAAAGACAGAATTGGTAAAGTTTTTGGTGCATCATCAAATGGTCCTCTTGAAAACACAAATGTAGTTATGATAGACAGGATTTCTCACTCTATCAAAAAATGTGTTAAGCATCCAAGAAAAAAGAATACTTTCTTGCTCTGGGTTGCATCCGGTAGATATGAGCTTTCAGATATAGTTTAGTTTGTTTTTCATTTTTATTACTAACCGCATATTTCTATATGCGGTTTTTAATTTGCCAAAAAAAGTATTTTTTGTTATTATAATAATCTATTATTAAAAATAAAAGAATGTAAGTACGAGATGTCGCTCGGAATAATAGCATTCAAAATGATAAAGTTTATGCGACGACCAATCAAAAATAAACATATTATAAATGGCGATCTTCGCTATGATGACAAAAATGTTTCAAAGTTTATAAATTACATAATGTTAAATGGTAAAAAAACAATAGCACAAAGTATTGTTTATGGTGCTTTTGATATTATCAAAACAAAAGAAAACAAAGATCCTCTTGAAGTGTTTAATTTAGCAATAAATAATGCTTCTCCTATTATAGAAGTCAGAAGCAAAAGAATAGGAGGAAGTAATTATCAAATACCAGTAGAAGTGAGAGATGTTAGAAAGTTTTTACTTGCTTCAAGATGGATTATAGATTCTGCTAGAAGCAAAAAAGGCAAACCAATGAAAGAGAGATTAGCAGAAGAATTTTTATTAGCAGCAAATAATGAAGGAAATGCAGTAAAGAAAAGAGAAGATGTTCACAAAATGGCGGAAGCAAACAAAGCATTTGCACATTTTGCAAAATAATTTAATTATAAATAAATAATATAATAATATAAAAATAAAAATATATGGCTCGAGATTTTCCACTAAATAAATTAAGAAACTTTGGTGTTATAGCACACATAGATGCAGGCAAAACAACTACATCAGAAAGAATACTATTTTATACAGGTGTATCTCACAAAATAGGAGAAACACATGAAGGTGAAGCAATAATGGACTGGATGGAACAAGAAAGAGAAAGGGGCATTACAATTACTTCTGCTGCAAATACTGCTTTTTGGAACCCTTCTTATATGCCAAAAGAAGACGAATCAAGAAAAGCAAAATTCAATATTATAGATACTCCAGGACACATTGATTTTACAATTGAAGTTAAAAGATCATTAAGAGTATTAGACGGTGCTGTTGTAGTTTTTGACTCTGTTGCAGGAGTAGAGCCTCAATCAGAAACAAATTGGAGATATGCAAATGATGCTATGGTTCCAAGAATTTGTTTTATAAATAAATTAGATAGAATGGGAGGTAGCTATGATAAATCATATCAATCTATTTTAGATAGATTATCTAAAAAAGCAGTTAGAATGCAAATACCAGTCGGAGAAGAAGAAAACTTTTCAGCTATTATAGATTTATTAACATTAAAATATGTAACATTTGAAGGAGAAAAAGGAAAAAATGTTATTTATTCAGATATACCAGCAGAGTTTTCAGAAATTGTAAAAGTAAGAAGAGCAGAAATGATAGAAAAAATAGTAGAAACAGATGAAGTATTGATGACAAAATATTTAGAAGGAGGAGATTTTTCTATTACAGAATTAAAAGAAGTTATAAGAAAAGCAGTTATTGCAAATGAATTATTTCCTGTATATTGTGGAAGTTCATTAAAAAACAAAGGAGTTCAATTGGTACTTGATGCAATAGTGGACTTTTTACCATCACCACTTGATATTAAAAGACCAGTTGGTATAGATGCTAAAACAGGAGATGAAGTAGAGCTTGAAGTATCAGATACTGCACCATTATCAGCATTAGCATTCAAAGTAGCATCAGATCCATTCGTAGGACAATTAATATTTATAAGAGTGTATTCTGGTGTTTTAGAATCAGGTAGTTATATATATAATGCAACAAAAGATAAAAAAGAAAGAGTAGGAAGACTTTTGAGAATGCATGCAAATGATAGAGAAGAAATAAAAGCAGTATATGCAGGAGAAATAGCAGCAGCAGTAGGATTAAAAGACACAACAACATCAGATACATTATGTGAGGAATCTAATCCTGTTATTCTTGAAAAAATTATTGCACCAGAGCCAGTTATTTCAATGAAAATAGAACCAAAAACAAAAGCTGATCAAGAAAAAATGGGTATTGCATTATCAAGACTTGCAGCAGAAGATCCTTCTTTTAGAGTATCATCAGACGGAGAAACAAATGAGACAATTATAGAAGGAATGGGAGAATTACATTTAGATGTATTAGTAGATAGAATGAAAAGAGAATTTAATGTAGAAGCCACAACAGGTAAACCACAAGTTGCATATAAAGAAACAATTAGAGGAGAAGCAGATGGTGAAGGTAAATATATTAAACAATCAGGAGGAAGAGGACAATATGGTCATGTGAAGTTAAAAATAAAACCAATAGATTATTCTATAAACAAAGAAGATTTGCCTAAAAACATCAAAAGAACAGATAATTTTGAATTTATAAATTCTATAAAAGGTGGAGCTATTCCTCAAGAGTATATACCAGCAGTAGAAAAAGGATTAAAAGAAGCAATGGATAGAGGAACTCTTGCAGGATTCAAAATGGTAGATATATCATGTGAAGTTTATGATGGTTCATTTCACGAAGTAGATTCATCAGAAATAGCTTTCAAAATAGCAGCAGCTATGTCTCTCTCAGATGCTGTATCAAAAGCTAAACCAGTAATATTAGAACCAATAATGAAAGTTGAAGTTATAACACCAGATAAGTTTTATGGAGATATCACAGGAAATCTTTCAAGTAAAAGAGGACAAATAGAAGGAATGGACGAAAGAGGAATGGATAAAGTTATAAGAGCAAAAGTTCCATTGTCAGAATTATTTGGATACATGACAAATTTGAGAAGTATGACAGAAGGTAGAGCCTCATTTAATATGGAGTTTTCAAATTATGACATTGTACCATCAAATATAGCAAAAGAAATTCAAGATAATAGAAAGTAAACCAAAAATAAAAATAAAATCACTCAATTATGAGTGATTTTATTTTTTGTATTAATTTTTATTTGCTCTCTCTACATATTCACCACTTTCTGTATTTATTATAATTTCTTCTCCTTCTTCTATAAATAGTGGCACTACAACTCCCGCACCTGTTTCAAGTATTGCAAGTTTACCACTACTACTACCAGCAGTATTTCCTTTAATATTAGGAGGTGCTGACTTTACTTTCAAAGTTAATTTAATAGGCAATTCAATTCCTATTACAACTTCTTCTTCATCGTCATTAGTATATATTTTAGCATTTACTATATTGTTTTCTTTTAAGAATTTTTTTTGTTCTCCTAATACACTTTCTTCAATATTAAATCTATTTGAAGGATTTTTCTCATCACAAAACCAATATTCTCCTTTATTATTGTATAAATATTTAATTGATTTCTTTGAAATATCTGCTTCATCTACCATATCTGCCGCATGAAATGTAGCAGGTATAACTTTACCATTTATAAGATTACGAAGTTTTACTTGATTTTGTGGTTTTCTTTGTTGTGTTCTTGCTACATGATATTCCAAAACTTCATAAGGATTATCATCATAAATAATATATTTTCTTGGTTTTATTTCATTGTATTCTAATTTTGCCATATATTTTATTTTTATTTTATTATATTATCATATATTTATTTTTATTAAAATATAATTTACAAAAATAAAAAGCGAGAAATTGAAATTTCTCGCTCCTCTAACTTGATCAAATTAGAGTATATATGGCAAAAGGCTACTATATTAATAATAGCATTTTTCAACAAATAAATCAATATATAATTTATAGTAAATAATGCTTGACAAAATACCCATAATTTGCTATGATATAATAGAAAAAATAGTACTTTCTCAACATTATATTTCATTTTGCTTTTAATAATAAATTGTCTTGAAATCAATTGTAATTTATTTTTGGTTTATTGGGAATTGCTTTTTGTCTATTATATATTAATCGCCAAAAAGCAATTTCGCAATCAAAAACAAAAAATAAATTTTTTTAACAATTAAATCTTCAAACAATGAAAAAATTAAAATCATTTCTTAGCTCTTTATTTATATTTAATAAAGTAGCTTATTTATTTGTAATAGCTTTTATTGTTATTACAAGTTGTTCCAAAACGGGTGAAGCTCCCCCTCCTCCACCACCTCAAAAACCTATTATTGACTCTGTTGTATTTACTAATATTACAGAAACTACTGCTACTGCTAACTTTCATATAAGATTAGCAGATAGTGTTGTTGTCAAAATAGATCCTACAAGTAGTGGAGTAAAAGTTATTGGCAATACACATACTTTAACTGGGCTTACACCAAATACCAGTTATTATTTATATGTATTTGCTTATAATAGTGGTGGCATTAGCACAAGCAATTATTCGTTTACAACAGCAAAGCCAAAGTCCACTTGGCTCAAAGCTCCTATCATTACAGCAGATACTATATTTCCTATTATTAGAAATTGTGTGAGTGGTAAATTAACTATCAAATTAATTAACAACTCTTCTACTACTAAAGTTTTATCAAATTTAGCAGGTAAATTTATAATTGATAATAATACAAGTCTTGATGCTGTTAAAATGATGAGGTATAGAGTAAGCGACACTTCCAAATGGATTGCTTCTCCTGCTGGTACAGGTATTATTGGTTTCGCTAATATATCTTTATCACCAGGAATCAACACTTTCACTGCATATTATTCATTAAGAAATACCTTTACAGGTAGTATTGCGAATAATGCAGATATTCATTTTGAATTTACTTATATAAATGATGGCGAAGGTGGTATGGCTCCAATGGAAGGCAACTTTTTGCCAAAGGTATTAGTTGGTAAAGTAAATGCTAATGCTATCGCTACTACATTTGTAGGAGAGATAAATAATAAGCAGGAAAATATTAATGATATAAGACCACCTAATTTTGGTTGGATATTAAAAAATTGGGGTGGCTTCTCCTTCAAATTATCTGGTCCTGCTGGTGCAAGATTATCAAGCATACATTTCAAAAATCCATATTCCGATTTTACAGGATTATTATTTAAGAATGATGGGTTTAAGATAGATAAACCTTTTACAACAACTTTTATAACTCCTATTTTATCTAATAATGTATTTTGGAATGGTGTAAATAGATTTGTAAAATTAATATTTGAAAATGATGATAATAATTTAGCTAATACAGACGGTATTACACTAAATGTTTATTCTTTTGAAGCAACTATTAAAAACAGCAGTAATATTACTTGGTATTCTAATGATTATACACCTGGCAAATGTGGTTTTCTACTTGCTAGCAAATATGACATTATTATTAAAGAAGCAAGCGGGCAAACAATATGCCTTTATGATGCAGTAGTAAAGCAAAACGGAACAGATATTGTAAATGATTAATAGCAATTAGTATTAATTAAAATTAGCACTTTGTATATACAAGGTGCTTTTTATATGTGTATAACTAATTTATATATATAAATATTATGCTACAATTATGCTATAACTCATATACAATTATGTTTCAAAAATCATTGTTTTATATTTTTATTATTATATTATCATTTAATGTGTTTACTACAAATGCCTTTTGGGGCAAAGGGTATAAGCCATATAGCAAAAACACTACTTATGACAATTTATTTGTAATATCTGCTAATGATTTTAATGATAATATATTGCTTCGCATAGATAATGCTACTAACACTACTTCTGACATATCAGTTAAAAAAATACAAAATGGAACAGAAATAAAATCCACCTCTACTATATCAGTATACAGTGAAGGTATGAAGGAAGTGACATTTACACAGAATTGGGGACCTTTTGCAGTGGGTAGTAGTAATGGAGTTTATGAAATGAAGTTTTCTTTTGGAGATGATATTGCAAATTATACAGCAAATGTATCTTATGCTACCATTACACCTAGTATAAGTGCAGTAGGACCAATCAAAGCAACAGGAATACCACAATCATTTATTAGTGAGACAAATCCACAAGCTGTAATACAAGTAGAAGAAGGTAGCACAATAGAGCCAATGTGTGAGAAATCAACAGCATTATACAAAAAGCTATCATCAGGATATGGTAAGGGAGATAAATTGCAAGAAAAGTTAAATGGTGGGTCTGTAAATGATTATACACTTGCTTTAACAAATTCTAATGCAATATATGCATCAAGTAATGATGTAGGTAGCACATTTACAATAACTTGCGAAAATATAGGAGGTAGTTTAACAGAAGAGACTATGAGTTATACAATTGTGCCTATGACTTGCCCACAAGGAATGATTAAAGTACCAAATCAACTTAGATGTGTAGGAATTTTTAATATTATAAATGTAAGTCATATAGAAGGGGCTAATGATGTAACAATAAGTTTCAGAACAGAATTACCAGTTCTTGGAGGAGAAGGGCTTTGTGAAATATATAAAAATAAAGTTAATGGTACTTTATCTGTATATATTGCAAGTGCTAATACAGAGAATGGAGGATTTAGAGTTTCAGCTAATATTCCAAAAGCTGAGTTTGATACAAATAATGCTACAACTATCTATATAGCTTGTAATGGAGATCCTGTAGGAATGTATCCTACATCAACACTTGGACAGGCTAATAATACTAATACTTATAGTAATCTATCAGTAGATCCTTCATTTTGGGGAGTTTATAGTTATGATGTGAATTTGACAGGTGTTACTTGTCCATATCCAGGAGAAATTCCTGATTCTACTGGATTTTGTCATGCACCTTGTGATAATGGTCAATATTGGGATGAATATGAAGGAGAATGTAAAGAAGAACCAACTATGACAGGAACAATAACACCACAAAGTTCTACTTGTGTTATAGCATTAAATCAAAACTCTTGTAATATAAATATATCTTGGATAGTAAATAATCCTGTAAGTAGTGCTTCTTCAATAACAAGCAATATTCCTTCAAATAATACACAAATAGCAAATGGACATAGTGGAAATAATTTTGCTGTTTCAATTCCTTACGGAAATAAATCGTTTTATTTGTATAATAATAATGTAGAGCTTGATACCGATATATTATCAGCATCTTGTATATCTGGGACTTCTTGGGATATGGGATTAAATAAATGTGTATCACAAGATATAGAAAATGAATTAAATTGTTCTAAAACATCATATCCTGATGATGCTTCAAATAAAATATGTGGTTATCCAAATGCTGTATGTGCTTTTGATCCTTTTGATGACAATAAAGTAAATTGTGCTCCAAAGTTTAAGTGTTATATAAGAGGTGTAGATAATCCATTATTAACTGTATCAGGAGGAAATGGGAATATAGATGCATCTTATGATTATATAAATGCTACTAATAAAGATTATTTAATACAATTTGAATGGGCAGAAAATCAATCTTTATATAATTTCAAATGTGCTACACCTAATGATACGAGAAATGTAGTAGTTCGGGCATTAATAAAACCATTTTCTCATTTCTTGTCATTTAATGTATCTAATAATCAAGTCAAAAAAGGAGAAAAAATAAATATGAATTGGTTAATAGAAAGCCCAACTTCAACTTGTAAAATAGTTGCTACAAATATGAAAACAGGAGATATTATATTTGATACTAGTTTGAAGAGTAATGATATAGAAGAGAAATTAAATGACAATATATCAACATCTACAATTATTACAAGTCAACAAATAAGAAAATCAATAGGAGATTATAAGACTATTATGAATAATCAACTTTATCAAGTTGATAACTCTACAAGATTTACTGCTTCTTGTGAACAAGTTGGAAGTTATAAACCAGGTATATACAAAATCATTAAAGATGTATTTATAATAGGAGAGAGTGAAAGATAATATAAAATATCAATTTGAAAACAAAAATCGCTTAAAAAGCGATTTTTGTTTGACTTTTTTCTTTATTTTTGTTAATATTCTCTTACTATAACTTTAATATATTTAATCATTAAAGATTAAATGATTTAGTTTATTGTATAAATAAATATGTCAAGATCAGCAAAAAAGGGTCCATATGTAGACGAAAGAGTTCTCAAAAAAGTTTTGAATAAAAAGCCTGAAAATACAGGTGTTATTAAAACATGGATAAGAGCATCTACAATTTCACCAGAAATGATTGGATTTACTTTCGCTGTATATAATGGTAAAACTCATATAGAGTTTCTAATTACAGAAGAAATGGTAGGTCATAAACTTGGAGAATTTTCTCCAACAAGAAAATTCGTTCGTCATGGAGGTAAAATGCAAAAAGAAATAGACCAAAAAGCAAAACAAGCTGAAATAGATGCAGCCAAAACAGCTAAAGCATCTAGCGGAGATTCAAAAACCAAAAAGAAATAAATATTATAAATTAAAATAAAAGTTTCCAATCAATTATAAAAATAATGAGGACAGGAAAATAAAAATATGAAAGCAAAATTATCAAATTATAGACAAGCACCAAGAAAAGTTTCTTTAATATCTGATTTAATAAGAGGTAAAAAAGTAAAAGAAGCACAAAATATATTATCAAAACTCGTCAAAAGAGGTGCTTTGCCTATGTTAAAATTACTCAATTCTGCAATAGCCAATGCAAAAGAGAATAACAAAACTTCAAATCTTGATAATTATATTATTAGATCAGAAGTTGGTAAAGGTAAAGTCTTAAAAAGATGGAGACCAAGAGCTATGGGAAGAGCTTTTCCTATACATAAGCATACAAGCAATGTAATTATAGAATTAGTAGAAAAAAAATAAATTTATGACACATATAGTTCATCCATATTCACATAGACTAGGTATAATAAGAGGTTGGAAATCTCGATGGTTTGGTAATAAAAATAATTTCAAAAGTAATTTGAGGGGAGATATTAATTTGAGAATATTTTTAGACAAAAAATTACAAGGAATGTATGTAGCACAAGTTGAAATAGAAAGAAGTCAGAAAGAATTTAGAATAGTTATACATACTTCAAGACCAGGAATGATAATAGGCAGAAGTGGTGATGGTATTGAGAAATTAAGAAAAGATATATTAAAGTTTTCTTCAAAACAAAAAATAGAAATTCCTAATAATTTCAAATTAGATATATTAGAAGTAGCTTCTCCTGAAGCTTCAGCTACAATAGTCGCTATAATGGTAGTAGAACAACTTGAAAAAAGAATTCCTTTTAGAAGAGCTATGAAAACAACACTTGATAAAGTAATGGCTAATAGAGATGTTTTGGGAGCAAGGATTTTATTATCTGGAAGATTAGGAGGTGCTGAAATGGCTAGAAAAGATCAAATGAGAAAAGGCTCAATACCTCTTCAAACATTAAGAGCTGATGTTGATTTTGCAAAAGGAAGAGCACATATGGCCTATGGTACAATAGGAGTAAAAGTTTGGATATATAGAGGTATGAAATATCAAAAAGATGCTCACCTTAAAGGATTTTCAAGTATAAATGAAGAATTAAAAATAAATAATTAATAATATTAAATATATGTTATTCCCAAAAAAAGTAAAACACAGAAAATGGCAATCACAAAGATCTTCAGAAAAGAAGGCGGCTCGTCCTGAAACAAAAGGCATACATGTTGCTTTTGGTGCTTTTGGACTAAAAGCACAAACAGATAAAAGAGTTACAAGTAATCAAATTGAAGCAGCAAGAAGAGCTATGGTTAGACATGGTGGTAAAACAGCAAAGTTTTGGATAAGAATTTTTCCAGATAGACCATTTACAAGAAAAGGTGCAGAAGTTCCTATGGGAAAAGGTAAAGGAGATCCAAAAGGTTATTGTTTTGAAGTTCGTCCTGGAAGAATATTATTTGAAATAGATGGAGTATCAGATGAAATAGCAATAGAAGCACTGCGAAAAGCAGGTACAAAATTACCAATAAAGACAAAAATCGTAAAAAGAGTATAACTTGAAAAATAATCAAAAATAATGTAATATATTAAAACTTATGACTAAAATATTAACAAAAAATAGAAGAAAACTTGAAGGAGTCGTAGTATCTGACAAAATGGATAAGACTATTGTTGTTAATACACAAAGATTTGTAAAACACAAAAAATACAGAAAGTTTTTTAAGGTTCACAAGAAATACAAAGCACACGACGAAAATAATGAATTCAAAATAGGTGATAAAGTAGTAATAGAAGAAACAAGACCTATTTCAAAAGATAAATCTTTCAAAGTTTTGAATAAAAAGAATTAATTTAATTATAAATATATGTTACAAGCAGGAACAAATGTAAAAATAACAGATAATTCTGGAGCAAAAATGGGAAGAATATTCAAAGTTCTAGGAGGTTCTAAAAGAAGATATGCAAGCATAGGAGATATTGTGTGTTTATCTGTAAAAATTGCAGAACCAAGAAAACAAGTAAAGAAAAAAGATGTTGTTTATGGTATTGTTGTCCGAACTTCAAAAGAATTTAGAAGAAAAGACGGTTCATATATTAGATTTGATGATAATGCAGTTGTAATAGTAGACAAAAAGAAAAAAGACCCAAAAGCAACTCGTATTTTTGGACCAATTCCAAAAGAAATTAGCGAGAGTAAAAATGACGGTATTAAAAAAATTGCCACAATGGCACCAGAAGTTATTTAATTTTTTAATTATAAATATATGAAAGTAAAAAAAGGAGACAAAGTAAAAATAATAGCAGGAGATGATAAAGGTAAAACTGGTGTTATTACAAAGTGCTTACCAAAATTAAATAAAGTAATTGTTGAAGGTGTAAATATAGTTAAAAAGCACAAGAAAGCAAGAAAACAAGGAGAAAAAGGTAGCATAATAGAAATGTCATTACCTATAAATGTAAGCAATGTGAGCAAAATATAATTTAATAAAAATATGACAGCAAAAACAAATTATAAAATAGAAGAAAAAATAAAATCAGCTTTTGATTTAATGAAAGACGAGTTTAAGTATAAAAATAAATTACAAGCTCCAAAAATATCAAAAATATCTATTTCAGTAGCGACAGGTAAAGCAATGAAACAAGACAAAAAGAAAAACGAATTTGTAATAGGTAGATTATTAAAAATAACAGGACAAAAAGCTGTAGAAAAACAAGCAAAAAAAGCTATAGCATCTTTTAAGACAAGAATAGGAGATAAAATAGCAGTATCTTTAACATTAAGAGGTCCAAGAATGTTTGCCTTTTTAGAAAAATTATTGAATACATCTATACCAAGAACAAAAGATTTTAGAGGTTATAAAAAATCTTCTGTTGATGAAATGGGAAATATGACTTTTGGAATAAAAGAACATACTATTTTTCCTGAAATTCGTGATGAAGAATTAAAAGATATTTTTAGTATGGCTATAACTTTTACAACTACTGCTAAAAATAAAACTGAGGCTACAAAGTTTTTTGAAATAATTGGATTTCCATTTAAGAAAGATTAATTTATATAAACAAAATTAAAAGCCTTACTTAATAGTAAGGCTTTTTGTTTTTGTAAATTATAAAAACTTTTAAGCAGCTTTCTTTTTGTCTCTATGCTTCATTTTTTGAATTTCTCTTTTTTTGAGTTTGATAAATACAGTCAATTTCCTAAGCATTTTCTTGTAAGCATGTTCTAGATTTTGACTTATACTTACAATAAGAAATTCTTTTTTTTCTTTTAA
>WBZR01002000.1_pt1 | contig 22827 bp, 12 predicted proteins | sample 5204231 | NCBI WGS metagenome assembly WBZR01 (sample SAMN12412403, study PRJNA552823) | activated sludge metagenome | isolation source: activated sludge from anammox sidestream of wastewater treatment plant... | place: USA: Virginia | collected 2017-08
TGGATCGTGGAAGCTCGGCAACACGCCGGGCGCGAACACCCTCACCGCGACCGCGGCGGGCTCCAGCATTGCCGGGAATCCCGCGACGTTCACCGCCACCGGGAGCGTAGGCCCGCCGGCGACCATCGCGAAGGTGAGCGGAGACAACCAAGTCGCAACGCCCGGCGCGGCCGTTCCGCTGGCGCCAACGGTGCGCGTCACCGACGCCGTTGGCAACAACGTGAGCGGTGCAGGAGTCACGTTTGCCGTGACATCCGGCGGTGGCGCCGTCGCGGGGAGCTCACAGAACACGTCAGCCGACGGCACCGCCAGGCCGGCCGGCTGGACGCTCGGCCCAGCCGCGGGCGCCAACACCGTCACCGCCACCGCGGCGGCGACCGGCGTTGCCGGAAATCCGCTCACGTTTACCGCGATCGGCGGGCTCAACGTCGCCACCTACGCCGGCAGTTGGAGCGGCACGTGGGTGAATTCCACTTTCGGCTCCACTGGCACGGCTTCCGTCGTGATTGCCGCCGGTGCGTCGCCGAACCAGGTGACTCTCTCGCACTCGGGAACAGGCACAGTGCTCGGCGGCTCGGGCGCGCCGCTCGAGACGCGCAGCAACCAGCCCTACACTCCGGCCGCGTTTACCTTGACGACGACGTCAGGCACGTTCGGCGATATCGTGCTGAACGTGGACGGCGCCGGAAACATCACCGGAAGCGGGACGAACGTGCCCAATCCGGCGATACAGCGGTGGGACTGTACGGGGACGATCACCCCTGCGCAGATCCGCCTCAGCTTCACCGTCTCGTTCAAGGCCGGTACTGTGGCGAGCGGCACCATCTCGGTGAACAAGCAGTAGGCGGGCCGGCGGCCGCGACGGCCCCTTCTGCGGAAGTGGCCAACGAACATCGTCAGAGGCGTCGTCGCGACAGCCGCGGGTACACCACGATGCCGACGAGGAGGGCATCCATCGCTAGCGCGAATGCGCCAAAGACAACGCGCCCTTCGACCTCCGAAACGGCCTGTCTGCCGGATGCCTGGCCTTGGGCAACGCCCCCTAACGAGGCCGAGACGCCGCGCCTGAAGTTGCGCTCGCCGGGGCCAAAGGCAATCCAGTTGAACACCAGCACGAAGAGGAGCAGGGCGACCAGGCCAAGTGCTGCGGCCAGCCGCGGGGCACCAAGCCCGTACAGGATGATGCCGATGCCAGCGCTGGAGAAGAGCAGGCCAGTGATCCCGATGAGGGCACGGCTGGTTGCTGTCGCCGCTTCGGCGCCGTGCACGATCCCGGCGATACTGAGGAAGGCGATCGCGCCGCCGAGGACGAAAAACATGCCGAACAGGACCGCAGCGATCCTCAGCGCCACACGCGAGCCCATCTCGGACGCCGTCACCGTCGTGCGACCGTTGGCGCGCTCGTCAGTGCCGGCAGTCGGGCGGAGCGGCCACATGTTGAAGAATCGTGCGGCATCGGAATGGGGTCAATCTAGCAACTCAACACCGCGCGATCGCGCCGGGCGCGGCTGTGCGCCCCGGCGCCAGTGGCGGCGTGACCTTCACGCCTTGAGCAGACGGATGGAGCCGTTTACGGTCTTCAACCGCAGCACAGGCCCGCCCTTGCCGACCTGCCCCCGCAGCCGCCGCTGGCTGAAGCGCCCTTCGATCGTGACGGGGTAGTCTGACGTCACGCTCCCGGTGACGGTCGTGATGTCGAGGTCTGCGTCGAGCGACGCGGGCAGTTCGAGCGTCACGCTGCCGTTCACGGTCGCGTACTCCACTGGCCCGTCGCCAATACTGCCTGCGTGCACGCGGATTCCGCCATTCACCGTCTTCGCGTTCACCGGCCCGCTGGTTGATGCGGCGTCAATTCCGCCGTTCACGGTGCGCGCCGTCACTCCCGCGGTTGCGCCGGCGATAGCGAGCGCGCCATTCACCGTCGAGCCGTCGAACTTGGCGTCCCTCGGCAGGTACACCGTGAACTCGACCGAGACGTCGTTGTCGCGGCGGTTGAGCGTCCACGAGCCGTCGCTGCCCGAGCTGTAGCCGTCCTCGTCGCAGCGGGTGTTACGCCCTTCCCAGATGGCACAGACGAGAATGTCGCCGCGCGCAGTCGGCGTGGCGGTGACTTTCACATCCTTTGGGTCGCCGCGCCGCCATACCTTCGCCGCGCGCACCTCGGCGGTCGCGCCGCTGGCCGCCTCCACGCGGATCGGGCCGTTCAGGTTGCGCACGAACACCGTCCTGCCGGCCTCGATGCCGCCGCTCCACCTGAATGAATCGTCGCGCTCCTGGGCGATCGCGCCGGGCGCGAGCCAGAGCAGGGCCGCGCCAGCGGCGACGAGGTTGAGTTGCATGCTGCGCATGGTCAATCCTCCTTGGTTGGGCGCGGAGCGCCCTTCTCGATCGTGATGTTCCCGCTGAACGTGCTGAAGGTGATGCGCGCGCCTCCGTTGTTGATCGTCGTGCGTATGTCGCGCCTGCGGCGCCCGCCGGCATTGCCTGGCTCCAGCGTGAGCGGGAACGCGCTGTTGACGTTGCCGCTGAACGTGCTGAGGTCGAGGCTCGCCGCGATGTTGGCAGGCAGCGTCATCCGCGCGTCGCCCGAATGCGTGTGCACCGCGAATGTTCCGTCGCTGCTCAGGTTACCGCTGAAGGCTATGTCGCCGCTGACGCTCTCGAAGTCGAGCCCCGTGAGCGCGCCACGCGCGTGCAGGTTGCCGCTTACGGTCTTGAAGCGGAGGTCGCCGGCGATACCCTCGGCCGTGAGGTCGCCACTCACGCTTTTGAAGCGCAGCGCGCCGCTGACGTCGTTCACGGTGAAGTCGCCGCTTACGGTGCTCGCCTGCACAGGGCCGGCGGTGCCGGTCATGGTGACGTTGCCCGAGACCGTCGAGGCGCTGACCTCGGCGCCGGCGGGCACGGAAATCACGATGCGCTGGCGCCCCATCCGGTTGAAGCGCGATCGCGCGCTGACCTCGATGCGCGACGGCGACGCCGAGTAGTCGAAGTACCCCATCTCGATGGACGCCCGAATCGCGACTTCCGGGCGGCTCCATCCAGTGACGACGATGTCGCCCGATACGAGCCCGAGGTCCACCACACCGTTCTGGTCGAACGCGAAGGTTGTGTCAATACGCTGGCGTCCCGCCTCTTGCGAGGCGGCCGCTGCGGGAGCGAGAAGGGCGCCGGCCAACGAGGCAGCGATGAGCGTGCGCATAATGGAGTCTCCCTATGTGTGCGAGGGCAGCAGTGCGGCCGACCGCAGGAGCGCAAGCTTGGCGTCGTACACGCGGTTGAGCTGATCGGCAAGCACTGTACTGGCCGGGTCTGCGGCGAGTGCCGCGGCGCACTCGGCGATGGCATGGTCTATCACCTTCAGGTTCGTATCGAGCACGGCGATCGTCTTCGCGTCGAGGTCTCCCCGGCGCTGTGCGACGATGTCGCGCAGATGCGCGATGGCATCTTCGTACGCTGCGATGCCCTTCCGGTCGGCGACGGCCGCGAGTTGCGGGCGCAATCGGGATCCGGCAACCGGCTGCGACATGCGATTGGCCGAGCGGGTGGCGATCATCCAGGTGCCGCCAGCCGTTGCCGCAAGCAGGATGACGGCTGCAGCCGCGAGCCGACGCGCCGACGGGCGCATGCGAGTGGCCCGGGTTGCACGGAGCGGGACCACGGGCGTCGCGAGCCGTGCCGCGATGCCATCCCACAGATCGCGCGACGGCGTCAGTGCCGGAAGGCGCGCGGCGGCGGAACGGAGCCTGGCAAGGTCGGCCGCCACTGCGCGGCAGTCGGCGCACGCGGCGAGGTGTGCGTCGAGCAGCGCGGCCTGCGCGGCGGCGAGCGCGCCATCGAGTCGCTCGCTCGTGAGCCGCTGCGCCTCTTCGCACGCAATCATTGAATGGGTCATCGGTTCAACGCCGCCCTCAGCAGCATCCGGGCGCGGTGGAGCTGCGCCTTGCAGCCTCCAGTGGTGACGCCGAGCATCGCGGCAACCTCCTCGTGGGTATAGCCCTCGACGCGCCGAGCGGCAGCGCGGCGATCGCCGCCTCCAGGTCTATGGCGAGCCCCGGCAGTGCGAGCGGGCGCGCCTCTGTGTGGCTCAGGGCGTCCATGGCATCTACGCCGTCGTCGCGCCGGTCGCGGCGCCGCTTCTCCGATTGCCTGTCGTTGAGCACGACGTTCACCGCCAGGCGATGCAGCCAGGTGCCGAACGCCGAGTTGCCGCGAAACTGCTCCAGCTTCTCCCACGCCCGCACGAACACGTCCTGCGTCAGTTCCTCGGCCCGCGCTCGCTCGCCCACCATCCGGACGCAGAGCGCGAAGACCCTGGCCACGTGATCCCGGTAGAGGCGCTCGAAGGCGCGCCGGTCGCCGCGGGCGGCGAGCACGGCATCGTCAACGGGCAACTGATCGAGGGTCACGGGTTGGGGCAGGGCCTGCATCCTTGTCGCCGATCCGTCGTGGCTCACTGAATCAGACAGCAGGATGCGTTGGAGGGTTTGAACGCGGGTTCGGTGCCGTGCCCTGACTACGTGTTGGCGGTATGGGTTGGTGTCACCGTTCTGGGCCATACCCTGCATCCGGCTAGATTTCACGCGATGCTCATTACCGCCTTTGGTGCTTTCGCACTCCTGCAGGGAACGATGCCTGCCCAGCCTGGTGCTTCCCGCGACACATGGGATGGATCCGCGGGGCAACTGCACGTTCTCGTACCTCGCCTCACCGAGCCCGCCGTCGTGGACGGCCGGCTCGACGAACCCGCGTGGTCGAAGGCCGCGCGTCTCACGGGATTCTCGCAATACCAGCCAGTGGACGGTCGCCCGGCCGAAGACTCGACCGAGGTTCTGGTGTGGTATGCGCCGGACGCGATCTGGTTCGGGATTCGCGCGCGCGAGGCGCATGGCGACGTCGTCCGCGCCACGCGCGCCAACCGCGACAATATCGCGAGCGAGGACTACGTGCAGATCCTGCTCGACACATATAACGATCGCCGCACGGCGTTCCTCTTTGGCGTGAATCCGCTGGGCGTGCAGCAGGACGGCACGCGGAGCGACCAGTACTCCGGCGGAGCCGGCGGTTTCTCGGCGGGCGGCGGCGGAATTCGCGACATCAACTTCATGGACGGCAACACCGACCTGAACCCGGACTACGTGTTCGAGTCGAAGGGCCGTCTCGTGCCCGGCGGCTACGAAGTGGAGGTGCGGATCCCGTTCAAGACGCTCCGTTACCGCGACGTTGCCGTGCAGACGTGGGGCCTGCACGTGCTCCGCCGCGTACAGCACAGCGGCTTCCAGGATTCGTGGGCGCCGGCGCTGCGCGCGAGCTCGAGCTTCCTCGGCCAGGCCGGGACGCTCGGTGGGCTCCACGACCTGCAGCGCGGGCTCGTGCTCGACGCAACGCCAACCGTCACCGCGCGGGCCGACGGCGGGGCGTCGCCCGACGGCTGGAGGTACACGAACGCACAGGAGGTCGGCGCCGACCTGCACTGGGGCGTCCGCCAGAACATGACGCTCAACGGCACCGTCAACCCCGATTTCTCGCAGGTGGAAGCCGACGTCGGCCAGGTGACGCTGAACGAGCGCTTCGCGCTCTTCTATCCCGAGAAGCGACCCTTCTTCCTGGACGGGCTCGAGCTCTTCGACACCCCGAACCAGCTCGTGTACACCCGGCGCATGGCGTCGCCCGACGCGGGACTCAAGCTCGCGGGGAAGGCAGGGGGCACCAACATCGCGGCGCTTGTGACCTCCGACTCGAGGTCCGATTCGTGGGGCGGCAGGTCGAACCCCGTGTTTGGCGTCGTGCGGCTCAGGCAGGACCTCGGCGGGAGCTCGACCGTTGGCGCCATCCTCACCACGCGCGAGGAGGGCGCGCAGTCGTCGCGCCTTGCGGGTGCGGACGCCAGGATCTTCCACTCGGGGCTCTACTTCGTGGGCGCGCAGTACGTGCAGTCGTGGACCGACAGCGCTGGTCGCACCCGGAACGGGCAGTTGTTCGAGGCGCTCTGGGATCGCACCGGACGCGCGTGGGGGTTCCACTACAGTCTGAAGGGTATCGCGCCCGACTTCCGCGCGGCCGCGGGGTTCGTGAACCGCACCGACATCGTCGAGGCGTCGGTCATGAACCGCTTCACCTTCTACGGCGAGCCTGGCGCGCTCGTGCAGCAGTGGGGCGTCTTCACGAATGTTGATCGGGTTACGCGCTTCACGCGTCCCGGGGCTGGCGCGATCGAGGGGTATGAGAGCATGAGCCCCAGCGCGACGTTCCGCGGCGGCTGGCGCCTGAACGGCTCCGTCGGTCACAACTTCTACCCGTACGAACCAGCCGCGTATGCATCGTACACAAGCGGCCCCGGCGGCATGGCGCCGTTTGCCGCGCCCAGAGGCGAGAGCGATCTCTTCAGCGGCTCGATCGGCGTGACGACGCCCACGTACCGGGCGTTCACCGCCACCGGCAGCGTGAGCGCCGGAGAAGCTCCCATCTTCCGCGAAGCGGCGCGTGGCAGGAGCGTGCGCTTCGACGGCACGCTGGACATGCGGCCGACCGCCGGACTCCGCACGTCGGTACAGGTGACGCGACTTGCCCTCTACCGCGAGCGCGATGGCAGCAGGGCGCTCTACCAGTCCATACCGCGCCTCAAGGTCGAGTACCAGCTCAGCCGCTCGACGTTCGTGCGCGTGGTGGGCCAGTACACAGCCAGCAAGCAGGCGCCGCTCGTTGACCGCAACGGGTTCCCCATCCGCCTCGACGGCGTGGCTGACGCTGGCAGCGAGTCGAACGATTTCCGCGCGGACTGGCTGCTGAGCTATCACCCGACGCCCGGCACCCTTTTCTATCTTGGCTACGGCGCCGCGATGACAGAGCCGGGGCAGCTCGCGTTCCAGGACTTTCGGCGCACCTCTGACGGACTATTCCTGAAGCTCAGCTACCTGTTCCGGCTGTAGACGCGGGCGGCGTGGCCCGCACCTCCGGCGAGCCCACGCACTGATTCAGTCGTGCTCTGCCCCTTCACGCGCATCAGTCTACTTCGAAGCCATGCGACGTGAACTTGAGCGTCCGGCTGTTCTCGGTCACGGTGCGGACGATCTGATCCGATGCGCCGTCGGGCAGCGTCGCTTCGATCTCGAGGGTAACCGTGACCTCCGTGCCGGGCCGGCCCGCCAGGTGTGCAATCACCTCTTCCGCAATGCGAGCGGCATCCCGCCCGGCCCGTGCGGGGTCGAGCCGCACGGTGCCGTGAAACCGCCGGAGTTGCCGCTCCGGTGGCACCGGTGATGGCCCGGGGCTGCGGGCGGAACCATGATCGGGGTTGGAATCCGGCGCAGAAGCGGACGCGGGCGCCGCGACCTGGGCATCCATCTGTCGCCGCGCCACGTCCGGCTTTACCAACACTCCGGGACTGTCCGCCGAGAGCGACACCACCTGCCCGCCGCGAAGCCCCCTGTACCGCGCAGCGCCTTCATCGTGGCTCTCGGCGTACGCGAACGTATCAGACTGCCATGTGAGCAGGGCCACGCCGTCGCGAATGGCCTGAACGAGCACTTCGGGGCCGGCAAGCCGTGGCAGGTAGAGGTACCGCGCGAAGTCATCAACCAACTGCCGCACGGCAACACTATCCCCACGCCACAGCGGTACGCTGTCCAGGTACTTGCGGAGGATCGTCGAGCCAAGGCTCGAAATGAACAACTCGGCACCCTTGAGTTTCTTGCTCACGCGCACGGCAAGCGCGCCGTCTCCGGTGAGGCGCAATGCGTTCCATTCAACGGGCGAGCGCGAGGTCTTCTGCTCCGGCACTAACGCCCATTGGTATGCCTCCGGCAGTCGTGCGGTCACGGCCTCGTCGGCTGCATGCTGCTGCACTTCCGCCTGTCGCACCTGGAACGGACTCAGGTCGAGCGCTACCCTCTCGTCCACGATCGATGTCCACGCGATGTACTTACGCAATGCCTCATCCAGATCCTGTAGCCGAACCTTGTCGGCCGCAAGGAACACGAGGGTGTTCCGATACAGCCTTGGCGAATTGCCGCGCGACTCGAGGAGCGCGCGCGCAGCGTCCTCCGCAGGATTGCCGCCCTCTTTACTGTACGGATGCTCGGGTGGCAGCACCACGAGCCGTGTCTCGAGATCGTCGGATACGTCCGCCCCGGTGCGTGGAAGCGGATGCACGCGTGAGAAGTCACCGGTTCTCCGCACATCGGCACGGACGCGTGCGTCGAGTTCGGCTGCGACCTTGTCCGGATCGCGCTTCAGTTGCTCGGCGCGATCGTCGGCGAGCTTGGTGACGGTAGGCTGCGTGTCGTACCACGCACGTGGGCCATCCTGGTACAAGTATGTCGCAGCCGCGGCCAGCCGGCGCAGTGCGTCACCAAAAATGGCCGCCGACTCGCCCGGCATCACGCAGCCGAGTTTCACGCGACTATCCTCGATGCCGCGGTGGGCGTCGCCCGTAGTCGGCGCGGAGCCCAGGTAGATCGTACGGGCCACTCGGCGCGTCGCGTGGAGCTTGCCGAGGTTTGGCACCTCGCCGTCCAGCTTGAGCGGAAGTGAGTTGGGACCGTCCACGTCCTTCTCGATGATCGGCACCCAGTTGTCCGAGAGATATCGCGTGAGCTCGAACTGCACGCGCGCGTCGTCAATCGGGATCGTCGAGGGAAGGATCAGCGGATTGCGGTCGCCCTTTTCCCACAGGCTGTGGATTACGGCGGCCATTAGCCGCAGCACACCGCGCGTACGTTGGAACTTGGCGAGGGTGGACCAGTCCTCGTACAGGCGATCGAAAATCTCGGGATGGATCGGATACGCGGCCTGGATGCGCTTCTCGTACTCGGCGCCGCGACACTCGGGAGGAAACTCCGCTGCCTGCGCGCGATACTGGTCTGCAAATGCACGTGCCGTCACATCGCGCTGCTTGAATGCATCCGGGTTGGGCAGCACCTCAAATAAACGGCGCCGGACAATCTCGAATCCTTCTTCCGCGGTTGCCGGGCGCCACGACGATTCGACGCGTCCAACAACGTTGCGCAACCTGTCCAGCGCCTCGCGCCCGCGGATGCCACCCACTTCCACATCGTCGGCTTGCGTGTGCGGCGAGCCCGTGGTATCAGATGCGGGAAGCGAGATCACGAGCAGGCAGTTGCCCGCAAGCTTGGCCGACTCCGTAAGCGCCTGCGCAAACGTGAACTGCGTTTCGAAACTCCCGGCCGGCAGATCGGCGGCGTCGTGAAGCTGCCGTGCGTAAGCCACCCATTCGTCAATCAATACAAGACAAGGCCCGAAGTCGCGGAACAATTCACGCAGCACGTCACCGGGGCTCGTTGCGTGCTCGTCGTCCTTGGCCACGCGCGCGAAGGCCTTCCTGCCACCCAACTGATACGCCAGCTCGCCCCAGAGCGTCCGAACTACGGTGCCGTCCGTTTTCGTGACTGGATTGCCGGGCGAGATCTTGTTGCCCACCAGCACCACGCGCTTCGCGGTGGGAAGCTTCGTAACCTTGGCTGCGGCCATCACGGCGTCCACACCCGCCAGCTCACCCGGGGTCGCGCCGGAGAACAGGTGGTAGAGCGCGAGCATCGAGTGTGTCTTGCCACCGCCAAAGTTGGTCTGCAACTGCACCACCGGATCGCCGCCCTCACCCGAGAGCCGCTCCACGGCGCCCACGAGCATCTTCTTCAGACTTTCAGTAAGGAAGGTGCGTCGAAAGAACTCCGCGGGCTTCCGATATTCATCCGTGCCCTCCCCCAGGTGCACCTGCCAGAGGTCCGCGGCAAACTCGGCCTGCTGATACCGCCCGCTGGCCACGTCCGCGTGCGGGGTCACCACGTCGCGCCAGGGCCTGAGCGTGCCGGTCGCGGCAGCTTCGATGAGCGAGCCGCCCGCCTTGCGCTTCTCGCCGCGCACCTGTTCGTCGTAGGTGAGTCGGCGCAGCTCCTGCTTCATCCCGTTGACTTCGTCGGCTTGCGAGGCCGAGACGGCCGTGAGCAGCCGCGCCATCGAGTCGAGCGCTCGATCGGTGTCGTCGCTCGAGAACGGCTCCTGATGCGCCCACTTGTTGCGCACGTCGCGCAGTTCCTGCACCAGCGAGCGCTCGGCGCGGCCGAGCGTCTTGCCGAATACCTCGTTCCACGCCTCCCACATCAGCTTGAGCAGCGCGGCCACGTCCCATTCGGCGATCGGCTTCTTTCCCACCGTGCGGTCGTCGCCGAAGTAGGCGCGCGCCGCATCGGCGGCCCGCGCCTGGTGCTGGCTCGTGAACTCGCGCTCCGCGAAGGACGCGAGCCCTGCACGGAGCCGTTCCATCGCCTTGCCGACGCGTTCCTTGTTGGTAATTGCCATGGTCCCTTCCGTGATATTCCTGGTCAGCCCAGAATCTCGCCACCGTGCAGGCGCCGCACGAACTCCTCCAGTGGCAGCACGCGCGTGCCATCAACTTCCAGTTCCTCATCGCCACGATAGACGATGTAGCTCCGCACCTTACCCTTCATGCTGTCGCTGAACGACCGGATGCCCGACCTGAACTCGCGCCGGAAGCGACGGCTTGCCTTCACTTCGATGGCCACGCTCTCGGCGCCCCGCCACCACACGAAATCCACCTCGCCACCGCTTGGCGTGGCCCAGTAGCCCAGCGATCCTCTGGCAGACGAATAGCCCAGAAATGCCCGAATTTCGTGCAGTACGAAATGCTCCAGCAGCACGCCTTCCCAGTCCGCTGGAAGCGGCTGGTCGAACCCGCCCGCGGCAGCGTGCAGGACCCCCGGGTCGAACCAGTAGAATTTGGGCTGCGCGACCTCCTTGACCTTCGCGCGGGGGCGATACGCTGGCAGCCAGTCGCCGATCAGGGTATCCACCAGAATATCGAAGTAGCCGCGGACCGTCTCGCGCGAGACGCTGGCATCGCGCGCCACCGCGGAAACGTTGGTGGTCTGCGCCGCGGCAAGCGCGGCGATCGCCAGAAACCGGCTGAAGCTGCCCAGGTCTCGCACCAGTCCTTCGGCCCGCACTTCCTCGGCGAGGTATGTGGTGACGAAGGTTCGCAGGTAGTCCTCCCGGGCGGCATCGCTGCCAGCCCGTACGCTGAGGGGCATCGAGCCGTAGCGGAGCAGGCGACCCATCGGCACGGAATACCCCATCTCGGCCGTAGTGAGCGGAAAAAGCGTTCGCAGAACGGCCCGCCCCGCCAGCAGGTTCGCGCTGCCTCGCCGGAGCTTCCGGGCCGATGACCCGGTGAGTGCAAAGCGGCGGTAGCCCTTCTCCTCCATCAGGTAGTGCACTTCGTCCAGCAGGCGCGGCACCCGCTGCACCTCGTCCACCACCACCCAGCCCGCGCGCGGCCGCGCCAGGACCTGCGCGCGAAAGAGCGCGGGGTCGCGGCCGTAACGAATGGCATTTTCGGCGGCGAGCAGGTTCACCACCAGCGCGTCACGAAAATGCGTGCGTAACCACGTGCTCTTACCAGTGCCGCGCGGGCCGAACAGGAAGAACGACGTTCGGGGTGGTGCCAGCGTGCGTGTAAACATCGTCGCCAGATTTACCGTCAATATGGCTGCAATGTCAACATGGCGGCAGACTCAGACGGTCGTGCCACGGTCGAACAGACTCTCCTGCTCATCCCGTTGCCCCGGAGCCTCGCGGGCAAGTCGGGCAATTTCAGGCCAGCTCTGCACCAGCCCATTGTACGCCAACGCCTCGGCCGCCCGCTTCTTGCGCTCAGAGAGAGTATACAGTCGGTAGGCCAGCTCTCGTGCAGACTCCGCACGACCGCCGAGCTGCCTGACCAGCGCGGCCGCCGCGCTCTCGCCCCCGGCGTCGAGGACGCGGATAAGATGGTGCACCGTCTCCCAGTGCGTAAGGCGTGCATCGGCGGCGGGGAACCAGTCTTCAGGCAACTCGCTGGCCTTGAGAAGCCGCACCTTCCCGCGTTTGGATTCGAGAATATCCGCTTCGCGCAGGCCGTCCACGCTGGTGTTCTTGGCCCGCGCCAGCACGTCGGCCACGCCGAACTCCCCCGCGGTAAATCCATGTTGCTCGAACCACGCGACGGCAAAGCGCGTGTCGGCGTCGAAGTCGCCTTCCTGTTCAGCCAGTGTTTCGTCGAGCACCTGGTTGATGAGGGCCAGTGCCTCGCGCACCGGCACGGGATTGCCTTGCGCGTCGAGCACTTTCGCGTACCGGGTGTACACCGCCATGCCCGGGCCAATGGCGGCCTGCGCGAGATCCACCGGCGCGATGTTGCCTTCCTGCAGGTGGCGGAGGGCGGCGGGGAGTTCGGACTTGAGCGCGGCGACGAACTCGCGACGTGTGGCGGTGGGCGCGGAGGCTTCGCGCTTGCGGCAGACAAGGACGATGCTCGAGGCGAGGGCGTTGGTGCCCATCGCAATCTGGCGGGTCTTCATTTCAGTCCGCATCGGCCAGGTGCCGCTAATCGTGAAACCGGCTTCGATCACTGCGGAGAGAAAGGTCTCCCATCCGGTGCTGGATGTGCCTTCTGCACTCGCGGCCTCAGACTGCTTGAAAGCATAGTAGATCGTGACTGGAAAGCCCGGGTGTGCCTGCTCGACGAGTCGGTGCATCGCCTGCGTCATACCATCGAGAAAGAAGGCTTCTGCCTTCTCCTTGTTACCGTGGCGGTATGGCGTGGCAACCAGTTCCTCGGCCTTTGGCACAGCGAGTGTAGCAAAGAGATGGGGATATACCGTCTGGAGCGACCTGCGCAACCAGACATAGAAAAAGTCAGAAAGATCGGCGTAGCCGATGTTGTCGTAGTAAGGGGGGTCGGTCGACACCACCTTGAATTCGATTGTGGTTTGACTGGCCGCATCTGCCTGTGAAACATGGGCTTGGACAGGCGGATCCATCCACTCGAGCGGGTCGGACGCGTAGAAAACCGCCGCGTCAACGCTCCCGGTTGCAGACGCCAAAACATTTGGTTCCGCGAAATCCCAAAGCATGGGTAGCGCCTGTCGGCCAAAGCAATGTTGCGCCTTCTCGCCGACAGCGTTCCATCGAACCAAACTATTCCCAGTCATTGCCATTCGATCAGTGGCAAAACTCAAATACACCCCCACCGCCTCCGCATACGCCGCCGCACCCATACCACCATCGCGGAGCGGCGTGGGGTCGTCCGGCAGCCCGGCGGCCAGGGCGTCGCGGCGGGCCTGCTGCATCGCCTCGCCCACAAGGTCCGAAAAAGTTGTGAGCGCCACCAACTGCCGCGGCGTGAAGAGATCGCCATAGGTCGTGAGGCCGTACTGTACGGTCCAGAAGTTGCGCGGGTCGTCAGGTAACGACTGCTCGGGTTTCCACTCCGGCTTCGCCTTCCGCGCCGTGGCCTCATGCTCCAGCATGGGCGCGAGATACACACGCCCGCGGTCACCCTCAGCCACAATCGCCATCAGTCGCGCATCCATCCGTCCCGCCTTCCCTTCCGCCTTGATGTAGTCGCCCGCGATCGGCGTTCCTGACATCAGGCACTCAAAGTTCGCGCCGCGCGCAAGCTTGGTCCCGCCCTTCGCCTTCTCCACATCCTTCGGCTTCCCTACTTTCACCGTAAACCGATAGCCGCCCTCCTCGATCACCGGTGCCACATACGCTTCCTTTCCCGCTTTGGTGGAAAGCATGAAGGTGCTGGCAAGCGGAACGTCCACCTTGGCGAACGCGGGGTTCGGGCTCTTCACCGTGCGCGCCCAAAGCCACGCGATCACGGTGAGCTCCTTCCCCACATACGGCTTGAGGTCGGGCCGCGCCTTCGCCATCTCGGCGGTCACCGCGATTATTGGGTACAACGCACCGATGCGCTTTTCGGCCTCGTCGCGCATCCACTTGCCGTAGTATCGCACGTCGTCGGCCAGGCCCTGCGCCCCCTTCCACTCACGCGCAATGAGCGCTTTCTCATTCAGCGCGGCGGGGTTCGCCGGCGGCTTTCCCGCAAACCGCGGCGGAATCTCGATCATCGCCTTGTTGATCAGCACCGCCACGGGGTTCAGGTCGCTGGCGTGCGACTCGAGCCCCAGCCGCTGCGCCTCCAGCGGCAACGCCCCACCGCCAGCAAAGGGATCGTGAAAGGCGGGCAACACCTTCCGGTTGAACAGCTCCTTCGCGCGGGGATGGTCGGCGTTCTCGGCGCAGGCGCGCCGCCAGCTCGCCCAGATCTCGTCACGCGCGGCCTGCAACACCTTCTCGTTCGTGGTGTTTTCCCACAACACCAGATCTTCGATAATCCGGAACAGCCGCTCGCGCTCCTTCTCCTGCTTTTTCTCCGTGGGAAAGAGGTCGGGCAGCGACGACGGGTCGTCCACCATCTGCGCAAAAATCACCGCGCGCGCGGCCGCCAGTGGCCGCCGCGCCCACCAGAGGTGCAGTGTACTGGGATGCCCGTGCCGAATGGACTTCTCGCGCGCACTGGCCTTGTTGATGGCTTCGAGCGGGAGGGCGACTTCAATGAGTTTCTTTGTCACAGAACCCTCCACCAGGGCGCGGCGAGTACGTCAGGCGCAAGCCACTCGAGCGTCGTACCGGTGTGGAGCAGAAGGGCGGCGCGCGCCTTCGCGCCGTATTCCTTGCGGAACGTGCGCAGGTGCGCCGCATCGGCAAGGCGCGGGCGCGGCCCGGCCTTGACCTCGATGGGCAGCAGCTTCCCGCCGGTCTCGATCACGAAGTCCACCTCCTCGCCTATGGTTGTGCGCCAATAGCCCAACTCGGCGCGCTCCAGGCGCGCGTCGCGCCAGGCGAGCAGATCCGAGAGCACCAGGTTCTCCAGATGAGCGCCACCCGGCTCGTCAATCCCGCCCAGGTGCAGTGCCACCCCGGTGTCGCCCCAGTAGAGCTTGGGCGATTTGATCAGGCGCTTGGTGCGGTTCACTGCGTAGGCCGGCAGGCGTACGAGCAGGTACGAGGTCTCCAGCAGGTTGAGCCAGCGGTGCACGGTGGGCTGCGGGAGCGCCACGTCGCGCGCCAATTCGGTCTGGTTGAGGAGCTGGCCGAGTCGCAGGCAGGCGGCGCGCATCAGCCGGCGGAAGTCGGGGAGCGCGGAGATTGCCGCAAGGCTCTGGAGGTCGCGCTCGAGGTAGGTGCGCACGTAGCCGTCGAACCACACGGCGCGCTCGGCGGCTGTGCGCAGCGTCAGGGCCGGGGTCGGAAAGCCTCCGCGCAGGGCCAGTGCGCGCCAGTCCTGTGGCTCGTCGGGACGGGCCGCCAGGAGGTCGAGCCAGTGGCTGTCGTCGGCCGCGAGCAGCGCGTCCCACACGCCGGAACGGCCCTCACCGCGCTGCTCGCCGGGCGTCATGGGCCAGAGCGTGAGGTAGCTCGCACGGCCCGCGAGCGACTCGGACACCTGCTTCATCAGCAGGAGGTTCGCCGATCCGGTGAGGAGAAACCGTCCGGGCACGCGGTCGCGATCAATGGCGCGCTTCACGGCAAGGAGGAGGTCCGGGGCGCGCTGCACTTCGTCGAGCGTCACGGGCTCGCGGCCGCCCACGAGCGCTTCCGGGTCCCGGCGCGCCGCATCGAGCACATCCAGATCGTCGAGCGTGCGGTAGCGCCGCGCGCCCGGCGTCAGGTGCTCGGCAAGCGTGCTCTTGCCCGTCTGTCGGGCGCCGGTGACGACCACCGCCGGCATCACGCTAAGGCGCGCGGCAAGGGCGGACCGGACCAGCCGCGGCAGGGTCTTCATATTGTGCATGATAATCATTCATCACGTGCATTGTCAACCACCGGCGGCCGCCGTCGCCGAGTTGGGGCGTCACGAGGGCTCGCCCGCCCGCGCCAGCAGTTCCGCGAAGTTGTAGTTGACGCTGGTCACGCCGAAGTCCGGTTCCCGATGGAAAGGCCTGCGTAGGTAGTGAACGCGGTGCTCGTCGCCATCCAGGAACTCCACCATCGCGAGGATGAAGTCGTCGGGCTTGTTGAGCGAAGTGAGGATTTCGTTTTTCGTGACGGTTACGGTGTCCGCGCCGGTCACGCGCCCTTTCACTTCTATGAAGCGCAGCCGGCCTTTGTCGGGGCCTGAGACCACGCGGCTCTCGATGTCGTAGCCGAGCTTGTCGAACTCGCGGTCGGTGGGTTCGAAGCCGAGCCGCCGCTCGACGTCCATGACGACGGCGCGCGCCCGTGCAGCGGCGGCCTGCGTATCGGCGGGCGCTGCAGGGCCGGCCGAAACACGGCCAGCCACCTTCGCCAGCAGTCCCATCGGCACCACCACGACACCGCCCAGTACCACGGGTGGGAGCGCCGAGACCTGGGCTTCGCGGCCCAATTCCGCAAGCCGCCGCTCGAGCCGGGCTTGCAAGTCGTCCGCCCGGCGCCGTGCCTCTTGGGAGTTGAGTCGTGCGCCCGCCTGGCCCGCCTGCTCCTGGGCCTTGAGTTGCTCGGCGCGGTGGTCCCAGTACGCGATCTCCTTGGTGAGGCGATCCTTGACTGCCGTGCGCGTTTTTTCGATCCAGCCGAGTCGCCGGTCGCGCACTTCCTGTACGTGCTCGGGCACGACACTTGCGATCGCGTAATCCTGGGCGCGCTGTTCAATTCCGCGCGTGATCCATGCCGCCTCGGGCAACGCGAGCAACGTTGCCGTATCGGGCTCACCCTGGGCGAGCGGGCGGTAGTCCAAATAGGGGGCGTAGTTGAGGTGGCGCGCGTTGCCCTGGGCGTCCATTTCCACATAGAGCATCCGGCGCGAGATGGTGCGCCGTTCTCCGGATGGGAGCGCCGTGGCGTCCTGAATGGCATGCTCCAGGAAGAACAGCGTGCGCGGCGTCGTGCCGGAGTCGCGCTCGTCCACGAGCACGGTTCCGCGCTGCATCAGGTCGCGCTGGCGCTCCAGCGTGACGTCGAGCACCGCATCCAGCAGGGGATGGCCCGGGCACACGAACGCTGCCAGTGGCTGGCCTGGCGGTGCGATAAGTGTTTTTTCAAATGCAATGCGTTCGTAACGGGGGAGCACCGGATCGCCCGCGCCGATCTGGCGATCGCGGTTGCGCACCGGCGCCGGCACGTGGGTGACCTCGTAGCGGCGTGGTTCACGCTCGCGAACCGTCCCGCCCAGGCGTTTGAACGCTTCCAGAAAGAACGATTCGACATAGTGCGGCTGCAGCCGCCGAGCCTCGGCGCGCTCCATCTCTTCGCGCACGCGCGCCACGCGGCTCGAGTCCATGGCGTCGTGGGCGAGCGCGTGTTCCTCGATCAGCCCCTCGAGATGCGGCCGATCCACTCCGTGCTCGATGGCGCGGGTCAGCCGGGCACGGACTTCAGGATGGTCACCGTAGCGGATGGCCTCGATCAGGAGGTCGCGGAGCGGCCGACCCTCGAACTGCAGCTTCCCGAGCACGTCGAACACCTGCCCACCCAGCGCTTGGCGCGCCTCTTCCAGCTTCTCCAGCAGCCGGCGGTAGACGTCGCCCTCGCGTGTCTCCTCGGCCACCAGGTTCCAGAGATGGCAGACTTCCGTTTGCCCGATGCGGTGGATGCGGCCAAACCGTTGCTCCAGGCGGTTTGGATTCCACGGCAGGTCGTAATTCACCATCAGGTGCGCGCGCTGGAGGTTGATGCCTTCGCCGGCGGCGTCGGTGGCGAGCAGCACCTGCACCTCGGGGTCGTGCAGGAAGCTCTCCTGCGCCTTCCGCCGTTCCTCACGATCCATGCCGCCGTGGATCAGGACTACCGCCTGCGGGCGGCCGAGGAGCGAACCGATCTGGCGCTCGAGATAGCTGAGTGTGTCGCGGTGTTCGGTGAACAGCACGAGTTTCTGGCGCGGCGAGGGAGCGGGCTTCGGGAGCGGGCCGGCCCCGTAGGGCACGGTGGGTTCGGCCACCCAGCCGCCGAGGCCCGCTGGGGTGAAGATCTCACCCAGTAGGTGCGAGAGTTCGCGCCACTTCGTGTCATGGCCACTGCGGCGGACCTCGGCGGCGAGTACTTGGAGGCGGCCCAGGGTGGCGATCTCGATCTTCAGCTCTGCGACCGTTGCCGCAGCGGTGGCCTGATCGAGGATCTCCTCTTCGGCGGCCTCGACCTCATTGTCGGGAGCTTCTTCGAGATCCTCGACGTCGTCGGCATCGAGCACCGGGCCGGCCATGCCTGGCGTGGGCGAAGCGAAGCCGCGTCGCAGGGGATCCAGCTCTCGTAGCCGCCTTTCCAGCCGCTCGCGGCGGCGGCGGAGTGACTGGTAGATGGCCTCCGGCGACGAAGCCAGGCGCCGCTGCAGGATGGTGAGCGCAAAGCCTACCGTGCCGGCGCGCTTGTCGTGCTGGAGCGCCTCGGCGCGGTTGAACTCCTCGCGTACATATGCGGTGACTGCCGCGTACAGGCGTGTCTCCTCGGGTGAAAGCTTGAACGGCACCGTGTATGCGATGCGCTCCGGAAAGAGCGGCCTGCCGTCAAATTTGAGGAGGTTCTCCTTGACCATCCGCCGCATCAGGTCCGTCACATCCACCTGGTGCACGCCGTCGCGGAACTTGCCTTCGAATCGGTCGCCGTCGAGCAGGGCGAGGAAGAGCTGGAAATCTTCTTCCTTGCCGTTGTGCGGCGTGGCTGTCATCAGCAGGAAGTGGCGAGTCAGTCCCGAAAGGAGCTGGCCGAGCCGGTAGCGCTTGGTGTACTTGACCTCACCGCCGAAGAAAGTGGCGGAGAGCTTGTGCGCCTCGTCGCATACTATAAGGTCGTAGCGGCAGTCCGGCGCACTGAGCTTCTGCTGCACGTCGTCGTTGCGCGACAGCTTGTCGAGGCGCGCGATCGCGAGGTCGTTCTCGACGAACCAATTGCCCGTGCGCGCGGCTTCGAGCTTGTCGTTGGTGAGGATCTCGAACGGCAGATGGAAGCGGCGGTTCATCTCGTCCTGCCACTGCTCGACGAGGCTCCCCGGGCAGACGATGAGGCAGCGCTTGAGATCGCCGCGAGCGATCAGCTCCTTGATGAGAAGGCCCGCCATGATGGTCTTCCCCGCGCCCGGATCGTCCGCGAGCAGAAAGCGCAGGGGCTGGCGCGGCAGCATCGCTTCGTAGACGGCTGTAATCTGGTGCGGCAGCGGGTCCACGAGCGAGGTGTGCACGGCGAGCACAGGATCGAACAGGTGGGCAAGCCGGATGCGGTGCGCCTCCGAGACGAGGCGGACGAGCGCGCCGTCGCCGTCGAAGCTCCACGGGCGGCCATGCTCGACCATTTCGATCCGAGCCTCGTCGTGACGGTACAGGACCTCGTTGGCCACCCGCCCCTCGGGATCGCGATACACCAGTGTCAGCGCATCGGACCCGTGCCACTGGACGCTGACGATCGAGACCGCAGCGTTCGCGACGATGCCGATGATGGACGAACCAGGGGTCAGGTCTTCGAGTGTCACGTTCTCTTGGCCAGGGAGGTCGCAACGCCCAACCTCCAAAGCTCGCCCGTGCGACCGTGCAGGGCAAATACCTCTTGTCTGCTCAGTCCCGGGGACAACGCTCAGGGCGGCACGTCACGGGCGTGGCGGTGGCGGTAGCGGGGCGGGGTGGGGAGCCGGAGGCGCATACGTGCGCGGAACCGAGTCGAGCGTGCGATAGTAGTCCAGCTGCGTCGTCCACCACGCTGCCATCGTTCCCATGAGCGCCGCTTCCTGCCGTGGATACTGGCCAGCTCAGCTTCCAGCCATCCTGTGTGACGGATACCTCATCGGCCAATGGCGACTGGGAGATCGAGAACACCGGGCGATGCACGCGAGCAGAGACGTTCGCGAGATCCACGTCCGCGAACCCGGCGTGCGGTGGGAGGCGCAGGATGCCGAGCAATGTCGGCGCAAGGTCAATGCTCGACGCCTGAACGGTGTCAACTCGAGCGGCCCGTCCGGGAACGCGGATCACGAGCGGAACGTGCGTTACCTCGCCGTAGAGTTCGCTGGCATGGCCCGCGAAGCCATGCTCATAGAATGCTTCTCCGTGGTCGCCCATGACGACGAGTACCGTCGAGTTCCAGCGTCCCGACCGCTTGAGCGACGCGACGAGGCGCCCCAACTGCTCGTCGGCGTAGGCAAGGCTGTTGTCGTACATATCACGGACTGCGTTCGCCGAGTCTCGCGGAAACTCATTGAAGAGGATCGGGAACGAGACCTTCCCCGAACCGAATCGCGGTGCGAACCGGGCGGGCCGCTCGTACGGTGTGTGACTCGACTGCAAGTTCACGTATGCCACGAAGGGCGCGTCGGGCGCGATGCTGTCGGTCCACGCGATGGCCTCATTGATCGTGTACCGGTCGTCAATCTTGCCGGCATGTCCGGTGGCCGCCATCCAGTCCCGGAAGCCCTCTTCCGCGCTCGGAGCGTAGGTTGGGCCCTGGAACGTTTCCGAGTGCAGGAAGTGCTCGATCGTTCCGGTTGACAGGTAGTAGAACATGCCGTTCCATCGCTCGTTCTGCGATGAGAACACGGCTGTGCGGTAGCCCAGCGGCTGGAGTACGTCCCAGAGGAGGACGTGGGGGTAGCCGATCTGCCTCGGAAAGACGTGGAACTTCTCCCACCGCAGCGGGAACTGCGACGAGAGCGTTGATGTGGTGGCGTAATCGGTCTGCCCGGCGGGTGAGACCATCCTTGTGTACACCGTGCCTTCGCTTGCGAGCCCCTCGACGGTCGGCATCACGGCGCGCTTGCCGCCGAGCGCGGTGAGTTCATCTGCGCGGAGCGACTCGACCATGACGACGATCACGCTCAGGCGCCTGAATCGCTGCTGGTCCACACGCTGGATGTACTGCGCGGGCGATATGACGGCGTTGCCCGTCATGAGGTCGCGGGAGTCGAGGCCGCGCCCTTCCTGCGGGCCATCCAGGGCGTCCCATGCTTGTGCGAGAAGTGATGCACCGGCGCCGCTCCGCTCTGCCTGGAATGTGGCGTAGACATCGCGCACGAGGGAGCGCGGCCGGCCTGGGCCGAGGGAAACCCGGCGCGTATCGAGTGAGGCGGCCGTCTGTGCGCCGAGTGCGGCCGCCAGGATCGCCAGCCAGGCCGCGCCAGCGACGCGCACGACTCGGCGCGACCTCACGCGCGGCCAGCGAGACGAAGCCAGACACAGCCCGGCCGAGGTGAGCACAATCGCCAGCGACACGGCGGGGACGGCAAGCAGCATCCATGGCTCCGCTTGCTGCACGTGCTCCATCAGTTGCGACGGATTCGTGAACGAGAGGCGCCACGCACCGGCGTTCATGAACTGCCGCGTGCTGAAGAACATCGCCCAGCTTGTGCGCACAAAGAGATCCGCGAGCAAGGCGACCGCCAGCGCGCCCCACGCGAGGGCGCGAAGGGCCCGCGACGCCGACGCACGCAACTCGAATGCAATCGTCAGGCACGCAGCCGTCACGGCGGCAGCAGGCGTGCAGCTCACGATGCCGAACGCGAGCAGGCCCAGCCGCTCGATCGTGGACAATTCGCTGGCGCGCCATGCGGTGCCCGGTACCAGCACGAAGAGCAGCGTGTGCGCGACTGCCGTAACGAGCCACACGGCTACGACATTCGGGATGAACGCCCGGAGTGCGCGCCTGAAAGAGCGCTCGTCCCCGATAGCCGTGTCCCGGGCGGACGGAGCGGGAATGTCAGCTATCGGCATGGGTTCATAAAGATGGAACGGCAGTCTGTTGCATCAATCCCCAGGCCCGAACGATTCCCGCAAGGCGCTCGCCCCCCTGGCATTCGCACTTCGGCGGCCACGCGGCGTCCGTCGCGATCTGGCAGCTCAAACACCATGCCGGCTTCCTCCCCGGCGTTGTGCACCGCGATCCAACGCCGGAGCGCGGGCGCTCATCCAGCGCGGCAGGGCGAACGCGCCCCACATCGTAGCTTCTCGAGGTTTGCAGCGTTGCGTACGTCGCCAGCGGCATCGGCTGGCTGGGGGCGGCTCTCTTCGTACTGTTCGCATGGGTGGTGTCCTCAGGAAAGAGTGGCGATCCTTGTCGGGATTCACACTCTGGTGCTGCGGCACCACCTGTTTTTCAACTAGCCTTGGGACTAGCCTCCCACCTCCTTATTCAACCAACTTGGGGGCTCACCCAGCGCAGGGGATGCCAAGTGCCAACAAGGCCGACCATCCTAACCGTTGTCGGGGCAGCACTCTTTGTGGTTGCATGCTCCGACCAGCTCCCAACTCCGCCGCGCACCATGCACGCGAGCCCCGTCTCGGCATCGCAGGCGGAGATCGCCGCAGCCGTACAAGGCCGAAGGCTGCGCGGATTCGAGAACGAGATTCTGCGAATGGAAGCCAAAGTCCCCGGGCTTGGCGGGGTTTGGGTAGATGCTTCCGGATCGCCAGTCGTCTACCTCAATGACCTCGGTCGGCGGGATGCGGCAATGGAGCAACTCCGTTCCTTTGCGGCGAGCATGCCATCTGCCGTATCTTTTCGGTCGGCTCTTGGCGTGGAAGGCCGCACGGTCGTCCGTCGAGGCCAGTTCAGCTTTTCTGACCTTGTCGCCTGGTCTCGGGCGATCTCGGCAAATGTTCGCGCCCCGGGGTTTCTCTCCATTGACGCCGATGAAAGTCTCAATCGAGTACGCATCACGACAACAATCGGTGCGCCAACCGAGCCCTTCAGAAGCGCCATCCGCCCACTCGGCGTTCCCGACTCCGCGATTGTTTTCGACGAGTCCGCTCCATTTGCTTTGGCGTCAAGCCTTCAAGATCGCTATCGGCCAACGGGCGGCGGGCTACAGATATATACGTCATTCGCCGGCTACTGCTCTCTCGGATACAACGTCGATGTCCAGTTCTACGGGGAAGAGGGTTTCCTTACGGCCTCGCATTGCGGCGGCTTTGATGGCACGACCGGGCTTTCCGTTTACCAGAATACATCTGGCGTCGGGAATTTGATTGGTGTCACAAGCCTAAACCCAGCATGGAACAGCACTGACTC
>WBZR01002001.1_pt1 | contig 22825 bp, 21 predicted proteins | sample 5204231 | NCBI WGS metagenome assembly WBZR01 (sample SAMN12412403, study PRJNA552823) | activated sludge metagenome | isolation source: activated sludge from anammox sidestream of wastewater treatment plant... | place: USA: Virginia | collected 2017-08
CGCGAACTCCCGGGCGGCTGGCCGCACGGCTGCTACTTGCCCGCCTCGTACCTCCAGGCACTGGCGAAGGAGCCTGGCAGCGCGGTCGTGGTGTCGCCGTCGAACTTGAGGTAGATCGCCGACTTCTGTGCGGCGTGGTCGGTCTCGGTCAGAACGATCGGGCCGGCCATCACCTTGGAGTCGAAGTTGGTCTGCGACACCGCCTTCAGGAACTTCTCGCGCGTGAGCTGCGGCCCGGCCGCCTTGAGCGCGTTGACCACCGTCATCGCCGACGGGATGCCGTAGGGCATATAGGTCTGCGGATGGCCCGGCTTGGCGGCGAGTTCCGGATAGTAGGCCTTGTACATGTCGTAAACCCACTTGAGCCTGGCCCCGCCCGGAACGTCGAGCATGACTTCCTGCAGGTATGCGTTCTTGAACGCGTCCTTCGTGCCGACGTTCTCGACGAGCTGCTTCAGGTCGGCCGTGCCGTTGACGGCGATGACGATCGGCTTGGTCCATCCCAGCTCGTGCGCCTTCTTCACCAGCAGCCCCACCGGGCGGGCGTACGTCGTGATCAGCAGGATGTCCGGGTTGGCCGCGCGGATCTTGAGCATCGGCGCCGTCACGTCCGTGATGTTGGGGTTCACCGACTGCACCTGCAGGCTGGCGCCCACCTTCTTGGCCTGGAACTGCGCCCCGGTCAGGTTCCATGAGCCGTAGGCGTCGTCGTGGTTGATGTAGCCGATGTTCTTGGCCTTGAAGTGCTCGGCCGCGAACTGCACCATCGACCCGCCCACGGCGTACTGGGAGATCGAGAACGCCCCGTAGATGTACTTCGAGGGCGGGTAGAGGACGCCGTCGCCCGAGGCGTTGAGCATCAGGAAGGGGATCTGCGCGCGCTCGACGTATTCGCGTGCGGCCACGACGGCGGCGGAGCACGAGCCGCCGTTGAGCATGAACACCTTGTCCTGCTCGGTGAGCTTCTTGATCGCGGCGAGCAGATCGTTGGCGTTGCAGCGATCGTCCTCGACGACCAGTTCGATCTTGCGGCCGTGGATGCCGCCGTCCTTGTTGACCTTGTCGTAGTACATCTTCGCGGCGTTCACGACGTCGAAGCCATACGCCATCGCGCTGCCCGACAAGGGGCTGAACAGGCCGATCTTGATCGACGTGTCGGTGACGCCGGGTTCGCTCTGCGCCCAGGCGCCGAAGGCGAGGGCGCCGGCGCCGACGGCCAGGATGAATGACTTCGCATGCTTCATCGATCTCTCCGGTGGGGGTTCGGGTAAAGGCCTTGGTACCGATCGGGCGGCGCTCAGAGCGTGGCGGCGGCCAGATCCTGCTTGCGAAACCCGGGGCGCGGGATCAGGTTCAACCAGGCCTGGGCCAGGCCGCCGTCGACCAGGACTTCCTGGCCGCTGATGTAGCTGGCGCGCTCGCTGGCCAGGAACAGCACGGCGCCGGCGATGTCGGCGGGCGTGCTGATGCGCCGCGCGGGCACGATCTGCTCGCGGTAGCGAAGCACATCCGAATCCTCGTAGATGCCTTCGCTCATCGGCGTGCGGATCATCGCCGGACTGACGACGTTGCTGCGCACGCCGTGTTCGCCGAGCTCCACCGCGAGCAGTTGCGAGAGCATCTTTACGCCGGCCTTGCTCACGCTGTAGGCGCCGCTGTACGGCTGCGGAACGGTGGCGGCGATCGAGGCGACGTGCACCATGCAACCGCTGCGCTGCGCGATCATCTGGCGGCCGAACGCCTGCGCGCACAACAGGTAGCCCGTGAGGTTGATGGCCAGGAGCTGATTCCAGCTCTCGAGCTTGATGTCCATCAGCGCATCGGCGTACAAGGACGCGGCGTTGTTCACGAGTACGGCAGCCGGTCCCCAGGCCGCATGGACCCTGGCCGCCGCCGCTTCGATGCTCGGCGGGTCGGTCACGTCGCAGTGGACCACCAGGACCCGACTCGCGCTGCCGCCGAGGTCGGCGGCCACCTTGGACAGTGCTTCTTCATTGCGGTCGAGCAGGGCGACGCGCGCGCCCACCTCGACCAGCTGGCTGGCGATCTCGGCTCCGATGCCGCCGGCGGCGCCCGTGATCACGCACAACCGGTCCTCGAATCCGAGCCATCCCATACCGGACCGGATTTCGGCCGAGGCCATGTGCGTGTGGTTCATCTGGGGGAATGGTCGAAAACGCAATGGCGGCAGTGTGTATACATGAGCGGCTTAGCGTGATAGGGCTTTCCCTGATTTCTTGGGAAAGAGCTTCCGGGTATGGATACTTGACAGGGTGGTGCGTATACTTGGCGACGCCCTCTTCTGCCCATCGGAACATCATGCGGACACTCGCCCAGAGCGTCACCGAACAACTGCGCGACTGGATCCTCCATGGGCAGGCGCGCCCGAGCGAGCGTCTGGAGGAGGTGCCTCTGGCCGAACGGCTGGGCGTGTCGCGTACACCGGTGCGCGCCGCGCTCGCCACGTTGGCCAACGAGGGGTTGATCAACCATCAGCCCAAGCGCGGCTACGTCGTGCGCAGCTTCGACGTCGACGAGATCGTGGCCGCCTACGAGGTGCGCTCCGTGCTCGAGGGCCTGGCCTGCCGGAGTGCCGCGATGCGCGGGCTCGGCGATGCGCAGATCCGCAGTCTGAAGGCCAGCCTCGCCGAAGGCGATCGCATCCTGGCGCGCGGGAGGTTGCGGCCCGAAGATCACACGCCCTACCAGGAGATGAACGTGGCGATTCACGAGACCTTGATCGAGGCCTCGGGCAATCTGTGGGTCACGCGCTTTGCCGAGCAGGCACAGAACATCCCGTTCGCGTCGGACCGGATCATCCTCTGGGACGACCATGCAACCATCCTGCGCTCGCACGGCGACCACCATCGCATCGTCGAGGCCGTGATCGCGCGCGACAGCGGGCGGGCCGAGGAGCTGATGCGCGAGCATGTCTACTACTCCGGCATCATCTTCCGCGCCAGCTATCAGGGATTGCTTGGCGACCGGGCGGGCAAGCCCGTGCTCGTGGCCTCGAACAGGCCGGTGGCGCAGCGCAGTTGATGCATCCCGGCGCAGCGCGGGCGGCGCGGCCCGCGCACGGCGGCATCCGCCACGGCGCCTGCATTGCCGGCCGAGGCAGCGAGGTCAACGAGCCTCGAGCGCGCTTGCGCGGATCACGCGACTTGATTTCGGCCCGCCGACGCGGGACGCCAGGGCCCGAGGCGCTCGAGCACGACGGCCCGGCGCGCCAGCCACCAGCCGAAGCATTCGGGCCAGGCAGCGAAGCGCTGCGCGGGCGACGTTCCAGCGGCGAGTTCGGCTGCGGCGTGGAGCGCCCAGTTGGGCTCCTGCAACGCCTGCCGCGCAATCGCGATCAGGTCGGCTTGGCCCGCGCGCAGGGCAGCTTCGGCTTGCCAGGGGTCGACGATGAGGCCTACCGCGATGGCGGCGATGCCGGCGTCGCGCCGCACGCGCTCGGCATAGGGAAGCTGAAAACCGTAGTCGCGAGGCACCGTCGATGCCGTCGGCGAACCGGCAATTCCGCCGGACGAGCAGTCGACCAGGTCCACGCCGCGCTGCTTCAGCTCGCGCGCGAACAGGACCGAATCCTCGATGCCCCAGCCGCCTTCGAGGTCATCGACGGCCGAGATCCGCACCGACAGCGGCAACGACGGCGGCCAGCGCTCGCGCACGGCTTCGACAACCTCGAGCGGCAACCGCATGCGGTTGGCCAGGCTGCCGCCGTAGGCATCGGCGCGTCGGTTGGTGTGCGGCGACAGGAAGCCGTGCAGAAGGTAGCCGTGCGCCGCATGGATCTCCAGCACCTGGAAGCCGGCGCGGCTGGCGCGTTCGGCGGCGGCCGCGAAGTCGCTGCGCAGCCGTGCGAGGTCGGCCTGCGTCGCCGCGCGTGGTGCCGTCCAGCCCGGCCCGAACGCCTGCGCACTGCATGCGAGCGTCTGCCAGGGAGCCTCGCCGCGGGCGATGTCGCTCGTGCCGAGCGGGCCGCCGCCGTGGAACGGCCGCTGTGAACTGGCCCTGCGCCCGGCATGTCCGATCTGGATGCCGGGCGTCGTGCCGTGGTCGCGCAGGAAGGCGGCGACGCGCGCCAGCGGCGCGACCTGCGCGTCGTCCCAAAGCCCGAGGTCGCCGTGCGAGGTGCGCCCCTCGGGCTGCACCGCGGTGACTTCCACGAACGCGAGCCCGGCGCCGCCGAGCGCGAAGCGGCCCAGATGGACGAGATGGAAGTCATTGGCCATCCCGTCGACGGCCGCGTACGTGCACATCGGCGAGATCACGACGCGGTTGCACAGCGTGACCTCGCGCAGGCGCAGCGGCTGCATCAGCAGCGCTGCTTCCGGGAATTCTGGGGCTTGGCTCATGGTCGGCAGCAGGCATTCAGATGCTTCGGCCGCCGTCCACTTCCAGGCAGACGCCGGTGAGGAAGGCGGCTTCGTCGGAGGCCAGGAACAGGGCAGCACTGGCCATGTCCTCGACATCGCACAGGCGTCCGAGCGGGATGTTGGCAGCGAAGCCTTCGCGCATCCGGCTCTGCTCGCGCTCGTCGCCGTAGGAACTCAGCGCGGCAGCGAGCAGCGGCGTGGCGGCGGCCACCGGTGCGAGGCAATTCACGCGGATGCGCTTGGGGGCCAGCTCGAGCGCGAGGGCCTTCGTGGCCACCACGGCGGCACCCTTGGACGCACAGTACCAGGCGATGTCCGGGCGCGGGCGGATCGCCGCGACCGAGGTCGTGCTGAGGATGACGCCGCCGCGCGTCGCCATCAGCGGCACGGCCTTCACCGCGCACCAATAGAGCGACTTCATGTTGACGTCGAACAGGCGGTCGTACTCCGCCTCGCCGACGCTGTGGCAAGGCACGTAGCGCTGGGCGACACCCGCGTTGTTCACGAACACATCCAGTCCGCCGAAGGCCTGGGTCGTGAACTCGACCAGGTGCTGCATCGAGGCGCCGTCGGCAACGTCGACCGGGCAGGCCATCGCCTGCAGACCCTCGCGGCGCAGTTGGTCGGCCAGTGCCTCGGCGTGCGGGCCCGCAAGGTCCGCGACGACCACCCGGGCGCCCTCGCGGGCGAAGCGGGCGGCGATCGCCGCGCCGAAGCCCGACGCGCCCCCGGTCACCACGGCGATCTTGTCGGCGAGCCTTGTGCCGCGCGCAAGCGCTCCGGACGTGGGGATCTCGTGCATGCGTGTTTCGTACGAGGAGGCTCAGGCCACCTCGAGCCAGTTGCGCCTGACGTCCACGTTCTCGCGCAGTTGCTGCGGGCTGCCTTCGAAGACGATCTGCCCGCGGCCCATGATCAGGCAGCGGTGCGCGACTTGCAGCGCGACGGTCATTTTCTGCTCCACGAGGATGATCGCCACGCCTCGGCGGTTGATCTCCAGCATGACATCGACCAGCTGCCGGACGATCTTCGGCGCCAGCCCCTCGGTCGGCTCGTCGATCATCAGCAGGCTCGGATTGCCGAGCAGGGAACGACACAGCGTGAGCATCTGCTGCTCGCCGCCGGACAGATTGCCCGCCTTCGTGCCGCGTCGTTCGAGGAGGCGGGGAAAGAAGGCGTACATCTGCTCGATCGTCCACGGCGGCCGTCCGCCGGCAGCCGGTTTCAGGCCGATTTCGAGGTTCTCGTGCACCGTGAGGTTCGGGAAGATCAGGCGCTCTTCCGGCACGTACCCGAGCCCCGCCTTGGCGATGCGATAGGGCAACAGGCCTGCCAGCTCACGGCCGGCCAGCCGCACCGAGCCGGCCGTGGGCGGAACCAGCCCGATCAGCGCCTTGAGCATGGTCGAGCGACCCGAGCCGTTGCGCCCGAGGATGCTGACGATCTCGCTCGCGTCGACGCACAGGCTGACACCCGTGAGCACGTGGATCTTGTCGTAGTGCGCGTGCAGGTCGGCCACTTCGAGCAGACTCATGCGTGGGCCTCGCCGAGGTAGGCTTCCTGCACGGCTGCGCTGTCTCGGATCGCCTGCGGCGCGCCGGTCGCGATGATCTGGCCGTAGACGAGGACGGAGATGCGGTCGGCAAGCGAGAACACGACGTCCATGTCGTGCTCGATCACCATCAGGGTCTTGCCCTGGGTGACGCGGCGCACGAGCTCGACGATGTAGCGCGACTCGTCGGCCGACATGCCGGCCGTGGGTTCGTCGAGCAAGATGAGGTCGCCCGCCGGTCCGAGCGCCATCGCGATCTCGAGCGCGCGCTGCTCCGAGTAGGCCAGATCGCCTGCACGCGTGTCGCGCACGGGCCGCAAGCGGCACAGCTCGAGCAGCTCCTCGGCATCCTCGTTGACGCGGCGTGCGCGTCGCGCCAGCCGGAACAGGCCGAAGCGGTCGCCGTGACGCGCCATCGTGGCGACGCAGAGGTTGTCGAAGACGGTCATGCGCGGAAAGATGCTCGTGATCTGGAACGAGCGGCACAAGCCCTTGCGCGTGATGCGGTGCGGCGGCAGCCCGGCGATCTCCTCGCCGTTGAGCGCGATGCTGCCGCCGGTGGGTTGCAGAAGCCCGGTGACGAGATGGAACAGCGTCGACTTGCCGGCCCCGTTGGGTCCGATGATCGCGTGGCGCTCGCCGCCGACCACGTCGAGGCTCAGATCGCGGATGATCTCGGTACCGCCGAAGTTCTTGCGCAGGTTGCGGATGGCGATGCGTCCGCTCATGACCGGGACTCCTGCAGCGCGCGTGCGCGCAGCCGCGGCCCGGGCGGGCGCACCCGACGCAGGATGAAGGCGGCCGCGATCGCGAGTGCGCCTAGCGGCACCAGCCAGGTCGCGATCCGGTCCGGCCGCCATTGCTGCCAGAACAACGTGATCGGCTCCCAGGTTCCGCTGCGCGCGAGCGCAGCCTGGTAGTCGCGCGACAACACCCTGCCGGCCAGTTCGCACAGGAAGATCGTGGCGATCGCGATCACCGCCACGGTCAACATCATCAGCAGCCTTTCGGCCGGCGAGCGACCCTCGTGATGCACGAGCCCGCGAATCGATTTCACGATCAGGTCGAGCAGACCGGCCGGCGCGTACATCATCACGACGACGAAGATCAGCCCCTGGTACAGCAGCCATTGGCGGGTCAGATCGGAGACCGCGAAGCCGAACAGGGTCATCGTCGCCGCACCGACGGCCGGGCCGATGAAGGTGCCGATACCGCCGATGTAGCTGAACAGCACCACGTTGGCGGAGTAGCCCATGCTGAAAAGCAGGTAGTTGGCGCTCTCGGTCGTCAGCGCCAGCAAGCCTCCGGCGACGCCGGCGAACATGCACGAGACGGAAAACACGAGGTTCTTCGTGCGGTGCGCGTCGAATCCCAGAAAGGCCACGCGGCGCTCGTTCTCGCGCAGCGCGACGGTGAGGCGACCGAAGCTGGTGCGCGTGTACGCGTACATCGCCAGCACGCTGAGCACGAACCAGCCGAGCACCAGGTAGTAGACCTCGCGCTCGGATCCGAAACCGATGCCTGCCCACGGCTGGCGCATCGAAGAGATTCCGGTCTCGCCGCCGAAGACGCGCTGGATGTTCGGAGCGACCGTATGCAGCAGTTCGGCGATTGCCAGCGTCACCATCGAGAAGTAGACCCCGCTGCGCAGAGTCGCGAAGAACCCGGCGACAGCGCCCGCGGCGAGGCCGGCTGCGGCACCCACCAGCGGCAGCAGCGGCGTGGGCAGACTCCAGGCGCCGGTCTCGGCGGCCTGCATGGCATGGACGGTCGCGAAGCAGCCGATCGCGAAGTAGGCGCCATGGCCGAAGGACAGCATGCCGCCCTGGCCCATCAGGAGGCTGAAAGCGAGCGCGAAAAGCGCCGCGACGAGCATCGAGGACATCGCGCCGACCCAGTGCGGTGCCAGCCACGCCGGCAGCGCCAGCAGCACGATGAGCAGGCCGGAGTAGCTCAGGGCGGCCTTGACGTTCGTGGGGCTCATGCGTTCAGGAGCTCAGTTGCGCTCGCCCATCAGGCCTGCAGGGCGGATCAGCAGGACGATCAACATCAGCAGCACGGGAATGGCCGCCGAATAGGTGGACAGCTTCACGGTCATGAAGTCGCCCATGGCCGCCGCGTGTTCGCGCAGGCCGATCCAGCCCAGCATGTCGGCGATCGAGAAGTCCAGGCCGACCGAGAACGAAGTCAGCACGCCGATCATCAACGATGCGATGAGGGCGCCTTCGAGCGAACCGAGGCCGCCGACGACAACGACGACGAACACGATCACGCCGAGTTCCAGCGCCATGTTCGGGTTGGTCGTGAGCAGCGCGCCGCTGACGGCGCCCGCCAGGCCGGCCATCCAGGCGCCGAGCCCGAACACGCCCATGAAGACCGCGGGCACGTTGTGTCCGAGCGCACCGACCATCTTGGGCAGCCGGACTGCCGCACGCACGACGATTCCCACGCGCGTGTAGCGCAGCAGGCAGAACAGGATGGCGAACATCAGCAGCGCGGTCAGGCCGACGAAGATCCGATAGAACTGGAACTCCGTGCTGAACAGCGTGAAGGCCGGGAACTGCAACTCGCTCGGTGCGCGGTAGTTCACGGCGTAATTGCCGTACAGCATCTTCATCAGCTCCTCGAACACGAACGCCAGCCCGAAGGTGAGGAGCAGTTCGTGCGCGTGCCCGTGTGCGTGCACGCGGCGCAGCATGTAGCGTTCGACGCCCATTCCGATCACGCCGACGACCAGCGGCGCGAGCACGATCGCCCACCAGAAGCCGAGCATGCCGCCGAGCGAGTAGGCCAGATAGGCGCCCAGCATGTAGAAGGAGGCATGGGCGAAGTTGATGATCCCCATCATGCCGAAGATGAGCGTCAGGCCGGCCGAGACCGCGAACAGGATCAGGCCGTAGATGAGGCCGTTGAGCAATGAGACGCCAAAGAACTCCACGCCTTGACCTCACACCGGCGGCTGCCCGCAACGAAGGGACGAAGGACACCGCCGCCGCGGCGCGGGCGCAGCCGCCGCAGGCTGGGCCCGGTGCGCCGCAAGCCCGGCCCCGGCATCCTGCCGCCGGTGGCCGGCGCCTGGGCTGCCGCTTCCGGCCGGCCCGGCCGCGCTTTCGGCCTCGCGGCGCGCGCTGATCTCGGACTTCGAGCCGTTCACTCGGGGCGTTTCATCACGCAGCTCTTGGCCACAGGAACGGCCGCGTCCTGGGCGGAGACGACCTTCAGGAGCCGAAAGCCCATGTCCGTGCCGTCGACCTTGAAGCGCGCGTTCTTGCTCACCTCGCTGATCGTGACGGGCAGCAGCGCCTGGTGGTCCTCCTTGCGCACGGACCAGGCTCCGACCGGCGACTCCCACGTCGCGCTCTCCAGCGCCGAGGCGAGCCTGACCGCGTCGATGTTGCCGCCCTTGAAGTCGAGCGTCTTGAGCGCTGCGCCCAGATAGCCCATCGCGAACGCGGCAGTCGGCTCCTCCGAGTAGGGGTAGTGGCCGATCTTCGCCTTGAAGTCCTCGATGAAGGCTTTGCCCTTGTCGCCGCCGGCTTCCAGGTTGTAGATCTTCACCAGGTACGCTCCGAGCGCCGCATTGCCTGCGTTGCCGAGCGTCCCGGGCGTGTCGAGCGACGTATTGCCGAAACGCACCTTCAGCCCCGCGTCGCCGGCCGCCTTGAGCAGCAGGATGATGTCGTTGGCCCAGTTGCCGGTGAGCACGGTCTGCGCACCCGAGGCCTTGATCTTGGCCACGTAGGGCGAGAAGTCCTGGATCTTGTTGGTGTCGTGCAGCACCGACTCGACGACCTTGGCGCCGGCCTTGGTCACGGCCGCCGCCTGAGCCTGCTCGTGGTCCTTGCCGTACGAGTAGTTCTGGTTGATGGAGTAGACCTTGTCGCCGAGGACACCGGTTTCCTTCATCACCTGCACGAGCGCGTTGATGCGGATGTAGGGATTGGTCGACATCCGGAAGAACCAGAAGTGGCACTTGTCGGCCGTGAGTTCGTAGGCCTCGGAGCCGACGTTGAGGTAGATGATCTCCTTGCCCGGGTTGCGCAGGTTGTACTTGCGGATGTCGTCGCTCAGCTGCGCCGCCACCGCCGAGGACGAGGCAGAGGAGACGATGCGCGCGCCGTCGGCGATCGCGGTCTTCAGCTTGTCGGCGGCACCCGTGGGCCCGCCCTGGTTGTCGTACTCGAGCAGCCGGACCTTGGCGCCGTTGAATCCGCCGCCCTGATTGATCTTCTCGACGCCGTAGCGCATGCCTTCGGTGAATGCGATTCCCGTCTGTGCGGCGGGCCCCGACAGGGCTTCGATCATCGCGATCTTGAGCGGTTCGCAATGGGCCGATGCCCCGAGCGCAGCCGCGGTGGCAGCGATCCAGAAGTGCTTGGTCTTCATCGTCTCTCCGACAGAGCCGGACAAGGCCGGCGGGGTGTTATGGGTGAGTCGCGCGTACGGCCGCCGGTCAGGGCGCCACCGGTGGTTTCGATCGGCGCACCGGAGCCCAGCGTGTATACACAGAGCCTAGTCTATGTGTCCACGGTAGCTCGTGGTTCAGGGAAAACGCCTAGGTCTAGGCTCGGTCTGTCGTCGGATACCGCCACAACCTGATCTTGCATGTATCCATGATGACTTCGTGAGCATACAATCTTGCGCGTACCTGGCTGCACGCCGTCGCGCCCCGGGCACCTTCGGGCCGCGAGCGGTTCGCCGCCGATGCGACGCGCCGCGCCGTCGCGTTGTCGCCGGTTGTGCGGTCGGAAACCAGGAGCGCTTCCCATGACGCAAACCGTTGGACAAGCGGGGGCCCAGCGACTGGCGGGGCGAATCGCCATCGTTACCGGAGCGGGTTCGGGCATCGGTCGCGCCATCGCGTTGCGCCTGCTGGCCGAGGGCGCGCGGGTGCTTGCAGCCGACCGCGATCCGCAGGGATTGCTGCAGACGGGCGAAGCCGCTGCGTCCGCCGGAAGGGACCGCCTGGAACTGCTGGAAGTCGATCTCGCCGACGATGCGGCGCCACAGCACATCGTCGAACGCTGCCGCGCGCGCTTCGGCATGCCCGAGTTGCTGGTCAACAATGCCGGCGTCGGCGACGCCAAGCCCTTGCACGCCAGCAGCGACGCCGACATCGACCGCTACTTGAGCATCAACGTGCGTGCGCTGATGCGCCTGAGCAGGGCCTTCCTGGAGGCGGCGGCGCCGCACGGCTCGGCGATCGTCAACATCGCCTCGGTGAACGGGTTGCGCGGGTTCCAGAACTGCGCGCCCTATGCCGCCAGCAAGGCCGCGGTCATCGGGCTGACGCGCCAGATGGCTGCCGACTACGGCGTGCGTGGCCTGCGCGTCAATGCCGTGGCCCCGGGCGCCATTGCGACGCCGCTGACGGCTCAGCGCCTCGAGTCGAACGAATGGTTCAAGGCCGCCGTGGTCGGCGGGACGCCGCTCGGGCGTACCGGCACACCCGAGGAGGTCGCTGCGGCCGTGGCGTTCCTGTGTTCGGACGACGCGTCGTTCATCACCGGCCAGACGCTTGCCGTCGATGGCGGCTTCAGCGAGACGAAGTACTGGCCGGTGGCCCCGTGAGCGGCTCGAGGCATCGGTCGACCGGAGTCCGAATCGATTGCCGGCGCGCGCCGCGCGTGGTGCCCGCAGCTGCGTGGCGCGTCGGGCGCCGATCGCGCCGGCGCAACCCGGGCGCCTTGGCGATCGGTACTCCGGGTGCAAAGGAGATGGCTTCGAGCGCAGAAGCGCAATGCTGCTTGACGGAAGCGCGATATGTATACATACTACCCGGACACATGGCGCAGGTGACTGTTTTCTGGCGAAAATCTTGCGCCATGTGTACACGTGCGAATTGCATATGCCGGCAATCCAACTCGGCATCGGTGCGTGACACGGCCGCGAGCGGTCCGCGTCCGATCCCTTGCCGTTGAGCGCATCAACCAGGACCGGAGATCGCGTGCTGACAAGCGGAGTAGCCATCATTACGGGTGCGGCGCAGGGCATCGGGCGCGCAGCGCTGCAGCGTTTCGTGCGCGCGGGCGCCAGGGTGCTGGCCTGCGACCTGAAGGCCGACGTGCTGGAGGAGGCCCGCGCAGTCAGCGGCCAACCGCAAAGCGTAAGAACGCTGGCACAGGACGTCACCGCTGCGAGCGCACCTTCGGACGCCCTGGCCGCGGCGCTCGATGCCTTCGGCCGTGTCGACTGGTTGGTGAACAACGCCGGCATCGGCAACGCCAAGCCGGCCGAGCAGACCAGTGACGCCGAATGGGACCGCTTCCTCGACGTCAACCTGCGCTCGGCCTTCCGCTACTCGCGCGCCGTGCTGCCCAGGCTCGAACCCGGACGCGGTGCGATCGTGCACGTGGCGTCGATCTTCGGCATCCTCGGCAATCCCGGCTCGGCGCCCTACGCGGCCAGCAAGGCCGCATTGATCGGTCTGACGCGGCAGATGGCCGCCGACTACGGACCGCGCGGCATCCGCATCAATGCCGTCGCTCCCGGGGTGGTGCCGACCCAGTTGTCGCAGGAGCGCCTGAGCAGCGACGACTACTACCGCAGGCTCGTGGCCGAGCCCACGCCGTTTCCGCGGCTCGGTCGGCCGGAAGACGTCGCTAACGCGATCTGGTTTCTATGCTCCGACGAGGCCGGCTTCGTCAACGGCCACACCCTGGTGGTCGATGGCGGCTGGAGCGTCACCAACTACGTGCCCCGCTGACGGGCGGCCGGGCGCGGACACATCAAGCCGTCAAGGAGTTCGAGATGAGTACGAACGCCAAGCGCACCATGCGCGTGCTGCTGGGAAAGGTCGGCCTGGACGGGCATGACCGCGGCATCAAGATTCTCGCCGAGGCGCTCAAGGATGCGGGAATGGAGGTGATCTACACCGGGCTGCACCAGCGCGTGCCCCACGTGGCACAGACCGCGGTGCAGGAGGATGTCGACGTGGTCGGCGTCAGCATTCTCTCCGGCGCGCACATGACGCTGGTGCCCGAGCTGATCCAGGAACTGCGGGCCCGCGGTGCGGGCGACAAGAAGGTCATCGCAGGCGGCTTCATCCCGGAGGAGGAGGACCGACGGGCGCTGGAAGCGCTCGGCGCAGCCTATGTCTTCGATCAGGACGTGCCGCTGACGGACACCGTGCGCATCATCGCCGAACTCGGCGCACGCCAGTGAGTCGGGCCATGCCCGGAACGATCGACATCTGGCACCAGCCCTACACGCCCGAGATGATGAGGCGCTGCTATGTCGACGACGAGGAGCAGCGCAAGGTGACCGAGTGGTGGGGCCTGACCGAGCGCGTGCACGGCCGCAGCCCCGAGGCCTTCGTCGCCGACATGGACCGCTGCGGCATCGACAAGGTGCTGATCCCGTCGCTGCAGATCCGCTCCTTCGTCCACCAGCGCATGCAGTGGTCCTTCGGTGCCGACGAGATCCACGCATTGGTGCGCGGGTACCCGGAGCGGCTGTACGGCCTGTTCGGCATCGATCCGCAGGCGCGCATGTCCGGCGTGCGCGAGCTGGAGCGATCCGTGCGGGAGCTGGGCTTCGTCGGTGCCCACCTCCATCCCTACGGCTTCGAGCTGCCGGTCGACCATCGCCGCTACTACCCCTTCTATGCCAAGTGCGCCGAGCTCGACGTGCCGGTGGTGATGCAGATCGGCCACTCCGCGGAGGCGATGCCCAGCGAATGCGGCCGCCCGATGCTCGTGGACACGATTGCCCTCGACTTCCCCGATCTGAGGATCGTCTGCGCCCATACCGGCTGGCCCTGGGTGGAAGAGCTGATCGCGGTGGCGTGGAAGCATCCCAACGTCTACATCGCCACGACGGCGCACGCGCCGCGCTACTGGAAACCCGAGCTGGTTTCCTTCCTCAACACCCGCCGCGGCATCGGCAAGGTGATGTACGGCTCCGACTTTCCCGTGCTGGACTGGCCCGGTTCTCTCGAGCAGATCGAGCAGCTCGGGCTGCGCCCCGAGGCCAAGTCGCAGCTTCTCGAGGGCGCCGCGCGCGCCGTCTTCAAGTTCCGAGCATCCGAGACGCCATGACACCGATTCCTTCCCTGCTGACGCAGGAGATGATCGATCGCTACACCGCCGCCGGCTACTGGGGCCGCATGACGCTGGCCGATCATCTCGATCATCATGCCGCCTATGCGCCCGCGCGGATCGCGGCATCGGATGCACGCCATCGCGTGAGCTTCGCCGAACTCAAGCGTGCCACCGAGCGGGTTGCGCTGGCGATGCTCGCGATGGGCATCCGGCCGGGCGATCGCGTCGGCATGCAGACGCCCAACTGGGTCGAGTTCTTCTACGTCCGCTTCGCCTGTGCGCGCATCGGCGCCATCCCGGTGCCGTTGGCCTACACGGCGCGCGAGCACGAAATCGAGACTGCCCTCGCCGACACCGGCGCCAAGGCGTTCTTCTTTTGCGCGCGATTCGGCGGCTTCGACTACGCCGCGATGGCCGCCGGCCTGCGCGCGCGACTGCCGTTCGTCGCGCACTGGGTGTCGATTGCCGGCAGGCTCGAAGGGGCGGCCTGCCTCGAGGACATGCTGGCCGATCCGATCGAGACCCGCCACGCTCCGGGGTATCTGCTGTCGTTCCGTCCGAGCGCCAACGACATCGACATCCTGATGTCGACCTCGGGCAGTACCGGCAAGCCCAAGTTCGTGCTGAGGACGCCGAACGTGTTCCTCACGCTGGGCCACCACATCGTCGAGCGCGCCCGCCTGCGCCCCGATGACGTGGTCCTCGGCGTGGCGCCCGTGATCCAGGGCACGGGCTATTCGGTGGCCACGGTGGCCTCGCTGATCGCCGGCTGCCGCAACGTGCTGCTCGAGCGCTTCGACCCCGATGCCGCTCTCGAACTGATCGAGCGCGAGCGTGTCACCGTCGCCGTCGGCGTGCCGACGCACATGATCAAGATGATGAACAGCGCCCGCCTGGGCGAATTCGACCTCGGTTCGCTGCGGCTGTTCTACCACGCCGGCGCGCCGCTCGCGGCCGAGGCTGCGGCCGAGTTCGCGCGCAGGTTCGGCTGCCGCCTGATGGAGGCCTACGGTGCGCTCGACGGCGGAACCCCGGTTCACACCTTGTACGACGATCCGCCGGAGCGCGTCTTCGGCACGGTCGGCAAGGCATGCCCGGGAATGGAGCTGACGATTGCCGACGACGACGGCGTGGCGCTGGCCGCCGGCGAGGTCGGCGAGGTCGTCTACCGCGGACCGAACTGCGCCGTCGGACTCTGGGGTGACGCCAACCACTCGTTCGGGGCCGACGGCTGGTTCCGCTCGGGCGACCTGGGCGTGCTCGACGCCGAGGGCTATCTGCGCATCGTCGGCCGCAAGAAGAACATCATCATCCGCGGCGGGCAGAACATCAGCCCCACCGAAGTCGAGGACGCGCTGGTCGGGCACCCGCAGATCCGCGAGATCGCCGTGGTCAAGATGCCCGACCCCGTGTTCGGCGAACGCGTTTGCGCCTTCGTCGTGCCCGCGGCAGGGCATGCCCTCGGCGTGGCCGACTGCTTCGCCTACCTCGTCGAGCGCGGCTTCGCCAAGTACAAGATCCCGGAGCGCGTGGAGAACGTCGCCGAGCTGCCCCTGCTGCACAACGGGAAAGTCGACCGCAAGCGGCTCGAGGCGCTGATCCTCGAGCGCGTCACCCAGGAAGGCTCATGAACTCCGACCTCGTTGTCGTCGTCGGTGCCGGCTTGATGGGTCAGGGCATCGCCCAGTGTGCGGCCCAGGCCGGTTACCGCGTGCTGCTCTGGGGCCTGAGCGCGCAGGAACTCGAGCGTGCCCTGGACAACATCGCCGGGTCAGCGACGAAGCTGCATGCCAAGGGCCGCATCCCGGACACATCGGCGGCGGTGCTGGCACGCATCACGCCCGTGCTCGACCTCGAACAATGCGCGGGCGGGGACATCTGCATCGAGACCGTGGTCGAGGACCTCGGGGTCAAACAAGGGGTCTTCCGCACGCTCGAGCGCTTGGCGCTGCCGAGCGCGATCCTGGCGAGCAACACGTCGACGATCCCGATCGGCAAGATCGCTGCGGCCACGTCCTGCCCGCAGCGCTGTCTGGGCATGCACTTCACCAGCCCGGTGCCGCTGATGCCGGTCGCGGAGGTGATCCGCAGCACGGCCACCACGGACGCGGCCTTCGAGCGCGCGGTCGCCTTCGTGCGCACGCTGGGCAAGGAAGTGATCCATGTCCACAAGGACGTCGCGGGCTTCGTGTTCAACCGCATCAATCTGCCGGGCAACGTCGAGGCGATCCGGCTGGTGGAGGCCAAAGTCGCGTCGGTGCCCGACATCGACAAGGCGATGCGCCTGGGCTTCGGTCGCCCGATGGGTCCGTTCGAGACAGCCGACATGGTCGGCCTCGACACGGGCTTCAATGCACTCGCGGCGCTCTACGCCGAAACGGGCGAAGAGAAGTTCCGTCCGCCCGAACTGCTGCGGCGCAAGGTGGCGGCCGGCCAGCTGGGCCGCAAGAGCGGCTGCGGCTGGTACGTCTACGACGCGGCCGGGTCACGCACCGGTGTCGCCGAGCAGCCGGACTGAAGGGAACGGACTCATGGAAAAGGAAGTCGCCATCGTCGCGGTCGGCCAGACGCCATTCGCGCGCCGCAGCGGCGCTTCGATCGGCGAGATGTGCTTCTCGGCGTTTCGCGAGGCGATCCCCGATCGCGCGGGCCCGCTGGGCGCCGCGATCGACGCACTCGTCGTGTGCTCGGCTTCGGAATACGACCGCCAGCGCAGCCCGGCAGGAGTCGTGGCCGAAAGCCTGGGCTTGTCGGGTCGGCCGACCTTCAACGTCGAATCGCTGTGCTCTTCGGGTTCGAGCGGGCTGCGCACCGCCTACGGTCTGATCCGTTCCGGACTGCATGACGTGGTCGCGGTAGTGGGTTTCCAGAAGTTGTCGGATCTCTCGTCGGCCGAGGTCGCCGAACGCATGGGCCGCAGCGGCGATGTGATGTGGGAGTCGCCCTTCGGGCTCACTCAGCCTGCGGGCTTCGCGCTCTTCGCCCAGGCACACATGGCGGCCTACGGCACCAGCGAGGCCGACCTTGCCGAAGTGCGCGCGAAGAATTCGCGCTACGCCGTGAGCAACGAGAAGGCGGCCTACCGCAAGCCTTTCACGGTGGCCGAGGTGCTGGCATCGGCACCGGTGGTCAGCCCGCTCAAGATGCTCGACTGCTGCGCCAACGCCGACGGGGCCGTGGTGCTGATCGTGGCCGCACGCGAGGCGGCCCGGCGCTGCTGCGATCGCCCGGTCTGGATTCTCGGCATGGGGGCTGCCAGCGATTCGGCCACGCTGTCCAATCGCGCCAGCTTCAGCTCGCTCGGCAGTGCACGCGCTGCAGCCCAGCAGGCGTACCGCATGGCCGGCGTCGGCGCCGCAGACATCGACGTCGCCTGCGTGCATGACTGCTTCACGATCAGCGAGATCATCGCCTACGAGGATCTTGGTTTTGCGCCCCCCGGCGGCGGCGTCGCGCTGCTGCGCTCCGGCGCCACCAGTCTGGGCGGCCGCATCCCGGTCAACGTCGACGGCGGGCTTCTCGGCAAGGGGCATCCGGTGGGCGCCACCGGTCTGAGCCAGTTGCGCACCATCACGAGGCAGTTGCGCGGCGAGGGCGGAGCGACCCAGGTCGAGGGGGCACGCCTCGGCGTCGTGCACAACCTGGGCGGCCCGGGCATCTATGCGTTCGTCACCATCCTCGGGAGCGACGAGCTATGAGTTTCGCCGACTTCGGGATCAGGAGCTTCGTTTCCCAGACGCATGTGGATGCGTTCGCGACCCACCTCGCCGAGGGCCGGGTGATGTGCACGCGCTGCAGCGACTGCGGCAAGCTCGCCTTCCCGCCGCGCAGCGGCTGTCCGGAATGCGGCAGCGAGATCTTCGGCTGGGAGCCGATCGAGGACGCCGGCCGCCTGCTGACCCATACCACGGTCGCCTACGGTCCCTCCGGCTTCGAAAACGAAGTGCCCTACACCCTGGCGGTGGTCGAATTCCCGGCCGGCATCAGGGTGTTCGGGCAGCTTGCCCCCGAAGTCGCGGCTTCAGGCCCGACGATCGGGATGGCGCTGCGCGTCGAGCCGCGGGCGTTGCCCGGCAACCGCGTCTCCTACCACTTCGTGAGGGCCTAGGGCGTGGACGTCTCTGCCATCCTGCGCGGCGAGGTCGGACCGGCGGCTCGCCTGATGCGAGACCTCGACGACGAGATTGCCGAGGCTCGGCAGTTGTTGCGCGAGCTTTATCCGCACACGGGTCGCGCGCATGTCATCGGCATCACCGGTTCGCCCGGGGCCGGCAAGTCCTGCCTGACCAACCAGCTGGTCGCGGCGTTCCGCGCCCGCGGCCGCACGGTCGGCGTGGTCGCGATCGATCCCTCGAGCCCGTTTTCCGGAGGTGCCATCCTCGGCGACCGCGTCCGTATGCAGCCGCATGCGGGCGACCCGGGCGTGTTCGTGCGCAGCCTGGCCACGCGCGGCCACCTGGGGGGGTTGTCGCGCTCGTCGGGCGACGTCGTCGATGTCATGGACGCGATGGGCAAGGACGTCGTCATCGTGGAGACGGTGGGCGTCGGCCAGGACGAGCTCGACATCGTGCGGCTCGCACACACGACGCTCGTGGTGCAGGTGCCGGGACTCGGCGACGACATTCAGGCCATCAAGGCCGGGATCCTGGAAATCGCTTCCGTCTTCGTCGTCAACAAGGCGGATCTGCCGGGCGCCGATCTGGTGCTGCGCGATCTCCAAGCCATGCTCCAGATGCGCGCACCGAGGGCCGGAACGCCATCGCCGGAGATCGTCAAGACCGAAGCCACGCGCGGCAAGGGCATCGACGAGCTGCTGGCGGCAATCGAGCGCCACCGGGCGCGGCTCGATGCCCAGGACGGCTGGCAGCGGATGCAGCAGCAGCGCGTGCACGACCGCTTCAGTGCCTTGCTGCGCCAACGCCTGTTCGAGCAAGGCTGGGCACGGCTGCTGGCCTCGGACGGTTACGCCGACCTCGTGGCGTCGCTCACCCAGCGCCGCATCGATCCGTACACCGCCGCCGACCAGGCGGCAGCAGCGATCATCCGTCCCGCTGCGGGCGGCGGCGCCGCCGCCGGAGGGCGGCTGGCGCAGATCGCCCCCGAGGGCGCGCGAAGCATCGAATCGCACAGCCAGCCATGACAGCCCCGACCCGGGAGATTCCGCAGCAGGTCTTCGATGCCGTCGCACGGCAGCACGAGACGCTGCCGGCGCAAGGTGGACCTGCGAAGGTGGTTCCTCTGTCGACTGCCGTGGGCGAACTCGTGCGTCCGGGCATGAGCCTCTACATGGCTTTCGGGCATGCACGTGCGCACGCAGCGGCCTTCGAGATCATCCGTCGCTTCTGGGGAACGAACCCCGGATTCCACCTCATCACCGCCGGTGTCCTGGAAGCGGGCTTGATCATGGTGCACGCGCGGCTGGTGAACCGGGTGAGCGCCGCCTATGCCGGCAACACCTACCCGATGCCCGGGCCGAACCGGGTGTTCCGCGATGCGATTGCCGAGGGGCGCGTCACGCTCGAGGAACTCACCAACCTGACGATCACCACGCGCTTGATGGCAGGCGCGATGGGACTGCCTTTCATTCCCACACGTTCCATCACAGGCACCGACCTGGCGACGCCGACCAACGGCTATCGCGAAGTCGTCGATCCCTTTGCTGCAGGCGAGCGCCGCGTCGGCGTGCTGCAGGCCATGCGTCCCGATCTGGCCGTGATGCATGCCCACGCGGCCGACGCCAGCGGCAACGCTATCCTGCTCGGGCCTTACGGCGAAGAGGCCTGGGGTGCCTGTGCCAGCACCGGTGGCGTTCTGCTCACGGTCGAACGGCTGGTTTCCACGGAGTTCGTCCGCCGGCACGCGCACCTGGTTCGCATTCCCGCCCACTTGGTGCGCACCGTGTCGGTGGTGCCGCTCGGGGCACACCCGCAGCCGATGACGAACTTCGGACTGCCCGCCGAGGCCGGCTACGGCGAGGATTACGCCTTTCGCCGGGAGTTCAAGGACGCGACGCGCAGCGACGCCGCATTGGACGCGTGGATCAGCCAGTGGGTGCTGGGCTGCGCCGACCATGCTGCCTACGTCGCGCGCCTGGGAACGGCCCGCGTCGAGTCCTTGCGTGCAGCCTTCGATGAACAGGCTTGGCGCGCCGCGCTCGACGCCAAGCTCCCGGCGCTGGCGCGCGAAGCGCAGACCACCGACGCCGAGACGATGATCATCCTCGGCGCGCGTGAAATCGCGCGCAGGGTGCGTGAGGGCGGACACCGGACGGTGCTCGCCGGGGCCGGCGTGGCCAATCTCGCGGCCTGGCTCGCGGTGTCGGCACTGCAGGCCGAGGGCGTCGAGGTCGAACTGATGGCCGAGGCGGGCTTCTTCGGCTACGCGCCGCGTCTGGGTGACCCGTACCTGTTCAGCGTCGGCAACATGTTCAGCAACAAGATGCATGCCGGCTTCATGAGCGTGCTCGGCCTGTTCGCCGGCGGTGCGGGCAACCGCTGCCTGGCCGTGGTCGGCGCCGGGCAGATCGATCGCCTGGGCAATATCAACTCGACGCGCCAGTCCGACGGTTCGTTCCTGGTCGGCTCGGGCGGTGCCAACGACCTGGGCAACGGCGCGAGCGAGCTGCTGGCGCTGTGCACGGCCTCGCCCAGGCGCCTGGTGCCGCGGGTGCCCTATGTCACGACGTCCGGGCAGCGTGTGCGCACGCTGGTCACGCAGATGGGCGTGCTGGAGAAACCGGCGCCCGAGGTCGGGTTCGCGCTCACGCGCCTGGCCGCAGGCGATCCGGCGCACTCGCGCGAGCAGCGGCTGGCGCACGCCGTCGCGTCGTGCGGATGGGCTCTCGAGGTATCGCCGACGCTCGCCGGTCACGAGCCGATCAGCGCGGCCGAACTGGCCGCGCTCAGGCTCTTCGACCCGGAACGGATCTTCACGGCCTGAGCCGGCCGACATCGCAACGCCAACCGCAAGGAGGACGCCTGTGCAGTCCATGAGAGACATCGACAACGAACTGCGAGCCTGGGAAATGCGCCATGCGCAGCAGTTCGCAAACGAGCGCAAGCCCCATTTCAGCTCGGATTCGGGCATCCCGTACCAGCGTCTGTATACACCGCTCGATCTCGAGAAGATCGGCTTCGAGTACGGCAAGAGCCTAGGTTTCCCGGGCGAAGCGCCTTTCACGCGCGGCATCACGCCGACGATGTACCGCGGCGAGCATTACCTGTCGGCGCAATACATGGGGTTCTCCACGCCGGAGGAGACCAATGCGCTGTTCAAGCTCCTGCAGGCCAAAGGCAGCAAGGCCCTGCACCTGGCCTTCGACCTGCCGACGATCCAGGGCTACGACTGCGACCATCCGCTTGCCTACGACGACGTGGGCAAGACCGGGCTGTCGCTGTCCACGCTCGACGATCTGGAGACGGTGCTCGATTCGATCGACATCAGCAAGATCTCGGTGGCCTGGGTAAACAACCCGCTTGCCGTGGTCTGGGTGGCGATGATGTGCGTGCTGGCCGAGCGGCGCGGCATCGCCTGGTCCGACACGCTCGGCTTCTTCCAGAACGACATCATCAAGGGCTTCCTCACGGACAGCCAGTTCATCTATCCCCCCGATCCGTCCGTGCGACTGGCCACCGACGTGATCACCTTCGGCATCCGCCACATGCCCAAGGCGCGCGTGTCCAACCTGTGCTGCCTGCAATACGAGGAGTCGGCCTGCGACGAGGCGCACCAGTTGGCCTTCGGCATGGCCACCGGCACGGCCTACATCCGGGCGGCGCTGGCGCGCGGCTGCGACATCGACGACGTCGCGCCCCGCATCTCCTTCCTCGGCTGCGTCAACCATCGTGACTTCCTGTGCGAGGTGGCCAAGTGGCGGGCCGCCCGGCGGCTCTGGTCGGGGCTGATGCGCGACCAGTACGGCGCGAAGAAGCCGGAGTCCATGGCACCCTGGGTGCGGGTTTCGACGGGGGGTCTGGATCTGATCAAGGACTCGCGCGACATGAACGTGGCGCGCGGTGCGCTGGCCTGCCTGGCGATGGCCTTCGCCGGCATCCAGTCGGCCACCCCCAAGACCTACGACGAGCCACTCGGGATCCCGAGCGAGGAGGCCAGCATCACCGCCCTGCGCAGCGTGCAGCTGGTGCAGTTCGAGACGGGGGTATGCGACATCGTCGATCCCCTGGGCGGCTCCTACGCGGTCGAGGTGCTGACGCACGAAGTCGAGCAGCGCGCACGCGCCGAACTCGAGCGCATCGAGGCCATGGGCGGCATGGTCGAGGCGGTGAAGAACGGCTATGCCGCCAAGAAGATCCTCGAAGCCGGGACGCGGCACGTGGCCCGCGTCACCTCCGGCGAGAAGCTCTCGCTGGGGCTGAACATCTACCCGCCCGAGGACGCCACCGAGCGCGAGGACTTCTACCTGCCGGCACCGGCCGCGGTGGTCGACGAGCGCATCGCCGCGCTGCGGGCTTACAAGGCGCGGCGCGACCAGGCGGCGCTGGCGGACGCGCTCGACAAGGTGCGCCTGGTGGCGTCGCAGCCGGCCGGCGAAGACTCGAACATGATCTTCCCGATCATCGAGGCGGTGCGCGTCGGGGCGACCAGCGGCGAGATCGCCGACGCGATGAAGGACGTCTTCGGCGGCTACCGGCTGCCGTGGTGAGGAGGCGCGCATGGAACGCAAGGCAAGGGTATTGGTGGCCAAGGCCGGTCTGGACGGACACCAAGCGGGCATCCGGCTCGTGGCGCAGACGCTGCGCGACGCCGGCATGGAGGTCATCTACCTCGGCCACTACAACAGCGTCGAGCAGATCGTGCAGGCCGCCGTCGAGGAACAGGTCGACGTCGTC
>WBZR01002002.1_pt1 | contig 22823 bp, 21 predicted proteins | sample 5204231 | NCBI WGS metagenome assembly WBZR01 (sample SAMN12412403, study PRJNA552823) | activated sludge metagenome | isolation source: activated sludge from anammox sidestream of wastewater treatment plant... | place: USA: Virginia | collected 2017-08
AACATCGCAGTCCACGACGCAGCCGTGATGAGCCGCCGAGCGAGGGAGTTCCTCACTCAAGGCGACAAGGTCAGGTTGGTCTGTCGGTTCAGGCAGCGAGAATTGGCACACCAGGACGTGGGGCTCAAGAAGCTAGCGGCCATGATCGAGGAACTGGACGACGTCGGGAAACCCGACCGAGACCCGGTTCTGAACGGTCGGGAGATGGTCGTGGTGTTGAACCCGCGCCCGCCAGGAAAGACGAAGAATGCCCAAGCTGAAGACAAGCAAGACGGCGGCGAAGAGGTTTAAGATCTCAGGCTCCGGGAAGATCATGCGGCGCAAGTCGTACAACAACCACATGTTCTTCCACAAGTCGGGCTCGCAAAAGCGCCGCCTGGACAAGGACGCCGAGCTCTCAGGCACCGAGCTCAAGCGCGTGAAGCGCTTGCTCGGGCTCTAGGCTGGGCAAAGGGCCGTTCCTACCGCTACCTCCGGCAAGCACGGACGGGACACGGTCGGCCCGGAACGATGAAACCATAAAGAGAAAGGAACATGGCAAGAATCAAACGCGGCCTGATGCGCCACAAACGGCACAAGAAGGTCATCAAGAGCGCATCGGGGTACTTCCAGCGCAAGAAGAACGTCTTCAAGAACGCCCACGAACAGGTGATGAAGAGCGGTCAGTACGCTTTTCGCGACCGTCGTCGGCGCAAGCGCGACTTCCGTCGCCTCTGGATCGTGCGCCTGAGTGCTGCGTGCAAGCAGTGCGGGGTGCGGTACAGCGACTTCATCCATGGGCTGAACTCCAAAGGCATGCAAGTGGACCGCAAGATGCTCAGTGAGCTCGCGATCAGCGATATGAAGGCATTCGAGGCGGTCGTCAAGCAGGCAACGGCCTAAGGACGACCCTTCCGGAGCCCAACGACTGGGGTGCGAATCCTGTGACACTCGTGTGACGGTGGGTTCGGCATTCTCGGCTCATCGCGCACGTTTTCAGTCACGAGTCCGCAGATCGGCAAGTTCTGCGGGCTCAGATGCCGATCGTTATACTGGGCTCCAGGGCACCGGCTGAAAAGGCATGTATCAAGTTCGGCTTTTGGGGGGGTTCGCGCTTCAAGACGCAGCCGGGGCACCCTTGCGCTTCCGAACCCGGAAGACTGCCGCCCTCTTCGCCTTCCTCACTTACTTCACTGACCGGGCCCATCCCAGGGAGAGCCTGGCGGACTGGTTCTGGCCGGAAGCCGATGCCGAAGCCTCTCGTCAGAGCCTGCGAATGGCCCTTAGCGATATCCGCAAGGTGGTTTCGGAACCGGGCCTGGTTCGCGCAGACCGGGATACCGTGGAACTCGACACGACGGGCTTCAGCGTGGACATTGCCCGGTTTCGTGAACTTTCGCGAGACGGTACCAAGGAATCCCTCGCCGAGGCCGCTGAACTCTACACCGGGCCACTTTTGCACGGCATCGAGGAGGGGTGGGTGATGCCTCAGCGAAGCGTCCTCGAAGAAGAATACGCGCAGGCCGTGGTTCGCCTCATGCAGCTCTATGGCGCGTCCGGCGAGTTCTCCCAAGGGTTGGCGGTGGGGAAGCGGGCCCTCGCCCAGGTGGGGGATCGGGAAGACATTCACATCGGCCTGATCCGGCTCTATTCGCTGAGCGGGGCCCCTAGCTTGGCCATCGCCCAATACGAGGAGTTGGAGCGGCGCCTGGACGAAGAATGGGGCGAGCAGCCGAGCGAGGCTGCGCGCCATGCCCTGGAAGCGGTACCTCAAGCACACGCGCCCGCGGTCACCAAAAACCCCTCCGCACCCTCTGGCAGGATCTTTGGCAGGGACTCGGCCTTGGAAGCCATCGCCGGGCTCCTCCTCGATGACCAGGAGTCCAGGCTCGTCACGCTTCACGGTCCCGCAGGTTCGGGAAAGACCACGCTGGCGCAGCACGTTGCTGCCCGGATTGTCCGCTTCTTTCCGGGGAGGTGTTGGTTGGTGGACCTTACGACGTGCTCGTCCGTGGACTCTCTCCCAGGCTCGATCGCCAGTTGCCTGGGAATCATAGGCGTCGAGCCCAACTCACAGATCGCGGCGTGCGCCCACCATCTGAGCAACGCACCTTCTTTGCTCGTACTGGACAACCTGGAGCACCTGCTGCCCCATGCGGCGGGATTCGTCGAGAAGATCTTGGCCGGGGCCCCGTTGCTCCGAGTCCTCGCTACGACCCGGAGGATTCTCGAGATCGAAGGGGAGTTGGTCCAGACCGTCCCACCGCTAGCTCTGCCCGATCCGGAAGCGACCTTTGAGGAAGTGCAGGCCGCACCGGCCGTCCAAATGTTCGTTGCACGGGCTACGGCGGCGAACCCTTCGTTTCGGCTCACGCCGGACAATGCCCGCTCGGTCGTGGCCCTGTGCCAACACGTAGAGGGCCTCCCACTCTCAATTTCGCTTGCCGCTCGCCAAGCGAGCAGTAAGAGTCCGGCACAGATTCTCGCTTCTCTGAGTCTGCCAGGCGAGCACCTCCGCCATGCCGAGGGTCGGAGCGGGAGCTTGGCGGCTGCGCTGCGGTGGAGCCTCGACCTGGTCTCGCCCGAGGCTGCGGGGTGCTTCGTCGCTGTCTCCCAGTTCCGTACGCCGTTCACCGCGTTGGACGCGGAGGTGCTTACCGGCGGGGCTGAGGTCCATGAGACCTTGTCCGAGCTCGTGAAGTCGGGCCTCATCGAGTGCGATCCGGACGGCGAAGTTGCAGAGTTCCACCTCTTTGAGATGTTCAAGGAGGTGGGCAGAGCGCTTCAGGCGGATCGTGCCGAGGGAATCGCCGTGCTCCACTTTGACTGGGTTCGCGGCCTGGTCGCGAGGGCGGAGGTGCCGATGAACCGTGCGTTGGGCCCTCGGGAGGCAGACATCTTGGCCGCTCTCGATGCCCCCGTACCCGCCGGAACCTTGGGGGCCTTCCTCCTGGAGTTGGAACCTTGGCTTCAAGAAACAGACCGGCTCAAGCCGCTGACCGATGTCCTTCGCACCGCCTACGATCGGATGAGCGATGCCCGGTTGAAGGCGCGCATCGGGGTCATGTTCATCCTTGCCACCTCCAACGTCGGTTCCATTTCGGAAGCGATGGAGGCGGGCGAAGCGGTGGTCGCGCTCGCCCGGAACTCGGGGGACGAGGACGCGATCCTCCGTGCGCTCCTAGCCCACGGGAACATCCTCAAGGCAGCGGGAGACTATGCCTCCGCGGAAACGCTCTATAAGGAGTCCGTAGCAAGGAGCGAGGGGCTGAGGGACGTTGAACGGCTTGCCCAGTCCTACTACTCCTTGGGCCTGGTGCGCTACTGCGTTTCCGACAGCGTCGGATCCTTGGCCTATCACCTCAGGGCCCTGGAGGTCGCCAGGAAAGGGAGAGACTACCGCTCGCTGGTCAGGATCCTCTTCGACACGGGATCGGAGCTCGTCAAGCAGGGAGAGCCGGAGCGCGGCCTCGCCATGGTGGAGGAGAGCGTCGCCCTGGCCCAGGAACTCGGCATCGTGAGGCTCGAAGGGCTCGCACGCTGGCAGGAGGGAGAGGCCCGACGAACCTTGGGACAAGGCCGTGAAGCGGTGTGCGCACTTGTGGAATCCGCACGGCTCGTGAGGAAGGCTGGGTTCGAGGCGGGACTGAACTGGATCGCGCTCACGATCGCCGGGGCCCTTGTGACCGTGGAAGACTGGACCCTCGCCACCCGCTTCCTAGCACGGATGACGACCCAGCGAGAGGCCGACTCCAGGCCGCTTGCGGGCTATGAGGTGGACGACTCGAACGGGATCAGGGAGCGGATTCTCGCCGGCATAGGCCAGGCTCGGTTCGATCGAGCCTGGGGCGAGGGAGCGAGGTCGAACTGGGCAGTCCTTGTCTCGCACCTCGAAGACCTCGTGTCGTCCTGGGAGCCGATGCACGAGTGACCCCTGCCCTGCACGCATCGGCCTCTCCGAGTAGAATCCGCTCGGAGACCGAATGAGCTTGCAGACGTCCGCGAGTCCCGCACAGTACGAATCCGAGGCCGCATTCCTCGAAGGGGTCGAGCAGTTCGTTCAAGACTACGTATTGCCGAGCACACGGGCTTGGGAGGCCGACCGTCTGCCGGACGACGTCTTCCGGCGCTGCGCGGAAGTCGGGCTCATGGGAATGACCGTGCCGCGCGAGCACGGCGGCAACGAGGTTTCTTGCGTCGCTTATTGCGAGGCGTGTCGGCTGGTCGCCCAGGGCGACCCGGCCCTCAGCATGAACCTGGCCGCGATCAACGCGCTCTGTCTCGGCCACTTGGTGAAGCTCACGACCCCAGAGCAACGGGAGAAGTACCTCGGGCCCGCGGTGCGAGCCGAGATCGAGCTGGCATGGGGGCTCACCGAGCCGGATGCGGGCTCCGATGCGAGACGGGTTCAAACATGGGCGACCCCGATCCAGGGCAGGGAAGGCTACTACCATCTCAACGGTCAGAAGATGTTCATCACCAATGGCGGCCGGGCGGATCTTATCATCATGATCGCCAGGACGAGCGAGAAGGAACTGAGCGCCTTCCTCATGGAGACCGATCAGCCAGGCTTCCAGCTCGGGCCCCGGATTCCGACCATCGGCGTGCAAGCGAGTTGGACGAGCCAGTTCGAATTGAAGGACGCGGTGGCGTGGCACACCCCTTGTACCTTCGAGGAGGCGATCAGCTTCCTTGGGCGCGGCAGGCTGGGCATCGCGGCCATGGCCCTCGGCATCGCCGAGAAGGCCCACGAGCTTGCCGTTGCCTACAGCATGCAGCGACAGCAGTTCAAACGTAGGCTCTGCGACATGCAGAGCGTCCAGAACTTTATCGCGGACAGCGAGATGGAGATCGAGGCGGCGAGGCTGCTCGTGCGCAAGGGAGCCGAGATGTTCGACCGGGGCGAGGACGTCACCAAGGCGGCGAGCATGGCCAAGCTCTACGCGAGCGAGACCTCGAACCGGGTCACGAACCGAGCGATCCAGATCCACGGGGGACGAGGCATGACCTTCGAGCACCTTGTCGAGAAGCTATGGCGCGATGCGAAACTTACCGAGATCGGCGAGGGTTGTAGCGAGATTCAGCGAATGGTGATCGCAAAACAGGTCTGTAAGTAGTACCAACCTGCCGCCCCAAACGTAGAATACAGGTTCATGCTAGCAGTCTTGTTCGCCGCGGCCGTCCAAACGCCTCCTTCGACCCACATCGAACTGAGCCGAGCCTTTCGACCCGGCGACACCCTGAACTATGAGTTCAAGACACACCTGCTCTCCGAGCAAAAGCAGCTCGGTATGGCGTTCTATCTGCCGTCCGAGTTCTCCTTGGACTACAAGTTCTCGCTTGCCGTGCAGAAGGTCACGAACGAGGGGTTTGGTGAGATCGTCTACTCGCGGCCGGTGATGCGCTTTACGGAAGGGGAGACCGCCGATTCCCCACCCAAGACGAAGACGGAGAAAGTGGACTGGAAGGTCCTGCTGACCCTCTCGCCCGCCAATGAAGTCACTGCCACGAAGGACTTGAACCCGAAGAAGGAGAAAGGGAAGGACGGCGAAGGTTTGTACGCCACGACGTCAGGGGCGACGGGGTTGGCCCAAGACTTCGTGGGCGACCTGGTGCGCGAAGTACACGGGCTTGCCATGTTCGCAGGCGCGCTCGACTCCTCCCTCGACCTCAGCCCCAAGCTGCCCTTTGAGGAGGTCGAGCAAGGCGATACTTGGAAACGCACGGTCGGTTTCCAGCCCAGACAGCTCAAAGGAAGCGACGAGCACGCGATGCAGCGTCTGGACTACACGTACACCTACGGAGGAAAAGTGATGGGGGACACGACCTTGGTGGATCGGGTGGTCGCCACCCTCAGCCTTGAGACCGACGCCGCACCTTTCCTCCTTCAGAGCATGGGGGTCAAACCCGAGGACACTGGCTTGAAGAGCATCCATCTCAAGCTCCAGACCAAGATCGTGTACGACCTCGATTCCAAGACCTTTGCTACCCTGAAGGCCGACGCCGTTTCCACCGGGGTGTTCTCGATTACGGTGAAGAGCGAGAGCGAGGCCGTGGTCGAAGAGAAGTTCACGGGCACCGCGAGCCTCACCTTGCTCTCCAGGTCATGAGCGAGGCTCCGTCGTGGTTTCGCTGGTGCGGACCGAGCCTCTTCGCGATCGCATTTTTGATCCGTCTTTTGGGCATCGGATGGGGGCTTCCTACGGCGGAGCGGCACTGGAGCCTGCATCCTGACGAGCCCGTCGTGCTGGCCGCCGCCAACCGGCTCGAGCCCTGGGCTGCCAAGCTCGATCCAGGCTTTTACAACTACGGGACGTTCCCGCTGGCCCTGTTCCGGGTGGGGGGGGCGATCTGGCCGGGTGGAGGGGACGACTGGCAGGGGCGGGCCTCCGACCTCCTGGCAGGCAGGCTGGTCTCGGCCCTTGCGGGGGCCGGATGTGCGTGGGTGGTGTTCCTGGCACTGCGAGGTCGCACTGCGTGGCTGGGCACCGTTCTTGGCGGACTGGCGGTCGCCTTCGCGCCGGGCCTCGTCGTCCATTCCGACTTCATGACGGTGGACGCGCTCGCGTCGTTCTGGGTCGTGCTCGCGGTCTGGCTCTCGCTGGAGGCGGGATGGCCCTCCGTCGAGCGCGCGGAAGCCTCCCGATGCCGGTGGTTGCTTTACGCCGGGTTGGCGGTCGGGCTGGCAACGTCCACGAAGTATTCGGGGCTCGTGGCGATCTCGGCCCCGATCCTCGCGGGCGTGTGGCTCGCACCGGAGCGTCGGATCACATACATCGGGAGCACGTTCCTCACCGCGATCGTTGCCTTTGTCGCCACGACGCCGGGCCTTCTTCTCCAGCCCGAAGCGTTCAAGCGCGACTTTCTCTTCGAGATGCAGCACGTGGCGACTGGGCATGGGCTCGTCTTTGCTGGAACCTCGCCCGCCTGGCTCTTTCAGCTAGGGAACCTGGTGATCACGTTGGGGCCGTTCCTTGTCCTGCTGGGAGCGGTAGGGTGGGCGGTCGCGGCACGAACCAATGCGACATGGATGTGGCCGGTGCTCGCGGTGGCCCTTCTCTCGTACGTGCTGATCGGGCGGGCCGAGGTCAAGTTCCTTCGTTATGCGTTGCCGCTCGTGCCGTTGCTCGGTATAGGGCTCGGCTACTTGGTCGGGGAGGCGCACAAGCGCGGTACTTTGCTCGGGAAGCTGACGGTCGCAATGGCGATCCTGGGGATCGGGGGCATGCCCAGCGGCGGGGCGGCGGCCTCCCTCATCGCCCTCAAGGCGATGTCGGAGACAGACCCAAGGGACGCGGCCGGTGCCTACTTTCGATCCATGCCCGAGATGACCCGGGTCTATCTCCCCAACGACCCGTGGTTCTACAGCCCGACCCTTTCACCGGACCTCGGTGCTCCGCGTTGGGTTCCCGAGGAAGTTCGGCACTCCGAAGCCCTCGCACTCATGCGCCCCAAGGTATTGCTTGCCCGGCACCCGTGGGATCATGGGCCCTTGGACGAATCGCCCGACTACGTCGTATTCTCGAGCTTCGAAAACGAGGGTGAGGCACGGCTCCTCGAACAAGGGGTGAAGGACGAGCGCAACTCTGCGTACGTGGAGTTCCTGGATCGCTTGGAGCAAGGGTACGTGCGCGACCGGGCGTTCCCCGCGGGCGGATTCGTCCCGGCGGGCCTGACCGCGGTCCACGACATGATGTATGTCCGTCCTATCCTATGGGTTTGGAGACGCAAGACCGATTCGATGGCCCCATCGTCGAGTTCCTCGACTCCTTGAGGATCGAGAGAGGGGCCTCGCCGCATACCCTTGACGCCTACGGGAGGGATCTGCGGTTCGCCGCGGCCTACCTTGCGGGTCAAGGTTACACGGGTTGGAAGGAGGTGGACGATCACTCGATCGAAGGGTACGTCTCCGACCTTGCGCCCCGCGTCTCAGCGTCCACGCTCCGGCGGCGCCTTGCGAGCCTTCGAGGGCTTCTCGCCTTTCTTCAGCGGCAGGGTGCCGGTCCGTCCTGCCGTCCCCCCAGCTTGAGCGGTGCGCGGCTTCCCAAGCGGTTGCCCAAGGCCTTGAGCCAGGTCGAAGTGGAGCGGCTCCTTGCCTCCCCTGACGTGTCCACACCGATCGGGCTTCGCGATCGTGCGCTCCTGGAAGCGCTCTATGGGTGCGGTTTGCGTGCGAGCGAGGTCGCGGGGCTCACCTTCCAGTGCCTCAGCATGGACACGGCCTCTCTTCGCGCTGACGGCAAACGGGGCAAGACCCGGTGGGTTCCCATACCAGGGGGAACGATGGAATGGCTCGAGCGGTACCTTGCGGGCTCCAGGCCCGTGCTCCAGTCCAAACCTTCCTCCAACGTCTTCTTGGCGGACCGTGGGGGTGTGATGAGCCGGAGCCTGGTGTACCGCGTTCTGGAGCGGCACGCGAGGCGAACCGGGCTACGCGCACCGATCGGGCCGCATGTCCTGCGACACACCTATGCCGTACACCTGCTCCAGGGGGGCGCGGACCTGCGCGTCGTCCAAGAACTGCTAGGCCACGCCTCGCTCGATACGACCCAGGTCTATACCGAGCTCAAGACGGACCACTTGCGGAAGGCGTACGACCAGGCGCACCCGCGGAGCTAGTCAGGCAGCGTGACCCGGATCCAGCCCCAAGGGGTGCTGCCCGTCCCTTGGCGAAGTGGTGCCCAGTAGCCGTCGGGTCTCCGCGCCGGAGCGACGGGATCGGGCGGCGTCGCAGGAGGCTCGGTGGCCACCGTCGAGGCGAAAACCCTTCCTTGGGGGTCGAAAAAGGCAACGCTGCTATAACCTCCTTCTCGGACGAGCCACTCCGCCATGCCACGGAGCTTCTCGGTGTCTCCGGACGAGACGCTCACCGAAGCGGCGGCTGCCACCCCCTTCACGCCCTGGATCGTCGCCGCTTGGGCTCGTGCGCTCGCCTGGAGCCCCATCGCCCCGGCCACGAGGGCCAGTAGTCCGAGCACGATCACCGTGATCCCCAAGGATCTTCGAACGCTGTCCAAGTTGGAGGGAACCGGTGCGGGGGTGGTCGGCGACGGCACGGTCGGCACCGTTCCCTCAGACGGCGAGCTGACCGGGGTCTCGTCCATGGCTCGATTCTAGCCCAACGGCTCGCAGTCCGGGATCGGGGCTTGTGCGGATACGTCAAGCGCGGTTGACCGTTCGCCCCGCGCGAGGCGGATAGACCCAGCGATGGCGATCATGGCCCCATTGTCGGTGCTGAGGTCGGGTCGTGACGCGACGAAGCCCCTACCCCATCCGCGGGCCACGGACTCGACCGCAGTCCGAAGCGCCGAGTTGGCCGCGACCCCGCCGACGAGCGACACGGTGGCCGCATCGCTCACGCGCAGTGCGCGCTCTATCTTCTCGGTGAGGCTCGCGACGATCGCGCTTTGCACGGCGAGGGCCGCGGAAGCGGCGTCGAGGGATGCTCCTTCGGCCTCGACCAGTCGCATCGCCGCGGTCTTCAAGCCGCTGAAGCTGAAGTGGCGGGGGTCGTGACGGATCGCCACCGGTAATTTGTACTTGCCCGGCGTTCCCGCTCGGGCGAGGGCCTCCAGTGCCGCCCCGCCAGGATAGCCGAGGCCGAGCAGCCGTGCACACTTGTCGAACGCCTCCCCGGCTGCGTCATCGAGGGTCTCAGCCACGGTGCGGTACTTACAAGGTTCCAGCACCTCGATGAGCTCGGTATGTCCCCCCGAGACGACGAGGCAGAGGTGGGGCAACGGCGGCAGGTCACGGTTGGCAAGAACACTGAGGATGTGGCCCTCCAAGTGGTGTACGCCGATCAGGGGGACGTCCCAAGCGAGGGAGAGCGCCTCCGCTGCTGCAACCCCGACCGCCAGGGCCCCGACCAAGCCAGGCCGGTTTGTCACTGCAACCGCATCGGGAACGGCGCCCTCGACCGCAGCGGCGAGCACCGGTACGAGAGACTCGATATGGGCTCGGGCCGCGGCTTCCGGGACGATGCCGCCCCACTGCGAGTGCAGCTGAGCTTGGCTGGCGACGACGTTCGTCAGGACCTTTCCCTTGCGGACGACGGCCGCCGCCGTCTCATCGCAACTTGTGTCCATGCCCAAGACCGAGCCCTCGAACCAGAGACTCATGCTGGAATCTCGTGAAGCCACATGATCACGGCGTTGGCGATGCCTTCGTAGTACCGCTTGCGCAGACCGGCCTCCTCGAAGCCGAACGAGCGGTAGAGCCCAATCGCGGCCTCATTGCCTTCGCGCACCTCCAGGGTGGCGCAAGTCGCGCCCCGTTTGCGGGTCTCTTCCAGGAGCAGGGCCACCAAGGCTCGGCCCGTGCCTTCGCCCCGGTGCTCGGCCTCGACCGCCACGTTCACGATGTGAGCTTCGTCCACGATCACCCAGGCAAGCGCGTACCCGATCACCTTGCCTTCGTGGCACGCGACGAAGAAGAGCCCGTCCGGGTTGGTCAGCTCGCGTCGGAACGACTCGAGCCTCCATGGGGTCATATGCGCGTCCTTCTCGATGGCGGCCACCGCCTCGATGTGCTCCGCCGAGGCGGTGACGATCTTGGGCTTTGCCACGAGCCTAGCCGCCGAGGTAGGCCTCTTTTACCTTGGGATCCACCAAGAGCTCCTTGCCGGCTCCCTCCAGGACGACGTTCCCGGTCTCCAGCACATAGCCCCGGTTCGCGATTTCCAAGGCTCGATGCGCATTCTGTTCCACGAGCAATACGGTCACACCCTGCCCATTGAGCTCGATCACCATCTCGAATATCTCGGTCACAAGGTTGGGGGCGAGGCCCATCGAGGGTTCGTCGAGCAGGAGGAGTCGGGGACGGGACATGAGCGCGCGGGACATGGCCAACATCTGTTGCTCGCCGCCGCTCAGCGTCCCCGCGTTCTGATGGAACCTTTCTCGAAGTCGCGGAAACCTGTCTAGGCACTTCTCAATGTCTTTCCCGACCTCGCTGTCCTTGCGGGTGTAGGCTCCCAGCAAGAGGTTCTCCTTCACTGACATTTCGGTGAAGATACGCCTTCCCTCGGGCGATTGGCTGATCCCCATCTGGACGATCTTGTCCGGAGAAGCCCCATGGATCGGCGTCCCCATGAACTCGATAGAGCCCGAGCGTGGCTTGACGAGGCCGCTCACAGTTCGTAGAAGGGTGCTCTTCCCGGCACCGTTCGACCCGATGATGGAAACGATCTCGGCCTCCCCCACTTCGATCGTGACGTTATCCAGGGCTTGGATCGGCCCATAAAAGACCTGAAGGCCTTGGATGGAGAGCATCGGATCCCAGTGTAGCCGAACCGGGACAAGTGGGCCCTACAGCGAATCCTATGGGCTGGGCCGTCGGTATGGTGAGAGGGGTTCTATGAAGAGCGGGTACTGGGTCGGTATCGGGGCGCTGGTCGCCTTTTGCGCGTTTGGCGGGTTCGCGGTGCAGCAGTTCCAAAAGACGATGAACGCCAAGAAGGACAAGAAGCCCGAGGTCACGGTCCAGCGAGGCGAAGTGAGCGTCAGCGTCATCGAGAACGGCACCTTGAACGCGATCAAGTCGGTGGAGGTAAAGAGCCGGGTCTCGGGCCGCGTCGCCAAGCTCCTCGTGGACGAAGGGGACGAGGTCGAGGCGGGCCAACTGATCGCCGTGATTGACCCTCAAGAGACCCAGCTACAGGTTCAGCAGAACGCGGCCCAGGTGCGCGGGGCCCAGGCCGGGGTGGAGCGCGCCGGAATCGAGATCGAACAGCGAAGAGTAACCGCGCAGACCGCCCTGCAACGAGCCGAGGCGACCCTGCGCCAAGTCCAGCTCGAGCTCAAGGCCCAGCCGACTCTGACGAGTGCGGCAGTGCAAGCGGCCGAGTCCGCCTTGGTCCAAGCCGAGGAGTCGGAGCGGCAACTCATCTCCGTGACCCAGTCCAACGCCAGGGTGACCGCAACCACCTCCGTCCAGGACGCTCAAGCCAACCTGAAGAACGCCAGCGACGAGATGGATCGCCAGCGCCAACTTCTGGACAAGGGCTATGTCGCGCGACGGAGCGTGCAGGAAGCGGAAGTGCAGCTCCAACTCGCGCAGAGCCGACTCGCCAACGCGAAGGAGAGCCTCTCGACCCTCGAAGCCTCGCAAAATGTCGAGCGAAAGCTCGCCGCGGAGAGGGTCCGACAAGCCGAGGCCGACCTTGACCGCGCGAAGGCGAACTCGATCCAGGACGGGGTCAAGCGCGAGCAGTATCGCCAAGCCCAGGCCGCGGTGAGGGAAGCGAGGGCGCAGCTCAAGGACGTGGGGGCGCTCCAAGCATCCCGCAGGCAACAGGCAGCGACCGTCGAGCAACTGAGCACCGTCCTGCGTGACGGCCAACGGCAGTTGGGCGAGACACGCATCGTGGCCCCGATCTCAGGGGTCGTAACAAAGCGGTACATGCAGATCGGTGAGCTTGTGGCGAGCTTGAACAGCTTCTCGGCGGGCAGCCCCATCTTCCGGATCGAGGATCGCTCGAAAATGCTGGTAAAGCTCCAGGTCAACGAGATTGATGTGGCGAAGCTCCGGATCGGCATGCCCGCGAAGATCACGGTGGACGCTGCCGAGGGACAGACCTTGGCCGGGAAGGTGGCCAAGATCGCGCCGACCAGCATCGGGGCGATCCAGACTGCGCCGAGCGCAGACCCAGTGGTGAAGTATGAGGTCGAGGTCACGGTGCTCGATCCTGGCGCTGCGCTCAAGACCGGAATGTCCGCCAAGTGCGCGATGAAGGTGATTGAGCGGAAGAACGTGCTCCGCGTCCCTGTGGACTATCTCGGGCAAGACGGCGAAAAATACTTCCTAATGATCCGGGCCGAGGGCTCCAAGCCGGAGGACAAGGGCAAACGGACACCGGTCGAAATTGGAGAACGATCCCAGACCCATGTGGAGATCACGAAAGGGGCCGCTGAGGGTGCGATCCTTGCGCTCCCTGCGTTCAGCGGTCCCGAGCGCAAGGGAATGATGTCCTTCGGGCCCGAAGAAGGCGAGGAATAGGCGCAAGTGAGCGTTTGGGAATCCGCCAGGGTCGCCCTGGACATGCTCCGCCTGCACAAGCTGAGGGCGTTTCTCACGATGCTCGGCGTGATCATCGGCGTGATGAGCGTCACGATCATCGTGATGGCCTCCACTGGCTTCCAGTACTTTCTTACCTATCAGATCAAGAAGCTCGGGAGCGACACCCTCATCATTTTCTACGACCCCAGCCGAGTCCGCGAGGGCGACACGATGGGGGGCATCGAAGGGCTCACCACGCAGGACGTCCGCTTGATCGAGGAAAGGGTCCCCAGCGTGGATATCGCGAGCGGGATCCTCCAGGCACCTTCCTCTAAGGTCTCCTTCGGCGAGAAGAGCATGAAGGATCCGGAGGTGATGTGTACGGACGAGAAACAGCTCCTGCTCAGTCGGATCGGGATCGAGAAGGGAAGGGCGTTCTCCCGCGGCGATATGGACGCGCGGGCCAACGTTTGCATGATCGGTGTGGACGTCGCCTCCCGGCTCTTTGGGAAGGGCGACCCCATCGGTCAGCACATCACCTTCCAAGGACTGACGCTACAGGTGATCGGTGTGATGGAGAAGTTCGATATCCTCGGCCAGAGCAACGGGAAGAACATCTGGATCCCAATCACCACCGCCCACGACAAGTGGATGGGCGGCGACCAACTCAGCTACATCACGGCCAGGCCCAAGGAAGGATACGGCGTGGACCGGGCCATGGACGATATCTGGCGCCTCCTGATGCAGAAGTCTGGGAACAAGCCGATCTACCGCGTGGACTCGCGCGAGAGCATCATCCAGGTCTTCGGCGCGATCATCGGCTTTGCCCAAGTGGTCTTGGCCGCCATCGCCGCCCTGAGCCTGCTTGTGGGCGGGATCGGCATCATGAACATCATGCTCGTGAGCGTCACCGAGCGGACCCGCGAGATTGGGCTCCGCAAGGCGGTCGGGGCGAGGTACACCACCATCCTGGCGCAGTTCCTGGTGGAGAGCGCGGTGTTGTCCTTGGTCGGCGGGCTCATCGGGATGGGGATAGCCTTCGGGGTGGGTCAGGCGGTCCAGATCGGCACCGCCATCGCGCAAAAGCCGACGCCGGAGGGACTGCCCTTGCCGTTTCCGTGGGTTTTCGGTCTCATCGCGGCGGGCTTTTCCGCCCTCATCGGGGTGGTGTTCGGCATGTATCCCGCTGCGAGGGCGGCCGCCCTGAGCCCGATCGAAGCTCTGCGCACCGAGTAGGCCAGATTCGCCACCCTTCGTTGCCCCTTGGCCCTCACGAACAGACCTAGGGGATTGCATTTGTGGGCAGACGTATGTATACTATATGTTCAGCTTGGCTCGATCCAGGCGATGAGAGAAGCACATGTCACAGCAACTTGACGATAAGGAAATGCAGCACGTTGTCGCCCAGGGAAGCACTTTCACCTGGCACGAGGTCTACACGCCGGACGTTGCCGGGACGACCCAGTTCTATACGAACGTCCTGGGTTGGGAGACCGACAGCATGGATATGCCGGGAGGAGAAGGCACGTACCATATGTTCAAGGCGAACGGGACGCCGGTCTGCGGCGTGTTCGACTCGGCCATGGCCGAGGGTGCGCCGCCTCACTGGGCAACCTACATCGCAGTGGACGACGTCGCAAAACGGCTCGACTTGGCAGTGACGGCCGGTGCCAAGGTGCTGGTGCCGATCATGTCCGTGCCTACCGTCGGCACTATGGGCTTGATCCAGGATCCGTTCGGCGCGACGGTTTGGTTCTTCACACCGAACCCAGGCGCGTAGGGGCCCTCGGCCCCCGGCGTGCCGGGGGCTAGTCCCGCACGAGGGAGAGCAGGGTCACCCGTCCGACCGGAACCCACTCGGCTACGAGGATGTCGCCGTTGCGGAGGAAGATGGCATCGTGCGGATGGATGAATCTTCCTGGAATGAACTCCTCCCTCGGCTTGCCGCGCAAGTCGCTGGAATCACCGTCGCCTAACTGTACGATGACCTCGTTGTCCTCGTCGAGCAACGTGACCACGCTTTGGAGATCGGGAACGAGCATCTCGCCGCCACGGGTGTCGAAATGGCAGGGCAGCCGCATGCCGCGCGACTCGAACCGGACGTGCCCGCCTGCCATGTCGAAGTATTGAATCCTGCGGTTCGCACGGTCCGCGACCGCGAGAAGAGGTTCGGGGCCACGGTCGTCCACCCAGAGTCCGTGAGGTTGCTGCACCTTCCCTGGCTCGCTTCCGGGCCCGCCGAACGTCTTCACGTAGTCGCCGTCCCGAGTGTACTTATGGATCCAGTGGGAGCCGTAGCCGTCGGCTACCCACAGCCCGCCGCTCGGAGAGAACGCCACGTTCGTGGGCACGTATGGCTGGCCCTCGGAGTACTTTCCTGACTCAACGGGGACTCCGCGCTCCCACACGACCTCCCCTTCGAGAGAGGTCTTCACCACGAGGCGCGCCTTCGTGTCGCAGTGGTAGAGATACTCGGTTTCTGCCTCTTCACGAAGGTCGAGACCGTGCGCTCCGCCCGCGAACCGCGAACCCCACGACCGCAGAAACCTCCCTTCGGGTGAAAAGACGCACACTGCGTCCTGAGATGTGCTCGAAGAGTGGACGGTGTGGGCGAGGTAGATGAGGCCGGCACGATCCTGGGCCAGGCCGTGGGTGTCGCCGAAAGCCATGCCAAGGGGAGGTGTCAACCAGTCGTGTCGGCAAGTGTAGCGGTGACTTCCGGAGCCGAGGAAGATAGGACGCCCGTCTTGGGCACGAAGCAACCGCCCGCCCAGCACCGCTCCCACGCCCGCGGTGGTCGAATATCGGAGCAGTTCGCGGCGCGAGATCACGAGCTTCGGCTAGCCGCCTAGCTTCTGGGCCTTGAGGTAGGTCGAGAGCACGCCCCGGTCCGCCGCGGACATCTTCGTGCCTACTTTGAGCATGTGCTCGAACCAAGCGATCTCCTCAGGCTTGGCCGGATGGCCGATGTTGCCCTGCTTGGCGCCGGCGGCGTCCTCGCGGTCAGAAGTGACGAGCACCTTGCCATCGCCATCGAGAAACGCCGAATAGGGAATACCTTGGCCTTTGCCACCGAGCTTTTCGAGCCAGTTGTCGCCGCCTGGGTTCTCGAGGCTCTTGTGTGCGGGATCTTCCAGAACCGTGACATGGACGGTCACGACGGACTTCTCCCAGACTGGCTTCACAGCCTCGCTGGCAAGCATCTTGTCCATGACCTTGCACCATCCGCACCAGGATGCGTGGAAGACGAGGAACACGGTTTTGTTCTCCTTTTTGGCCTGCGCGCACGCGGCCGCGACGAGCGCATCGGCGCTCGGCGGCGCGGCAACGTCGGCGTCCTGAGCGGAGCCGAGGGCGGCGAGGAGAAGGGCGGGAAGGAGCAAGGCGCGCTTCATACCCTCTAGTCTACACGACTACCAAGAATCGGCGTACTTTGGAAGCTTGAATCCTGCTCGGTACTCGCGGTCATAGGCCATGGTCTCCCGCCCGGCCTTGCCCGCGATGTCCATCGCCTCCGGGTCCCACCGAACGGTCGCGCCGGAAAAGAGCGCGGCGTTCGCAAGGTGGCAGACCATGGTCGTACGTGCGACGGACGCCAGGTCGGCCCTGGGCTTGCCTCGCATCTTGACGCAGTCCACCCAGTCGCGCCAATGGCTCGTCGGGTATGCGTCGGACCCTTCCTTCGGGAGTTCCTTGCCCTCGGCGTCGAGGATCACCCAGCCCCCGCGCCAAACCCGAAGCGTCTTGCCATCGGCGGCAATGAACTCGGTTCCGTGCCCCGGCTTGCCGGGATGGTCGCGGTTCACCGTCCAGCTGATCGAGACCGGTGAATCGTCGAAGGCAAAGAGGGCGTCCACGGTGTCGGGAGCGTCGCGGTCGTCGTCGGTGATCGCCCACTGCCCGCCGATGCTGCTCGCGCTCGTGGGCATCTTGAAGTCTTGGTCGGGCGAAAGCCCAAGCAACGCGATATCAAGCATGTGTACGCCCCAGTCCGTCGTGAGGCCACCTCCGGTGTTCATCACCCAGCGCCAGTTCCAGTGAACCTTGTTCGATTGGTACGGGTGCATCGCGGCGGGCCCGATCCAAGCATTGTAGTCAAGGCTGGAGGGCGCATCCGAGGGCTTCACCTTGCCGATTCTCGTACCGTCTGAGATCCAGGCCCGGCAATGGACGACCTTCCCGAGCTTGCCGGAGCGAACGTATGCGAGGGCGTCCACGAACTCTTGGGAGCTTCGCTGCCAGGTTCCGACCTGGACCACGCGCCCAAACCGCTGCTGGGCGCCCACCATCGCCTTCGCCTCGCGTATGTTGTGGCTGATGGGTTTTTCGCAATAGGCGTCCTTGCCGGCTTCACAGGCGTGGACCAAGTTCAGAGCGTGCCAGTGGTCGGGCGTGCCGATGATGACGGCGTCAATGTCCTTCCGATCCAACATCTGGCGGTAGTCGCTGTAGACATCGGGTGCCTGGCCGACCTTGTCCTTGACGAACTTATAGTCGCCAGGGATCCGCGAGCTGTCCACGTCGCAGAGCGCAGCCACCGTCACGTCGGGGAACTCGAGGAGGCTCCTCATGTTCGATGCGCCCATGCCTCCGCACCCGATCAACCCCAGAACGAGCTTATCGTTGGCAGATTGCGGGGCTCGTGTCCCCCCCGCGCCGAGGGCTTGTGCGACCGGCGAGGCTGCGATCGCGGCGGCTCCGGTGCGACGTAGGAAGTCACGACGAGTGGGCTTATCCATGTTCGGAAGTTACCCCCGATAGTGGACGTTTGGCATAGAGACGCGACCCGACCTTGCGAGGCCGGGCCGCTGGAGGGCCCGTACGAGGGCCCGGACTTAGCCGCCGAAGCCGCCGCGCCCGATGTTGGGATCGGCCTTGAACGGAGCGCCACCCATCTTCTTGAGCGACTCGTTCTGCTCTGCGGTGAGAACCTTGGCGATCTCCTCGCCAAGAATCTTGTCGTTCTGGGCGCGAAGCTCGCCGAGCTGCTCTCGTTCGATCTCGCCGTCGCGCATCCGCTGCATCAGCTCTTGGTTGGCGGCCTGTTGCTTCTGCATGAGTGCATCGAGGCTGTTCTTTTGCTCTCCGGTTAGTTCGAGGGCCTTCTGAACCTCGGGCATCAGGGCAGCCCTGGGGCCTGCGAGCTGGATTTGGATCTCACCCAGTCGCTTCCACTGCTCCTCGGAGACGATGGACTTCATCTTCTCGTCCTGCTTCTTCTGGAAGGCCTCCATTTCGGCCCGCATGCCTTCGCGATCGAAGCCACCGCCGCCTCCGTTGTTGCGCATTTCCTCCATCCGGTTGCGCATCTCTTCCATGGCGGCCTCTTGCGCGGCCTTCACGTCGGTCTTTTGCTGTTCGGTCAGCTTGAGGTCGGCTTGGACGTCGGTGCGGTTGAGGAGCATGGAGCGGCTTTGGTTCCCGCGTCCGCCCATCATCATCATTCCACGGCCTTGTCCACCGCCGCCGCCTTGGGCAAAGGCGCTGGCGGAAAGGGCGAGCACGGCAAGGATGCCGAATAGGTTCTTTGTCAGTTTCATGGTTTCTCCTGCGTAGGGTTCTCTATTTTTTGACGGGCGGCTTCTTCTTGAGTTCACTGCCTTGCGGAAGGGCCTCCTGGACCTTCTTCTGGCTACTGGGCGAGAGCTTTGCGGCCTCGTCCTGCGCGACTTGGGAAGCCTGTTGCTGGTTGCGGACGACGCGGGGTGTCAAGAATACGAGCAACTCGGTCTTGACCTCTTGCTTGGAACGGGACTTGAAGAGTTCTCCCAGGATGGGGATGTCTCCGAGGATGGGGAGCTTCTTGACCTTACTGGTCACTTGCGACCGCATGATGCCACCGAGGACGACCGTCAGGCCGTCCTGGACGGACACCGTAGTGCTCGCTTGACGTTGGTTCACGATGGGGGCATTGAAGTCCGTGAAGCCCTGGAGGTCGTTCGCAGTCTGGAGGACATCGAGCGTCACCATCCCGTTGGCGGTGATCCTCGGGGTCACGTTCAGCACGATCCCGACATCTTGGAAGGAGTAGTTGAAGATGAAGTTGCCGTTCACGTCCTCGCGCTGGCTCACAATGAACGGAACGCTTTGGCTGATATTGATCTCGGCCTCGACGTTGTTCGACGTGAAGATCTTGGGAGTGGAGAGCACTTGGAAGCGGTCGTCGGTGTTCAGCGCATTGAGGAACCCGCCGATGTTTCCCCCGGTCACGCTGTATCGGAAGCCCTCGGGCAAGGGGTTGGTCTGGAGCCCGAAGTCGGTTCCTCCGCTCGCGTTCGTGCCCGAGCTCCCGAAGGCGGTGCCGTTGGAGAGGTTCCACTCGATGCCGAGCTTTTGGGACTTGTCCACCGTGGCCTCGACGATCACCGTCTCGATCACAACCTGCTCGGGGATCTTGTCGAGCTGTCCGAGCACGCTCTGAACGACGGCGGCGTTCTCCGGATCACCGACAACGATGATGCTGTTCGTATTGGGATCAGCAATGATCGTGACGTTGCCCGCGGTTTGGCGGGTGTTCACGATCCTGCCGTCCTGGGTTCGTCCGGTACCGCCTTGGTTCTGCTGCTGCTGGCCGCCGAAGTTCAGTCCACCCCGGAACTGAACCGAGGTGAGCAGCTCGCCATCGAGGCCAGTGTCGAGCGCGAGCTCTTCGGCTGTGTCGGGGATGCTGGCGCCCGCTTCGCGCCCACCCAGATTGCCGCCGCCCCCACCGCCTTGGTTGCCACCGCCTCCACCTCCCTGGTTGTTGCGCTGGTTCCGGTTGCGGTTCGCGTTGGTGTTCGAGCCGAAGTTGCCTTGGCGGTTTTGCCCGCCGTTCCTCGTGTTGCCAAAGGCTTGGTTGAGCAGGCTCGCCACGTCGTCCGCCCTTGCGTTTCCGAGGGGGATCACGGTCGCGGCGTTCACATACTCCACGTCGCGGTCAAGTTCCTTGATGACCTCGGCCACCACGGTCTGGTTCTCTTTGGTCGCGGTGACGATCAGGCTGTTCGTCCGGAGGTCGGACGCGACAGTGCCGAAGGCGGCCTGGGAGTTCCCAAACCGCGCAGCGGTCTGGAACCGCGAGAAGATGTCGTTGTTCCGGCCCGAGTTCGCGCCACGCCCAGTCGGTTGGGAAGAAGCAAGAACGTTTTGAACGGAGACCGCAACCTCGGTGGCGTCTGCGTAGACGAGCGGGTAGACCTGGGTCACTTGGGGTTGGTCGGTCTGCTGGTCAATCTCCTTGATCAGGTCCTCGACCTCTCGCTGCTTGGACTCGGCCGCGTTCACGATCACCGAGTTGCTGAAGTCGTCGCTGGAGGCCCGGACGTCCGGCCCTTGGCTGTCGCCACCAAAGTTGAAGCTCTGGCCGCCACCAAAGCCTCGCCCTCCTCGGCCTCGACCCCCGAACTGCATGAAGCTGAACGGGTTGTTGCTCTGCTGTTGGGCGGCGAAGACTTCGTTGACCACGCGAGCGACCTCGCTTGCGGCGGCGTACGTGACTTTGTAGACCCGCAGAACGGTGCGCGAGTTGCCCCCGCCCATCATCTGCTGCATCTGTTCGGGCGACATGTTCTCCATGCCGCCGCGCTCCCGTTTCTCCCGAACCACCATGAGGTTGCCCTCCTTGCGGAGTTCATAGTTGGCGAGCCCGATCGCGGCGCTAAAGATCTCGAACGCCTCCTTTAGGCTCACCGCCTTGGGGCTCGAAACGGTGAGCCGCTGGGTCATTTTGGGGTCCTTGACGATCGCGATCCCGGACTGCTTCGAGAGCAAATCAATGATCGGATCCACGCTCGCGTTGCGGAAGTTCAATTGGACGCGCTTGTTCGGATCCAGCTTGAACTGCTCCCAGGCTGGGCGGGAAGGGATGTCCTCTCCCCTGGTGAACTGGCCGTACGCGGGTGCGGACAGCGCCGCGAACAGCACCACGGCGGGAATGAGCTTACTGAGATGTGCGCGCATTGGGAGTCTCGCTTGTAATTCTAGTACCGGTCGTGCTCGGGGAAGAGTTCCCCGATCCTGGGTTTCTCGAACCTACGATGGGGCCGTTCAAAGTCGGGGTGACGGGGGCGAAGGAGCCGGGGATCGGGGCTGGCCCATCCGGTTCGTCCGGTGCGACGTCCGCCAAGAGCTCGAGGCGCACTCCCGGCCCCGACTTGCCCGATGCGACCAAGAAGCTCGGGCCCACTTGGACGATGCGAGCAAGGCCGACCGTGTCCCCGACACCGACGAAGATCGCTTCTCCCGTCGAGGTGTTTTCCACCAGGGCGCGGGGAACTTGGTTCACGATCGCCGTTCCCGTGAAGTACCAAGGGGTCGTCCCTCCGGTCAGCGAGAGGGGGAACTCATTCGGGCTTCGGTTCGCCTGGTTGCCAGTGGTCGCCTTGGACACCAAGGGCTGAAACACGTTGCGAGCGGGCGAGCTCACCCTCGCGAACTTCGCGGTGCGGTCCTCCTCTGTGATCCCTTCCGTCGTCGGGGTGCTCGAGTTACCTCGGGAGTTGCGCTTGGGCGCGCCTTTGCGCGTGACCGCCTCCGGTTGGGTCAGGAGAAAACCGCCGATCCCCAGAACGACGACCGCGCCATAGATCATCTGCCTGCTGGGCTTGAAATTAGCCACGCTCGACCCCCGTCGGTGCGTAAGCGACGACGCCGATGTTAGCGCGCACCCGGTCGCTCTCGCCATCAGCGCTCGAAAGCTGGAGCGTTCGGACGCTGAGGATGCTCTCCGGCGTTTCGAACTCAGCCAAGAACTTCACCATGTCGGGGAAGGGCCCCTCCATGGTGAGGAGATAGTTGTACTGGAGCGAGTTCTCGGTGCGTTCAGTCTTCTGTGGCCGGGCCGAGACCATTCCTACGCCGGTCTTGCCCGCCCATTGGCCGATCTGCCGCATGAGATAGGGCCCAAACTCGTCTGTGCTCTTGGCCCAGGTCGTGGCTTGAAGGTCCTCGTTGAACCTCTTCAGCTCGGCTCTGTCCTCTACGACATCGCGATTCCTTCGTTTCTCTTGCATCTTGAGCGTGGCAGGTCGCGCCTCGACCGGGCTCCGTGGGGTCAGCCCGTCATAGAGGGCGACGACGGTGAGGGCGACAAGGCCGGCGATCGCAGCCGGGCTCAGGATGCCGGGCAGCTTCACCGCTTCCTCCTGACCGGGGCCTTCTTCTCCACGAGCGGGAGGTTCCCGACCACGAAGGCACTGACCGAGAACTGGATCACGGCGGTGTCCTCGATCTTGGCGTCATTGGCGAAAACGATTGTGACGTCGCGGTAGCGGTCGGAGGCGGCGAGGTTCGCGGCGAACTTACTGATCGCCTCGCGGTCCATTGCGTTCCCGCGCATGACCAAGGGCCGGCCTCGCTCATACGTCAGGCCGGTGAACCATAGCCCGGAGGGGGCGGAATTGGTCACGTAGCGGATCACGTCGGTGGGGCGTTGTGCGGGATCGGAAGCTACCGTTACCAGTTTGCCGACTTCCTCGAACCGGTTCTTTTGCTCCGTGAGAAGACCGGCCACGGTGTCGAGGCGGTCCATGGTCGCCTTGTGTTTAGCGTTCCTCTCGCGAGCGAGCGCGGCAGCTTCGTCCCGGTCGAGCCATGCCAAGCTACCGAGGACCACTGCCGCGATCCAGAGCAAGCCTGCGAGTCGTTTGCGGCTGCCCTGGAGCGCCCTTTCCCGGCGGTTCTGAACCTCGGGGAGCTCGAGATCCAGGTCTGTGGCCGTATGACTCGCGAGGGCTTGCAGGGTGCCTGTGCCCAGCGGGCTTCCCACTCCCTCCGATGCGATTCCAGGGCAGACAAAGACCGGAAGGTCGGCGCACTCCAGGGCCGCGACCGTACGTTGGAGCTCGGCACGGAGCTCTTCCGCG
>WBZR01002006.1_pt1 | contig 22743 bp, 19 predicted proteins | sample 5204231 | NCBI WGS metagenome assembly WBZR01 (sample SAMN12412403, study PRJNA552823) | activated sludge metagenome | isolation source: activated sludge from anammox sidestream of wastewater treatment plant... | place: USA: Virginia | collected 2017-08
TTTCTCCTCTCCCCAGGACATCCCACATGTCCTACTTCTTCTCTCTGGCTTACTTTCGGTATCATGTACCTTAGTATGACAGGGGTACTCCGTTTTGTCCAGCAAAAATTTGTCCAACTGTAAGCTATGTGACGGGGTACACACACTCAGCTAATTTCCCGATAGTAGGCACCTCCACAGCCTTTGGTGGTGCTTCCTTCGATGCCTTTGTGACAAAGATAGGCACATCGGGTGCGGAGCTTTCATACTCCACGTACCTGGGGGGAAGTAATAATGATGCGGGTAATGGCATAGCGGTAGATAGCGCCGGCAATGCCTATGTGACGGGGTGGACATATTCTACTGATTTCCCGATAGTAGGCACCACCACCGCCTATGGTGGTGGTGGCTCCGATGCCTTTGTGACAAAGATAGCGGAGCCGCTCACCGAACCTACGCCGACGCCGAGTCCTACACCTGAGACATCTCCTACGCCTGAGTCTTCACCTACACCGGTAATAACGCCAACACCTCAGCCGTCGCCAACGGGCACGCCAACTGCCATTACCCTGCTCTCCTTCACGGTAAAGGCGGGAAACAATGGCAAGGTCACCTTAGCCTGGCAGACGGGCACTGAGATCGATAATGCCGGGTTTAATATCTACCGTGCAAGGAAAAAGGATGGGAATTACAAGAAGATCAACGACCTCCTTATCCTCGCAAATGGCAATGCCACAACCGGGGCTGATTACAGCTATACGGACACACCGCCGGCCAAGGGCAAGTACTTTTATAAGTTGGAGGATGTGGACTACAGCGGCGTAAGCACGATGCACGGGCCGGTAAAGGTGAAGGCAAAAGCGCCACACCGTGCAAAGGGCAAGAAGCAAAAATAGCCAGTATCGTATAAATTTCTTCTTGCATTTTTTTAGTAAGATTGATGAATAAGACTAACCCTGTCAGGATTATGGCTGGCGCATCAAAGCAGAGAAGATTGAGCAGTGGAATCAAGACAGGCAGGGGACGTTTCCGGATATCAAACGACATCAGAAAAGCGTCTCCTGCCTGTTTTATTGGAGGTAATTTAATCAGCGCCTATCGTTCGACTGAGCTCACGACGAAGTCCCTTGTGGTCGGCATTCATTCGTCCTATGCAACGTGATGACGGGGGACAAGCCGCCCGTGCTACGTCATTATCCATTGTGATGGATTTCACGCCACCATTCGTAGCGCCGATCCCTTGTGGTCGGCCAATAGCTGGGGACAAACCACCCACGCTACACATTCCGATTTATTCGGGTTAGGATCGACTATAACACCTCCTGACTCTTTAATGGCTGTTGTGCTGCCGGTATGGGTATGTTGCCAAACTTGTGTTACTGATCAAATCCTCTTCCTCGTATCCCGACCTAAGGCAAAATCGTTCGACTGATCGTTCACGGCGAAGTCAGGAGCGAGAAATTCGTAAGTTAACCCTGTCAGGGTTTGGAACCCTGACAGGGTTATTGTACCTTCGTAATCCCGCAAGGGGTGGCGTAGTATTATAATTCCCATATTATTTCACCCCGACGGGGTTACATATTGTGGTGTGCTTTTTTCTATAATCATGTCATCCCTCTGGGATTTTTCCTTCTGCCCGCCTTATCAATTGACTTTTCACTACACTGAAAAATGTCTGCCGCCGGTTTCGCTGAATAGTTACGATTTGTCAAATAAAATTTCTCCTCAGAACCTTATTTTTTCACGATTTTTTTAATCCCTGTATTACGCAATTTCCTAACCGGACAATGCAAATCGGAATCGGTAAATAATTGGCTGTCATTGTTAAAACGGATGAATGAAGTTATAATTTATTACTTCCCTTGAGATCGTTAAGCATAAAGTAAATGCTATACGCGATTCAACAACTCTTGAATATATCCAGTTAAACCTTCAATTCCCGCATAACGAACACCGAATAGCCTGGATTGGGTATTGTCAATCGTATGAATGGGTTGCATGGGCGTGCCGCTTATATTGGATTTGGAAGAGCAGAGTTCCCTGGCAATACGAGCTACGCCCATATTATCCATGTAAAAGTCTACCAGATTATAAATCTTCCCTGAAGCCTCTTTATTGCCAACCGCCAGATTAATGGCCTGGGCTACGTCCTCCACATGCACCACCTTTCCACCGCCAGACACTTCAACATTTACTCCGTGCTTGATGTCCTTCACGATATTGTACCAGGCAGAGTGTGCAAGGTGCGGGTTTATTCCGTAGATACCCACAGGACGAAAGATGGTGGTATCAAAGGCTTTTGACAAAAAGTACGAATGACAAAACGCCTCTACCGATGTCTTATAAGCGCCATAATTTGAGTCAGGTATGAGGGGATGTAATTCGTCCAGTTTGATGTGAGGAAAGATATGCCCGTATACCGCGCAGGAACTGATAAAGATGAATTGTTTAATACCCGCTTGTCTTGCGGCATCCAGCAATTCTATGCTGCCCAGGAGATTTGACTCAACGAATCGTTTGATGTCCTTATTGGCCGCTTCATGGAAAGAAGCCCCGTTTCTCTCATAAGCCATATGAATAACTACATCAGCGCCTTGCACAAACTTCTTCAAGGTCTCTTTGTCTGTCATGACGCCTTGAATAAAGGCGATCTTTTTTTGATACTCCTGAAGATGTAAAGTGTTGCCGGTATTTCGTATAAGCGCCTGTATCCGGACATCCTTTTCAAAGAGCCTTTTTGCGACATAATGCCCCAGGAATCCTGTTAGCCCTGTGACTGCAATTTTCATATTTGAACCCTCCGGCCGCTACGAAGAAAGCCTCCAAAACAGAGGAGCACACAAAGATAAAAGTCGGAAGCAGGATCAGCATACCGTGTGCTATCCAATAAGCTATATGACCGTATTAATGTATACTTAGAAGCAGACGAATTGCAATGCTTTTCTGAAGAAAAATTTGATGGAGAAAAAAAAGAGAGAGTGCTAAATAAAAAGCACCCCAATTAGGGTGAAAAATAGTTTTGGAGAAACACGAAACCATAAAGAAGCTGAATTACAAAATTCGACTTGTTTACTACTATAACGGCAATGATGCATGACAACTATAAATTTGAGTGGTTTTGTCAGGGCGCAACTTGAAAACATTACTGATTACCATTTTTTAAGAGATTTTTAAGGTGACGCTCTTTCCATGTGTCTGGTTCGTGTAACTCTGAGTGGCCTGATCGTCTTCCCTGTCCATCCTCAGTAACTATTTGATTGATCATTGCCATGTCATCGCTAAGGGTTCTGCCCTCATCTCGTTTATTTAGAAATGTACCGGCGGGAGTTTGAACAAAGTCTGCTGTAGAGAAAAGATTATAGAGCCTTCCAACATTACGGAGCTCGGGCAAATACTCTCAACGAACGGGCGTGCCAAGCGCAATCAGCTTTCTTTTTTCAAACCGGGTCTTGTGGCTGGCTACATCAATGAACGTATTTTGTCAGATCTCTTCATATTGCTCGTGACAGATTACATTCCTACATATTTTGCGTAGAGCCCCTTTGCCCTGGAGACATCATTTGTGCCTGAAATAATTGCCCGCCCATCGGGAAACACTGTCAATTCACAACTTTCAGTCTTCAATCGTAACAAATAATTATTAAAAGATACCTTTCCCACTTTTTCTACCCGTGCAGCAAGTTTCATCAGGTCTAAATTTGATCCGTAGGAGGGTAAGACTTGTACGGCATTTCTCCCACACAAAGTAGATGTCATTGAGTGTGCCTCTTTTGATAAAAATTCATACCGGTGTTGATTGCATGTTATACAATCGGTCTTCCTTTTGGCATTTTCTGTAGGCAACCTTTTTATTTCATTGCGCCAGAGGTCTATCTTTAAAAGACCCTTGCTCAGGGCATCATAATTCTCCGTTAAAATTTTTAGAGCTTCTGCCGTCTGAATTGAGGCTATCAGACTTGCTATGGGGGCAATAATCCCTTCCGTATCGCACGTTTCAGTAGTACCAAATGGTGGAACGTTTTCAATCATGCATCGGAGGCACGGAGTCACTGAAGGAACGATGTTCATCGTTAGGCCTATACTTCCGATACATGCGCCGTAAATCCATGGTATGCCCTTTTTCACACAATAATCATTAATCAGGAATCGAGTCTCAAAGTTATCGGTTCCGTCGATGATAATGTGTGCATCCTCCAGGAGAGTTTCCACGGTGGATGGATTCAGGTCGGCAATTGCAGATTCAACCCGAATGTGAGAATTGGCTTTTTGGAGTTTCTTTTGTGCGGCAACGGCTTTTGGCAGGTTATTACGTATATCTTCTTCGTCAAATAAAGACTGACGTTGCAGGTTGCTTTCTTCGATATAATCACGGTCTACAATCTTCAGACGCTTCAGTCCGCTGCGGGCAAGGAGATTGGCAGAAGTGCACCCCAATCCACCGCAACCAATAAGCACGGCAGTCTTCTCCATAAGCTTTTCCTGACCTTGTTTCCCAATCCCATAAAACAAGACCTGCCGTGCATAACGTCCTGACATACTAATTATTTATTTTGAAATTGCCGAGACACGAAGAATCCCCTGCAGCAATGGCTTTTTCTCTCTTATAGCTGATACCAGAATTTATTCCTTCGCCAAACCCGGCAATCCATTCATTAACGATATTACACATGGTTAAAAAATCTGCGCCTGCGTTTCGCCAATAGGATTCATGAACACAGCTCTCGTGATCCCATGACGTGCTTTTTTCAGACTCTTCCACCACCTGTGCGCCCCGGTCGCAAGGCATTCCATCGCAATGGTACTCCCCCATTATCTCAAAGGCCTTTGATGTATTACCGCAATCTTCAGACGACAGCCCTTTGCTTTTGATAGCCTCTTTTCCGCAGCTAATGCCGTGCTTATGGGCAGCGTCCGCCGCCACCTTTGCCGCCTCGTTATATTGAGCACAGAAGGCAGCAATTGTAGCAGCTTCCCGCGTTTCTGCTTCTATAAGGAGGCTTTGAATTCCCTGATGAATCGATTTGTTAGCTAATAATTGTTCAAGGGGTTTCGTATTATCAGATTTTGGATATTTTTTGTATACCTGTTCAAGGATCTTATCTGCATCAGCACCGTACATTGTTTTAAATGCTGAAACGATGGCAGCCTCCCGTGCCTCAGTGGTTCTGATTTTTCCGTACATCCAATAATGGATTGGGCCCAATACTAAACTCATCTACAAAACTCCTCAGCGCTGAAATTCGAATTTAAAGACAAATCATACTACGCAAGCTCCACAGATTCCACTTCAGGGATCTCTTCTTTGAGGCGTTCCTCTACACCATATTTTAGTGTCATCAATGCGCTTGGACACGATCCACATGCCCCTCGTAATCGTACCTTTACTACACCGCCCTGTACATCAACTAGTTCTATGTCTCCACCGTCTGCCTGCAATGCCGGTCTAATGTTTTTAAGTGCCTCTTCTATTCTTTCCTTCATGTAAATTATCCTTTCATTTGTAGTTAATTGTTAGCTTTTTTCTTCTCAATAACGTCATTTAACTCTTTTATAATTACCTCCGGATCAACATTATGCATAGTGGCACCGAATGCAATATCCTCTGTTTTTGAACCTGGGCACGTGAAGCAGCCTGCTCCAAAATATTTTTTAACAACGGGCTCAACTTCCGGATGTTGTTTAATTACGTCTCCTATACTTGTCTTCTTTGTTATTTTTTTTGCCTGTTCTGTCATAACTTAGTCCCCCGTCCAATTTTTATGAATAACAGTGAAAAATTATCAGCAACTTATGAAAAAATCAATTTGCAAGGCATAGAAGTGTAGGGTATCGAACGACGGAGTTTTTGTCAATCAAAAAAATCAAGCCGATATACAATGAAAGTATCACGATATCATGTTCTAAAATTTTGGTTGATTAATGAATATATATTTTTTACACTTACCAGTCTATGATTACAACATCTCATATTCCTTTTATTATGTGTATAGCGCTGTATTTCATCTCTTCCGTTTGGTCAATCGGACACGTCATAAAACCCGCTCGTTTTAACAAAAAAGTAGCCACCTGGTCTATGATGATGGGATTCTTTGTTCATAGCGGTTTTCTGGTATTCTTAGGCTTTGAGTCGGGCAGCCTCCCCATAACGAACGTTTATGAATCCTTTGTATCATTACTGTGGTGTGTCCTCTTCGTCTATATCAATTTGGACTATCTGTACAAGTTGCCGTCTTTGGATACTTTTTTGATTCCTCTCGTTACTGCACTTTCAATCTGGGCGCTCACGTTTGATGGCGGCAATCTGTTAATTACGGTAAGTCTTCAAAATTTCTGGCTCATAGCGCATATCATCCCCATATTCATCGGCTACGCAGCCTTCACCATATCTTTTAGTCTGAGTATTATGTATTTAACGCAACAAAGGCAATTAAAACATAAACTTTTCGGTCCTCTCTTTAATAAGTTACCCTCACTTGAAGGGATTGATAAGCTTATGTGGAAGACAATCTCATTCGGTTTTCCTTTACTTACGCTTGGCCTTGTCTTTGGTATGTTTTGGGTCAAGACGCAAAACATTCTGGGTGAGTCGTGGTATCTGGATTATAAGGTTGTTCTGGGTCTTGCCACCTGGCTAATTTATGCAGCACTGTTACATATGAGGCTGATTGCGTCCTATCATGGCACCAAGATCGCATGCATGACCATTGCGGGTTTTTGCCTCGTACTTTTTACTTTTATCGGGACATTCTTTATGGGTTCCCGACATGCCTTTCAAAAGATTAGTGAACAAACGCTCAGAGAGAGTTTGAATATACAACGCTAAGTTACGTTATACAAAGGATTAGATATGAGTATTCTGGTTGTTGGGCTTAATCATAAATCAGCCCCTGTGGAGGTGAGGGAGAAATTGGCTTTTAATGCCAATAATATTTCTACGGCTTTATCCTTATTTCTCCACAGATATCAAATGGCAGAGGTTGTTATATTGTCGACCTGTAATCGCGTAGAAGTGTACGTATCAACCCTGGAAGGTACCATTAAAGTGGAGGACGTCCTTTCATTCTTCGCCGATTTCCATAAAATCGAGTTAAATGTTTTTTCTCCTCACATGTATCACTACGCAGATGACCGCGCAGTGAATCATCTCTTCTTTGTCACTGCCAGTCTCGATTCTATGGTACTGGGCGAGTCACAGATCCTTTCACAGGTTAAAGAAGCTTATACAACGGCATCCATGGAAGAGGCCACGGGAAAGGTTATGAACCAGTTGTTCCAGCAGGCGCTCAATGTTGCAAAAATCGTGCACACGAATACCTCCATCGGAAAGGGAAAGGTTTCTATAAGTTCTGTAGCTGTGGAATTCGCCGAGAAGATTTTTCAGGATTTTACCGGCAAAATGGTTCTTGTGGTAGGCGCTGGTGAGATGTGCGAACTTTTGCTTAAGCACCTCTATGAAGAAGGAGCGCGTACCATTGTGGTTGCGAATCGCACCTTTGAGCGTGCACAGGAGATCGCCAACGCCTTTCAGGGTCAGGCTATTAACTACGAATTATTGGGAGAATACCTTGTAAAAGCCGATATCATTATCAGCTCAACCTCAGCCCCGCATTATGTAATCCATGTCGATCAGGTAAAAGAGGCGATCAGGCAACGAAGAGGGAACCCCATGTTCCTTATAGACATAGCCGTCCCCAGGGATATCGAACCTGATATTGCTAAAATTGACAACGTGTATCTCTACAACATTGACGACCTTCAATCCATCGTAAACCAGAATATTGATGAACGAACCAGAGAAATTGAAAAATGCCGCGCTATCGTTGCGGAGGAGGTGGATCACTTCATGGCGAGGCTTGAGGAAATGAAGATAGAACCTGCAATAACTCAATTACGCAACCATTTTCACTCCATCGGGAAAGAAGAGCTGGACCGATTAAAACCTAAGCTAAAGAGCGTAAACAACGGGGACTGGGAGCAGGTCGTTTACACCGTAGAACGTACCATCAACAAACTCCTCCATCATCCGGCGAAAGTAGCCAAACAGGAAGCAAAAAATGGCGGCGGATATCGGTATGTAGAGACCATTAAAAAATTATTTGGCATATTTCATCATACAGACCGCCCGCAACAGTAGTTCTTTCATTGTATTTTTCTCTTACTTCTTTTTTCCTCGTTTACAAATTCACGGCCTCATCCACCCAATTATCTATCCTTTGTAAAATCCTCATTATTAAAATATCGCTGTCAGATTGTCAAAATATCATCGATTTCAGGTATACATCAGACTCGTATCTGCAGACTCTGCCTCCGCCAAATTTTTTTGCTGCATACAGAGCCTCATCTGCATGAATGAGCAACGTCTTTGCACTATGATGTATATTTAGTTCAGCAACACCGATGCTTATTGATCTTTGAGCCGTTTCTTTTTTTGACGGGACATTGAATCTGCTATTCCCAAAGTCCTTGAGGACACGATTGGCAATAGCAATCGCACTGCTGATAGCAGCTTCTGGTAATATTACGGTAAATTCCTCAAAGTACTAGCCAGGATGTGAAAAGAATCTCACTTAACCATAGATAACGTCTCCGCCCAAAAGGTATTTTCAGTTGACAACTTCTTTTTACAACACTATCATTTCAGCATGAACGCATTTGCAGATACAAAACAATATAAGAAAATACTCCTCTTGTTCTTGCTAACCTTGTGTTTGAGCAGCTTCATCGCTCCCATTATAAAAGTCTTTTTAGATACGTTCATTTCATCAAGCCCTTTTATAAAAGATTTGCTCAAGTACAGGCAAGATAGTTATGAGTTTGGTAAGGCCGTGCGCCGCATCATGATGGCCGCGGCCATTCTCCTTATCTTCCTTTTGAGAAGGCCGCTGAAGATCGGCTCTTTTGTCGCCTTAGGGATGAAACCTATCCATGGATGGTGGAGACAATTACGCATGGGGTTCATTCTGAGCACAGGTATGTTTCTTGTATATATCATCTTCTCGTGTTTTAGTGGCGTCCAGGTGTTCCAGCCCGATGTACAATCCTTCGGTGGTTTAATGTCTCAATTCTTGAAAATATTAGTTATCGCAGGTGTTGTGGGATGCATCGAAGAAATCTTTTTCCGTGGATTCATCTTGCAAAGCCTTTTGGTAGACATGCAAGCCGTGTCTGCCGTGTGTTTCAGCAGCTTGTTTTTTTCTTTACTCCATTTCTTTAAGGCAAAGATACCGGTATCTCCCGGCTTTCAACCGTTTATCGGTTTTGTGGTTATTTATCAATCCTTTAAGGAAATGACAATCAATTTCACCGCTATTTTGCCTTCGGTAATTGGTCTTTTTCTCGTGGGTGTCGTGCTGTCCTATGCCTGCATCCGGACAAAGTCCCTGTATCTCCCCATCGGGCTCCATGCCGGATGGATATTTCTCATCCAGGTGAACAAAATCTTCTTCGATCACGTGAGATCGCAGTGGGAATGGTTATTCGGCGATAGCAAGATAATTACAGGGGTGATGGGATGGAGTCTTTTAATTTTTACGTTAATCCTCATTCGATTTGTGACAAAGGTCTCGTACCATGGAAAAGACACTGCAAGAGCTCTCTGAACATGTCGGCGGCACAGTCATTGGAGACCCGTCCATAAAGATACGCGGTGTTATGGCAATCGACGATGCTCAGGAAGGGTATATTACCTTTATATCCAATGATAAATACATTAAAAAAATTAATACAACAAAGGCCTCTGCTATCATCGTCTCTCCTAAATTAAAAGCCCAAAATCTGTTTCTCCCTCAAAAAACCGAAAGGAATCTGCTGGTATGCAATAACCCTTATCTTGCGTTTGCAAAACTGGTACAACTCCTGATGCACAAACAGCCCGCTTACACAAAGGGTATTGATTCCTCTGCCAGGATTGATAAATCCGCAGTGATTGGGCAAGACGTTTCTATCAACCCATACGTCACGATTGGCAAAAACACCCGCATTGGCAGTCGCGTGGTCCTATACCCGTGCGTCTATATTGGAGATGATTGTGACATTGGTGATGACTCTGTTCTTCATCCAAACACGGTAATTTATCATGAAACGGTTATTGGTAAACGAGTAACCATTCATAGCAATACCGTTATTGGCAGCAGCGGCTTTGGCTACGCACCCGACGGCCAGAGTTATTTCAGAATTCCACAGGTCGGCGTTACTATAATTGAAGACGATGTCGATATCGGCGCAAACACAACCGTTAACCGCGCCGTAATGGGAGAAACGATTATCCGAAAGGGTACAAAGATTGATAGCCAGGTAGTCATCTCGCATAATGTGGAAATAGGAGAAAACTCTTTAATCGTATCCCATGTTGGCATTGCAGGTTCTGCCAAGATTGGAAGACATGTTACCCTTGCAGGCGGATCCGGAGTTGTCGGGCATGTACAGGTTGGGGATAACGTTACCGTGGGCGGATATTCGGGGGTCATCAATGACATTCCAAATAACGAAACATATCTTGGCGCTCCGGCACTCCCAATTAAAAGAATGCGCCGTTGTTATGTGATCTTCGAAAAACTGCCCGAGTTGAAAGAATATATTAAGACCCTGGAAAAAAGGATAAAGCAATTGGAAGAACGCAACGGCCTGTCGCAGCGCACGCAAAAAAACAGTAAAACCAAAAAATAGACTATGGAAAAACTTGGATTGATTGCAGGAAACGGCCGATTCCCTATCTTATTTGCAAAAGGGGCACGTGACAATAACGTACCCATTATTGCTGTCGGAATCGAAGGAGAAACATCTCCGGAAATCGAGCAATACGTGGAAAAACTGTACTGGGTCGGCGTCGCCCAGATTGGCAAACTCATCAAGGTATTTAAGCAAGAACATGTATCGAAGGCAGTCATGGCCGGTGGACTCAAAAAAACCAACATGTTCTCTTCCTGGAGAAACCTTCGTTTCCTGCCCGACTTAAGGACCATCAACCTCTGGTATAAACATGTAAAAAGAAGAGATGACCACTCGCTGCTTGGGGCTGTGGCCGATGAATTATTGAAAGATGGTATTGAGTTGCAAAACTCCACCCTCTATGTACCACAACTCCTTGTGCAAAAGGGGACGTTGACGGAAAGGCAGCCCACTGAAACGGAAATGGAGGATATCCGCTTCGGATGGCCTATCGCCAAGGAAATCGCGAGACTCGGTGTTGGGCAATGCATCGTAATAAAAGAAAAAGTCGTTCTGGCGGTTGAAGCCCTGGAAGGTACTGATGAGACCATCCGTCGCGGCGGAAACCTTGGAAAAGAGGGCATTGTCGTAATTAAGGTCAGCAAGCACGATTTTGATCCGCGCTTTGATATCCCTACCGTTGGACTGGAAACCGTCAAATCATTAAAAGAAGCCTCTGCATCCGTCCTTGCCCTCGAAGCAGAAAAGACACTTATCCTGGATATAGAAGAGACCGCCCAGGCCGCTGATAATGCACGTATATCGATTGTCGGATTGTAAAAGTTAGCGAGCAGCATGCACATCGAAGGCAATCGAGTGCCTTCTTTTTCAGAATACCATGAGAATAATACACCCTTTTCTCTTAGAGACATTTTCGTTATCACAGGTTTCTTTACGATCAAAGCTGCATGGGCGAAAGAGCGGGGTTTAGAAATGCAACCCTTACAATGGGACGTGTGCGATAGCGTCATTCCCTACTTTGAGACGGTCTGTACGTTGTCGTGTCAAACAAAAAAAGCCAATGTGAACATCTTTTGGGTACATCGCCCGGAATGGAATCGTGAATCTGATGCCAAAAAATAATTAACTGCGGTTCGTATGTTTATATTTTGCGTTTGGTATTTTTTTTACTAAAGTAAATGTTTTAAGTAATTTTACTTTCTGTTGCTCTATCTAAGTCCCGTGCAGGTAAAATACCAAGGATGTATCAAGGGACTGAATTCCTGCATTCGTAAGAATGACACCTTATTTTTTGTTTACCGTCTTTTGTGATTAAGAGCCTTTGTTTATGCACAATACCGCCATCAGCCTTATCGGGGCAACGTTCTTCATCTCCCTGACCCATGCCAGTATGCCAAATCACTGGATGCCCTTTGCACTGATTGGAAAGGGGCAAAATTGGGGGTTGACGAAGACCATCTTTATTACTGCCATCGCCGGACTGGGACATTCCGTCATAACCACCACATTAGGTTTCATCATCGCCATCCTGGGATTTCACATAACAAAATATGCAGAAACCATTGCGGAACCGCTGGCAGGCGGTATCTTAATCGTACTCGGCATTACCTTTGTCATCATTGGCAGATTAAGGCGCGGTACACATGACCATAACCACTCAAAATTTACAGACAAAACCATTATTATCTCATTATTCGCCATGTTAAGCTCCTCGCCCTGTGTCGCTGCATTGCCTATATTTCTGGCAGCCGGCACCTTGAACTGGAGCACGTTCGTATTGCTCTCAATCACCTTGTCCGCAACAACCGTCTCAGGCATGTTAGTGTTAACCACCCTGGCTTATACCGGCGTAAAAAGAATCAACCTTTGCGGCGTTGAAGATTACGAAAAAGAAATCATCGGTGGCATACTCACCCTCGTAGGGATACTATCACTCATGGTGCATTAGCACTCCCTCTCATTTCACACTCTCTCAGGAAGAGCATGTAAACGTGGCAAATATGGAAAAGGAGCAATGTCAAAGCATAATCCCATTAAATCCGGTAACCTCAAATACCTTCAGGTAGTACGCCTGGATTGCTTCTGTTAAACGATAAAGTATTATATAAAAATTTCTTTTATATTCAGGAAGCAGGCATTTTTTCTTCACGGAGATCATCATGTAACCTACAGATTAAGAGTCATCACCTGCTCTCGGACAGGTTATTTGATTCAGCAAGTTTCACTTTTTTTACAGCATATCCGCATAAGAAATCGTCGGAGCGCTTAAGAAAATACAAATAAAAAAGTAAATGATTAGCGACACATGTCCTATTCCATTTCTTTTAGAATTCTTAAAAATCCTTTTACATCGACAAAACCCGTAATACTTTTATCTTTTATCACGACACCATCTTTACTGATGAATATTATCGTTGGCAGACCTACAACACCGTACTTCGCCCAAAGCCGTTCTGTCTTCGGGTCGTCACGTTTGGTACTGTCAATCTTGATATTTACAAACTTCCGTAATTCACGAATAATTACCGGATCTGAATAGGTAAACTTTTCAAGTTCCTTACACGCCGCACACCACTCCGCCCAAAAATCAATGATTGCTATTTTGCCACTTTCCCTTGCCTGCTTTAGACCTTCCTCTTCGTCAAACACCCAATCGATCTTCTCTTCTGCTGCTACAGATTGGACCGCGGTTGTGGCCGCAAAAGGCGGTAAAATAAAACCCTTCATCATGAGATGTCCCACAAGAAAGTATACCCCGAAGATAAAGGCCACGAGTCCAAATGCCTTCTTGCTCCGTTGAAAGGCAGCACTCTCATGGGTCAACCGGTCAAAACCTCCCGAAAATACCCCGATAACAATCAGGAATAGTCCCAGGATGATGATAAAGGCGCTCTCTGAAATAATAAACCTTAGGTAATACAGTGCAGCGCCGATTAAGAGGAGACCAAATACCCTCTCTACCGTCTCCATCCAACCCCCGGATTTTGGGAGCGCCTTGATGGCGCCTGAGAATGTCCCTAATATAATAAGCAGGGCGCCCAATCCCCACGCAAAGACAAAAAGCATCCAGAATCCCAGGAATTTATTCCCCGTGCTGGCTATATAGACCAGCAGACTCGCAAGGGCAGGACCAACACACGGCGAAGCCACTATCCCTGATACCAATCCCATGACGAAGACCCCGATTAGACCCTTCCCCGCCTTTGCCCCAAGCCGATCGGAGATAAAGGATGGTACTCGCAGGTAATATACCCCAAACATACTCATGGCAAGTCCCACAAAAACTGCCACTACAAAGCCTATGATCCATGGACTTTGCAGCGCGGAACCAAATAATGACCCGGTTGATGCTGCAGTCACGCCCAGAGTGGCATATACAAGGGACATGCCCAGGACGTAGATCAATGAAAGAAGGAACGCCGTCAAAGGCTTTCTGGCAGCGCCCTGCCCTCCGGCGGCCTGCCCGCCAATCACTGCTATGGTAATAGGTATCATAGGATATACACAGGGGGTAAAGCTGAGACCCACACCCGCCAGAAAGATAAGGATCAGAGACACAAATATTCCCCTGCTTTCAATCGTCTTCTGAAAACCGGTGACTTCAACATTTTTCCCTGTCATTGTGACCGGCACGGGCTTAGAAACCGGTTGAATCGGCTTTTCCTCTGTTTGTAATACAGGCATTTTCCAATCAACAGACTCCACCTGTATAGGCAAGACAAACTCCTCGACCTTTGGAATAAAGCAAATTGTTTCCGAACACCCCTGATAACGCACCTTGAGTTTTATGTTAAGTGGACCTGCAGGTACGTCCTTTGATAATTGGAGTACAGATTTTATCTCTATCTGACCCACGTAATTTTCCACATCTTTTTCCAGGAATTGATCGTACTTGTTCTCTCCAAGCGGGAGTTCAGTAGAAATTACGGTAATTCGCGAAGGATCCCCGCTTTCTACCGTGACTTGATCCTTATAGATGCGATGATTCGGCGCAATGGTGATGGTAACTGCAACAGTAATAAGATCACCCGCCGGAACACGCCCCCTTGAAAGAGTTGCACTTAATTTAAATGGGGAGGTTTGTCCAAATATTATCAGTGGAAATGAGAGCAATATGAAAGCAATGATAAAGAATCCTTTCATAAAAAAACCAGTTTTCACAACATATCCTCCTTTGGATTCAAAATTATAATCGACCATTCTTGTATCTTTCTCCAGATGGCTGGAACAATTACATCCTTGCTTTTATTTAGTATATTCTCTTCCCGCATAATCCACAATTAATTTTTGAGCAAGGTTAATGAATAGTCCGCAAACATTGCCAATGGCCAGTTTCATGGCCGACAAAGTAGTTTGACACCCATAATATATTATGATATCATCATCAGTCTGTAATGCATTATTGTCTGAACGATTATATACAATATCTTTTGATTTTATTAAATATGGAGAGAATTTGCCTTGGTTAAGGAAAAACAAGTTATCGTAGGTTCACGAGGGAGTAAACTTGCATTAATTCAGACAAACTGGGTTATATCAGAACTCAAGAAATTTAATCCCGGATTTGAATTTCGGATTGAAAAAATATCTACCAAAGGCGACAAAATTACTGACGCACCTTTGTCGCGTTTAGGTGGAATCGGTTTATTTACCAAAGAGCTGGAGGTGTCCCTCATTAAGGAAAAGATTGATATTGCCGTCCACAGCGCCAAGGATGTGCCCACAGAGTTGCATGAAGGTTTAACCATTGGCGCTACGCCCACACGTGAGGACCCCCATGATGTCCTGATCAGTAACAACAACGCCAATTTGGAGAAATTGCCGGATAGTGCACGCATTGGCACCAGCAGCCTCCGCAGAAAGGCGCAATTACTTGCTTTCAGACCAGATTTCAAAATTTTAGACCTGCGCGGCAACTTGGATACACGGCTCAAAAAACTCGAAACAGATGACCTCGATGCCATTGTTGTGGCCCACGCCGGATTGCGCAGAATGGGCTATACAGGCACAGTCAGCCAAATCATATCGGCCGACATCATGCTTCCGGCAGTAGGACAAGGTGCACTTTGTATCGAAATTCGTAAAGATGATGCCCGAATTCAAAAAATCGTCTCATGTCTGAATGACACGAACACCAGAATTGCAGTAGAGGCAGAACGGGCACTTCTGGCAAAACTTCAGGGCGGATGCCAGGTACCCATCGGAGCATATGCGCAGATACAAGGCGATGAGATATTCCTCGAAGCAATTATCTGCACCGTGGATGGTGACCATGCTATACGGGATAGCCACAGCGGACATAGCAACCAGGCTGCAAAGATCGGGGAAGAACTTGCCCAGAGAATGCTGGATAACGGAGGAAAAAGAATCCTCCATGAGATCCGCCAAAAATTTCAAACATACATCGATCACTTATAAAGCAAAAAGCCCATGATGAATTCATCATGGGCTTTTTTTACAAACACACTTCTTCTTTCTATAAGACTATTTTTGCAGAGAGACTTTTTCTATACGCCCTTCCCTGCGTAACCTTGCTGCTTCTGACTGGATTTTGGTAAATTCCATCATCATAGGTGCCTGACCCCACCACCAGGAAACGTCCTGCTGCACATGTGCGGTTCCTTTATATCCCTGGAGTTTATACCAGAACCACAATCTGTTGTACATATTCTCAATATTAGACGGATTATCCTGTTGTTGTATGAACATACCATAAACACCGAGAATTGGTCCTACTACCGGGAATTTGCCCTTTAAAGTCTTAAAGGCATTATAAATAGGCTCCCCGAGAAAAGCCGGACTAAGTTGCTTTTCAATTCCATCGCTCAAAGGATAAGGGTCTCTATCTGCAGCACTAGGATAGAGGTAGCCATCCGCAATCAAATCCTCGACGATCTTCTGCGCCCTATCTGCAAGGGTATGAGCCTGGAACATAAATTCATCGAGTGATTTTAAATAGGTGTCAGCGAACCGGTCGCTATGGCACTTTGCACAAACCTCCAACCAGTATGACCTTTTTGCCACATTTTCCTCTGAATAAATATCAATTTTATCCGCAATAATCTTAATCCCGTATGGATAATCCTTTAGAGAAGAAGTATATTCCAGGTTCTTTGGCGGCACAGTGCCCATACGCCAAATACCCTTCATCACCGGGTTGTGAATAAACCGGCCATGCTTTTCGTACATATGGCAGAACTGACATGTTGGGGTACGATAATCTTTACCCGGCCTTACTTCCGATAGCGGCCTGTTGAAATCAAAATGATCCTCTTCTTTATGATAGATCACGCCGTGTTTCGATTCGCCATAGGATTCGGCATCCGGATGGTCAGGACCCATATGACAGGTGATGCATGCCTCCGGCTGTCTTCCTTCAGCTGCGCTGAATTTATGCCGTGTGTGGCATACATCGCATTTTTCTGCACCGGAATGGCATAGGTCACAGCCATGTTGACCATATAAATAGCCCCTTCGAGCCGCCTCTGCGTACCATGGAACTATGGTGTTCGCCTCCCACGACTGGATATGGTTGGGACGTCCCATTTCTCTTTCGCGTAGAAAATCATCAAATTGTGGTCTATGGCACTCACCGCACACCTCGCCGGTTGGCATCCTGATCTGTTTTTTCTTGGTATCTGCATGACAGTCAAAACAGTGAACTTCATCCAAAACCCTGTTTGTCCGCTTCTCGACCTCAGCAGTTCTGGCAGCAAGATATGGAGTGCTCTTGGGATTTTTATGTCCCGAGCTTCTCCAGTCTTGAACAACACCTGGAGTTGCCTCCTCATGACACGTTACACACAAATCTCTTCTCTCTTTTTCAATAAAGATAGAATGATCAAGGTTTTTCATGGGTTCATAGTGTCTGTTCGGCTGCCAGTACATGTCCAACATTTGCGGCTTGAAATAATCTTTAAATGGCCCGGAACCTTCTCGCAGCCCAACATTATCTTTGTAAGTGGCTCTGTACCAATCGGGCGTCCCTTCATACAAGTCCGGCGGCGTTTCCTTCATTGGTGGTGGTTCAGCAGCCCACACGGCAGAAGTAAACAGCATCGCAGATAAACACAAACCTATTCCTATTTTTTTCATTTCATTCACCTCCACTGATAATTGGGCATTTTAGATGATGCTTATGTGTACTTTCTTCTGGTTTAATGAGCGACATTACATAATAGGTCAAACACCACCTTTGCTCGTCTGTAAGTTCTTTGGCAAAAGATGGCATTGGGGTGCCATTCAGTCCCGTCGTAAATCTGAGATAAACATCTTGCGCCGAATTTCCTCCTTTGAACTTTCCGGTGGTAAAATCAAAGGGTTTTATCGGAAATCCAAAATCATCCTCCTGCTCAGCGGCACTGGGTCCGTCTCCACGCCCCTCAACACCATGGCATTTCCAACATTCCAGTTTTTCCTCGTAAATTTTCTTTCCTTCTGCAATTGCCCTTTCGGTGGGTCTGAGCGGTAATCCCACACTTACCGGCGAATCCGGTTTCCTGACTTCAAACGCCTCGGAGAAGCTTTTTAGTACGGGAATTACCGAAGCACGCTGTTCTTCTGTCAAAATATCCCATGGAATCATCGTTGAATTTGGCACTCCATAGGAAATCGTCCTGAAAATATCCTCATCCGTGGGGAGTGAACCGCTTGGAGTCGTCCTGAATTTATACGCACCCCGCGTAAAATCGCGCGGTTTTGGGAGCATTGATCTTGCAAGAGGCCCATCTCCCTTCCCTTCCTCACCGTGACAGGCGCTGCAATATTTTTTATAAGTATTCTTCCCTTCCTCAGTAACCGCTGTTGGTATATTAACAGCTTTAGCGGTCATAGGCGCAACACCTAGAATGAGTAGTGCGCTTGCAGCAGTAGTGCTCCATAAACCAACCTTACTCAATAAAACCGTAGGTTTCATAATATGCCCATCCTCCTTTCCGATTACAATTTTCTTGCTCTACCAATTTTTTAATCCAATACAGATTTTCTACCCCTTTTTCCATTTTAAGGATAAACAAACTCTATCATCGCCGTTTCTTTCGGCTGTATCGATACCTCCTTTTCTAAATTTCCCAACTCTTCATGCCACACCTGGAATTTATACGTTCCCGGCGGGATATCACAAATTTCAAAATATCCATTTCTATCTGTTAAATCAAAATATGGATTATCAAGGACGACAATCCATGCATACGATTTCTTATGAATATCACAGGTCAACTTAATAATTTCCGGATACTCGAATGTTTCTGATATCCTCTGTTTGTAAGTTGTACCAAGATTGAATGGCCGGTTTTTTTTGGTTCTGGTATGAATTGTATGCAACTCTTCATCTCCATTTAAGATGTCAACCGCAGTCCCTGCTAAAATTGCGCTAACACGAGGGATGAAGGTATTTCTCTGCTGATCAATAATCGGATGAATCGCCGAGGTCGTTTTTTTCTTACCTTTCGTAATATCCGTAATCGAAACAACGGCGTATTTAAGCCCGTTATTAATTTTACTTACGATAAGCTTTTCAGAAGTGGTGTTAGCTGTATCGGGCAATTCCCAATCACGATAGAGATTTAATTTTAACACCGCTAAATCACCCATGTATTTCACGTTGCCGGCAATTGCACCGCCATCAGTAACCTCTATTTCCACATAGTCCTTCGCTGTCACAATATCTTTTGAAGATATCGTACACCAATTTAAAATCAAAAGCAAGACACAGAAGAAAAAAACCGGTTTCATAAAAAATCACCCTATAGTTGCAATCCAAACAATAATGACCAGAAACAAATGACAAAAATCGTTCCCACACAGAACAAAAAAATAAAAACCTGAAAATTTCTCCTAAGTAGTAAATATCAGTGGCACTTAAATCTTTATACCAATATGTATTTTTATCATGTTCATCACCTATGCAATTTCAGAGATGAAATGGTGTTTTCATAATATAATTCCATTTATTAAAAAAAATTCGAGATTAAGAATAAGATAGACTTATTTATCAAGATACCGACACAACGGACTGCCCGTTACTGCAAGTGTCCCTTTATCAACGTTCCTCCCGTCGGCAAAGACGAGATAACTGTACTTTCCATAGTGAGAAATCTTGAATCCCGCCCCTTTCACCGCATCCGAACTCAGGCCTACAAACAAGGCGACACCTTTTCTTGTGTTCTTAACATTTTTAAAAGTCACGAGAAGGGCATTACCTCTCTCACTGTATGTTGCTTTGTTTGCCTCAAACAAGCTTTCTTCCAGCAAAAAATTCTTTGGTACATTTTCAATAAATATTTTCGTAAGTTTGTTCTCCAATAATCCACCCAGGATGAACAGGCTTTTTCCCGTTAAATCTGCCTCTGTAATCTCTGTGTCCGCCTTCATCGCCGATTTTTTGTCTGCAAGGAATTCAGCAAGGTTTTTATAGGCTTCCCTTAAGGAACTTTCCCCCCCTGTCGGATACACAATCACCTTATCCTCATCTCCCAGCACCAAATCAATTGTTGGCGGGATCTCTTCACTATGGAGTCGCCGGAATACATCACAGTGCGGATCTATGGCAACACACCTCGGTTGTGATTTTGTCTGTATAGAAATGGGGTTAGACAGTTCTTTCAATTCCGCAGTGGTATAAACATTTCCTTCATCCAGCTCCAAACAGACCGGTAAAAAAAGATGGTATGGCTTACCCTTTTGAACGACCTCAACCTTAGTCAGCCAGCCATCCCCGACCTTCTCTACCGCCGTTTTACCCAATTCAATAAAAGGCGCCCCCTCCCTATTAATCCACTGTTCGAAAAACCAGGACAAATCCATCTTGCAGGTATCTTCAAACACGTGCCGGATATCCATCCACCCGGCTTGTTGCCAGATTTTATCCTTGTAAAACCTCCTGAGCGATTTATAAAACAATTCATCCCCCACCATTTGCCGGAGCATGTGGAACACCATCGCTGCCTTCCCGTAACCAATAGACTGGGTTGCCTGGTCTCTTCTGCAAATAAAATTTTTTAAAGGAATTTCGTTCTCTTCCGTCACGTAGTTGGTGTACTTTCTGCAAATATCCCTGCGATAGTCCTCAGCCGAGGCGCTGTCCTTGAGTTCTTTGTAATAATAATCTGCCATATAGGTAGTCAGCCCTTCACACCAGTTCCCCTGCGAATCATCCACAAAAACTGAGTTACCCCACCAGTTATGCAAGATCTCATGACCTAAAGAAATATCCACAATAAAAGGCAGTTTTACGACTGCCCGACCCAGCAGGGTAAACGAAGGCATGCCATAACCCGTCTGGAAGAAATTTTCCACAATGGCAAACTTCTTGTACGGATAATCCCCCAAGAGTTTTTGGTACATATCCAGATAGCGTGTCGTGGCGTTTATGTATGTTTCCACCAAACCTTGTTCTTCAGGAAAAAAATAGGCGTAAATATCGATGCCCTGGTGCTTCATTGTGGTCACGTTATATTTCCCGGCCACAAGATGGCATCCCTCGGACACGTTCTTTTCTTCCCATGTGCTGTATGTCTTACCGTCAGCAGATTTTCTGCTGACAAGTGCACCCTGAGTCACTGCCTCGTAGCCTTCGGGCGCAATAACCTTCACGCTAAAAGTAGCCAGAGAATCAGAGATATCCGGATACCATGCACATGCAGGGCTCAGATAAACCCCCTCTTCACTGATAATACCGGTCGTTTCACCAACATCCTCCACTTCTAACGAGGCGGGTTTCTCAAAGAGACACCCCTCATACATAATATCCAGAATCACGCCGTTTGATTGCCTCAGTTCCGATGGTATTCCAATCTCCAGTAGCCTTACACCTCCGGAAACACGTGTACGGTATTCATCTGATACCTTGTCTCGTATCCTGAAATCTAATTTTCTATTCAATGAACTAACGGACAGAATTTGAAACGCACCATTAATGCGACAGGTAATCTTTTCTGTATTCACACCCTGCACGCGCAGATGGTCAACAGCCTTGAGCCTGTGTTCTTTCAAATACAATTCAATCTCCAGATTATGACTCAGAATTCTATCTTCCCGAACCTCCCTTGCGCCAATACCCGTTGCCGCCAGAATTACGACACTACACAAGAAAGGCAGTGCACACTTAACAGCATCTGTCACTGTCATATCATCTCCTTAGAAAATAGCCGGTACAATCCATTCATCTTTGTTATTGTTTTTACCATTGGTTAATATTATCACCAAAATTCTCCACATGATTTTCGCGCAGCAAAAACTTGATTTTCGGGCGATTTCTTTCCTCGTTATGTACTCTATTCTTCCTGGCAAAGGCGCCATCCTTTAGGTGCTTTTACCCTCAAAATACCTTGAAACACCTTGGAGATTCTACCATTTCTTATCCAAACCTGCAACAATGCTTCGCCTTGTTTGCAGGATTTAGTATCTCACAAAGATTGTTTTAACCTTTTCGGCAAAAATATGAGATTAACCCTGTCAGGGTTTAAAACCCTGACAGGGCTGGCTCACGAATTTTGTGCTTCGGACTTCGTTTTTCCGACTCGCTAGTATCTAATAAAATATTTTGACACATTTAGCAAAAAACGTAGCGCCGATCGTTCGGCTGAGCTCACGACGAAGTCCCTTGTGGTCGGCCAATAGCTGGGGACAAACCACCCACGCTACACATTCCGCTTTATTCGGGTTAGGGTTAGGTTAAAACAAAAATAGCTCCTGATATGAGTCGAAAATAAGGTCATCAAAATTTGTGCAGCTATCAGTATGGTATTGTGATCCCAAAAACCAATTTTCATTGCCTTAAGGCATTGCCAAGGCAATATGACAACGAGCCCATGTAATTTCCTCCCCCTGAATCCCCCTCGCTGAGGGGGACAACGTCTGCCACCCCCGTTAGCGCTTAACATTTTGTCCATCGTTAACGCTTACTATTTGTCCCTCGTTAACGTTTAATACTTTGTCCCCCTGGCGCTTAATATTTATCCCCCGCTGGCGCTTACTGTTGGACAATTATTTTGCTGGACAAATCATCCATAGTCGGATTTAGGGATACTCATTGTCAGAGAAACACCAATCAAAATATCAGCAAACCTTCGTATTCCCCGCCACATTACTTCAACA
>WBZR01002008.1_pt1 | contig 22707 bp, 16 predicted proteins | sample 5204231 | NCBI WGS metagenome assembly WBZR01 (sample SAMN12412403, study PRJNA552823) | activated sludge metagenome | isolation source: activated sludge from anammox sidestream of wastewater treatment plant... | place: USA: Virginia | collected 2017-08
GCCGGTGTGCCGCGGCGAGATCGCGCGTCCAGATCCCCGCGGCGAGTCCGTATATCGTGTCGTTGGCGATGCCGATCGCGGCGTCGAGATCCTCGAACGGGATGACGCACGCAACCGGCCCGAAAATCTCTTCGCGGGCGATCGTCATGCCGTTGTCCACCTCCGTGAACAGGGTGGGGTTGACGTAGGCGCCGCCCTCCAGCCCGGACGGCACATCGCCCCCGAAGCGCAGCCGCGCTCCCTCGCGCCGGCCGGTATCGATGAATCCCAGCACGCGCCGCTGAGCCTCGCGATCGACGAGCGGGCCCATGCTGGTGGCGGGATCCAGGGGGTCGCCGGGTCGATACGCCTGCTCGCTCGCCGCGGTGAACCGATCCACGAACTGCTCATATATCCGGCGATCGACGAGCAGTCGCGACCCGGCGTTGCAGACCTCCCCCATGTTGGCGAAGATGCCGTTGCAGGCCGCCGTCACGGCGCGATCGAGATCGGGGGTGTCGGCCATGAAGATCTGCGGGGATTTGCCGCCGCACTCGAGCGCCACGCGCTTCATGTTCGAAAGGCCGGCGTACTGCAGCATCAGCTTGCCGACGGCGGTCGAGCCCGTGAAACTCACCTTGGCCACCTCCGGATGCAGCGCGAGCGCCCTGCCCGTGACCTCGCCCGGTCCGTTCACGACGTTGAACACCCCGGGCGGTCCGCCTGCCTCCAGGAACAGCCGCGCCAGTTGCAGGGCACTGAGCGGTGACTGTTCGGCGGGCTTCAGGACCACGGTGTTGCCCGCCGCCAGCGCCGGCGCCACTTTCCAGGCCGCCATCAGCAACGGGTAATTCCACGGCGAGATGGCCGCCACCACGCCCAGCGGCTCGCGCAGCACGAAATGCATGACGTCTGCCGCCGTGCTGGTGACCGTGCCCTCGACCTTGTCGACGCACTCCGCCATGAAGCCGATGGTCTCGATCACGGCGGGCAGATCGACGTTCAGGGCGTCCGCGATGGGCTTGCCCATATCGAGCGTGTCCAGCAGCGCGAGGTCCGCGGCCTGCGCCTCGATCAGCTCGCACCATCGATACAGGATCTCCATGCGTCGACGCGGCGGCAGACGCGCCCAGCATCCGGATCGGAACGCGCGCCTCGCCGAGGCGACGGCGCGGTCGACGTCGGCGCCGGTGGCGGAGGAGACCGTCGCCAGGACGCTGCCATCGGCCGGATTGACGGTCTCGAGCACGCCTCCGGCAATCGATTCCACGAAGACGCCGTCGATCAGCAGACGCGTCTCGAGCCGCAGGCGCGCGGTCATCGCCTGCCAGTCCTCCCGGGTGAGCGAGCAGGCGGCGGCGAGGTTCACGAGCGCGTCCCGCTGTGGTGTTGCCGCGCGTGCGTTACGATCAAGGCGTCGACGGCGACGCATCCTCCCGCGCTCAGGATGACCGGGTTGAGATCGATCTCGGCGATCACCTCGCGCAGGAAATGCGCGATCACCGACAGGCGCGCGGCGGCCAGGCAATACGCGTCGATGGCCGGCGGCGGCGCGCCGCGGCTGCCATCGAGCAGCGCACGCATACGCAGGGTGTCGAGCAGCCGGCGGGCCGTGGCCGCGCCGAAGGGCGGAAGCGCGAAGCGCACGTCCTGCAGGGTCTCGGCATGGACGCCGCCGAAGCCGAGCATGACCAGGGGCCCGAACTGCGCGTCGTTGACCACGCCGAGGATCATCTCCACTCCCGGACCGCGGATCAGCGGCGCAACCAGCACGCGCCCGCCCAGCCGCCGCGCGAGCGAGCGATAGGCGTCGCGGCAGCCCGCCTCATCGGCGACGTCGAGGATCACGCCGCGGAGCTCCGTCTTGTGCGCGATATCGGCGCGCGCCGTCTTCACCACGACGGGGAAACCGATCGCCGCCGCCGCCGCGACCGCCGCCGGCTCATCCTCCGCCAGCAGGCCCCGGTTCATCGGCAGTCCCGCCTCGGCCAGCAGCTCCATGCTCGTCGCCTCGTCCGGCGGCCCTTCGCCGGCGAGTCGCCGCCGCCACTTCTCGAGGATCGCGGTATCGACATCCGGCGGCGGTGACTGCACGTGCTGCGTGAAATCGCGGTAGGCCATGAGGCAGCGCGCGCCGACGAGGAACGGCACCAATCCGTCCAGCACCGGGAAGCCCTTCTCGGTGAGCTGCGTCACCAGCGGATCCGCGCCGGTGCCCTGGTGATTGGCGACGAGAAACACCGGCTTGCCGCTCGCGGCGTGCGCCTGTTGCAGATAGCCGGCGTAACCCGGGTAGATGCGACCGCAAGCGACGCGATCGTGCACCACCGCGCCGAGCGCGGCCGCGGGGTCCTTCAGCATGGTCGCGAAACACCCGGCGATGGTCTGGTGCGCATCCGCGCCGCCGGCGCTCCAGGCGTCGAGCGGATTGACGGCCGGCAGCCCGGGATCGAGCATCGCAGCGAGCTTGCCGTTCGTGTCCGCGGAGAGCACGGCCAGCGGCACATTCAGCTCCGCGGCCACGTCGATGAGCAACTGTCGCTCGCCGCCGGAGTCGTGAACGCTTACCAGACCTCCGGCCGCGACCGGGTGCGGTTGCGCGAACATGACAAGCGCGGCCGCCAGCTCGTCCATGTCGCGTACGCGCTGGATCCCATAACGATCGAACAGCGCGTCATAACTCGCATCGCATCCCGCCATCGCCCCGGAGTGCGATACCGCCAGACGCGCGGACATTTCGGTGCGCCCCACCTTGATCGCCACGATCGGGATCGATCGACGGCGGGCCTCCTCGAACGCGCGAATCATGGCGTCGGGATCGCGGACGGTCTCCATGAACAGTCCGACGACACGCGTCTCGGGCTGCCTCAGCGCGAAATCGAGATAATCGGCCATCGTGACCGACAACTCCTGCCCCGGGGAGATCGCCAGGTTGAATCGCAACCGTTCGTCGGTGTCGAGGATGCCGCACAGCCCGGCCCCGGAGTGGCTGATGAGCGTGACGTTGCCGCGGTCGCCGTGATGCCGCGTCTCGAAACCGTAGGCCCAGACGCGATCGGTGAAATTGCAGAAGCCCATGCCGTTGCCGCCGCAGGCGACGATACCGGCGCGCCGCAGTCGTGCCCGCACCCGTTCGCGCAGGGGCGGATCGCGGTCGTTGTCCAGCATCAGCGCTGACAGCAGCGTTACGGCGCGCACGCCATGGCGTATGGCGTCCTCGAGGGCTGCTTCGATGCGCGCGTCGCCGAGCGTGAAGATCGCGTGCTCCACCTTTCCGGGCAGGTCGGTGAAGCCGGCATAGCAGGGAACCCCGTGGATCTCGCGATGGCGCGGGTTGATCGCGTACAGCGCCCCGCCGTAGCCGCCCTGGATCAGGTTGCGCAGGGTCTGATTGCCGACGGCACCTTCGCGAGGCGTGGCGCCGACTACTGCGATCGATCGCGGCCGCAGCAACGCGTCCAGGCATCGCGCCGAAAGCGCCAGCGGCGATTTCAATAGTTCGCCGCTGGCGTCTGCCGCCGTCTTGGCGGATCGTAAAACGTCCCCGCCACGATCCGGCATCGAGCCATCTTTCGTTCCCATTTCAGTTCGCGCTTGTAGTAGATCTCCACCCATAGGTCATCGCCCTGCGCGCCGTAAGGAGTCTGCAGCGAGGCCAACGCGATGTTCGCCTTGGCGGTAGGTGACCATACGGCCGAGGTCACGTGTCCCACGACCTTGCGCCGGCCAAGGTAGACGAAGGAATCCTTCGCCGGCGTGCTGCCGTCGATGTCCAGTTTCACCAGCTGGTAACGCGACCCGCGGCGCTGTTCCTCCATCAAGGCCCGCCGGCCGGTGAAGTTCGCCTTGCGAAAATCCACATGGCCGGCCAGCCCCAGTTCGAAGGGGGACCGGCCTCGGCCCGGGCGCACCGCCTGATCCGCCGGCACGAAGTCGACGTTGGCCTGGATGAAACCGGCCTCGATACGCGCCATGTCGAGCGCCTCGCTGCCGATCGGCATGATTGCGTAATTGCGTCCCGCCTCCATCAAGGCATCCCAGAGGGCGCCGGCCGTGTCCGGCTGCATCCACAGCTCATAGCCCAGGTCGCCCGTGAAGCCGGTGCGCGAGATCATGAGATCGCGTCCGTGCACGGAGGTGTCGAGCAGGTGAAAAGGCCTGAGCATCTCCATGGCCCCGATGCCGAGAGCCTTCAGCACGGCGCAGGACGTCGGGCCCTGCAGGGCCAGTGCAGCTACATGCTCGGTCTCCTCCTCGATGCTGACGTCGAAGCCGAGCGCCGATGTCAGCAACCAGTCGTAGTGCCGCTCCTGCGAACAGAGCCGGTAGTCCTGTTCGGCAAGACGAAACAGGGTGCCGTCGTCGATGAGCCGCCCGGCGTCATCACACCACAGGCAGTACGCGACCCGACCCACCGCCAGCGCAACGATGTCGCGCGTCAGCAGGCGGTTGAAATAGGCAATGCAGTCCGGACCGCGGATGCGATACTTCGTCATCGGCGTGATGTCGAAGATCGAGGCGCTGTTGCGGATCGCGAAGTACTCGAATTCCACCTCCGTCAGCCGCGCAGGCGCCGTGTAACCCTTCCACGCGTACCACTCGTTGCAGGTGCTGGCCGCGACGAGGCGGGTATGAAAGGGCGTGTGCCGCAACGGTGTGCGAAAGTGATCGGTGTGCATCGTTATGCCGCCCCGCTGAGGATCGCGCCGGCCGCGTTCCTGCCGACGCTGCCCATGACGCCGCCGCCCGGATGCGCGCCGGCACCGCAGAGATAAAGCCCCGGCAGCGGGGTCGCATATTGCGCCGCACCGGGCGCCGGCCTCAGCATGAGAAACTGATCGAGCGCCAGCTCGCCGTGGTGCCAGTGTCCGCCGGTCATGCCGAACTGCCGCTCGATATCGACGGGGGTGAGGACCTGGGCGGCGATGATACAGTCGCGTATGTCCGGGGCATGCTGGGCCAGGGTATCGATCAGCAGATCCCCGTACTTCTCGCCGGCCTGCTCCCAGCCGGTGCGCAGGTCATGGGGGGCATACTGCACGATGGCTGACAGGACATGCTTGCCGGGGGGCGCCAGCGAGGAATCGTTGAGCGTGGGGATGACTATCTCCATGACCGGGGCAGGGGAGTACTCGCGATACTTGGCGTGATCGAAGGCGCGCTCCACGTAGGAGAGCGTCGGTGCGATCAGCAGGCGATTGCCCATGCTTGCGGGCTCCAGCCCGTTGAAGGCCGGCAGCCGGTCCAGGGCGAGGTGCAGCTTGGCCGCCGTGCCTCGCATGCGTATGTTCTTCACATAACGCGCGAAACCGGCCTCGAGGCGGCCGGCGCCCAGCAGGCCGAAGAACGTGGTCCTGGGATCGGCGTTGGATACCACTGTTCCGGCGCGCAGTATCTCGCCGCCAGCGAGCTCGACACCGCTGATGTGACCGTCTTCGACCAGGATGCGAGCTACACGGGAGCCGGTGCGAATATCGGCTCCGAGGGTCTGCGCCGCGCCCGCGAGCGCGCCGGACACGGCGGCCATTCCGCCCCGCGGCAGCGCTATCCCCAGGGCGCCCGGGGTGCAGGCGCCGCTCAGCCGGTACAGATACGACAGCACGGTGTTCGGCGAGCGCGGACCCATGTGCGTACCGAGCACTGCGTCCAGCCCGAGCGCGCCCTTCAACAGCGGATGCTCGAAGGTTTCCTCGAGCACGTCGTGGATGTTGATGGCGGCGATGCGCAGAAACTCCTGCATGTCCGCGCGGCCCATGCGGCGGAGACTCCACCCCAGCCTGGCCAGCGCGAGCTTGTCGCGCCAGCCGCTTTCGGCGAGGCGTGGCGGCCGCTGATCGAGAAGCGGCGCCAGCAGTCGCGCGAACCGCTTCATCCTCGCATCGAAGTTCGCGAGTGCCGCCGTATCGCCCGCCGAGATCCCCGCGCCCGAGACGCTCGCGCCTCCGGCGGCGATGCGCAGATGCCTGCCGTTGGCCGCCAGCGCGATGGTGTCGAGTCCGGTGGCTGCCCAGCGCAACCCGTGCCGAGCGAGGGCGAGCTCCTCGATGACCCGCGGATTGAGCTGATGGCAGAGGTGCGCGCATGCCGAGACGGAAAAGCCGGGCGCGAACTCGGCCGTCGCCGCCGCGCCGCCGACGGCGGCCGCGGCCTCCAGCACCAGGACCTTCCGTCCCGCCCTGGCCAGATAGGCTGCGCACGCCAGCCCGTTGTGCCCGGCCCCGACGACGATGACGTCACGATCGCTATTCATCGCCGGCATCCCCCGGGACGGTGTTCCGACGGCGCAGGTCGCGCAGGATCTCGCGCGCGGCGTTGGCCCCGGGCGCCGCCATCACGCCGCCGCCGGGGTGCGTGCTGGACCCGCACATGTACATGCCCTTCAGCGGTCCGCGATACTGCGCATAGCCCGGGAAGGGACGGTTGAACAGCAATTGATCCATGGTGAGCTCGCCCTGGAAGATGTTGCCTTCGGTCAGACCGACCTCGTTCTCCAGCTCCCGTGGCGTGCGCACCTCCGCATGCAGGATCAGATTCTCGAAGTCCGGGCTGTACCGGCCTATCTGATCGATGACCGTCTTCCCGAAGGCCTGCCGGTCCGCGTCGGTCCACTCGCCGGTGGCGAGGCGGGGCGGGGCGTATTGAACGAACACCGTCATGTAGTGCTTGCCGGGCGGCGCCATCGTCGGATCGATCTGCGTGGGTATCAGCATGTCGACGTACGGGTCCTGCGACCAGCATCCGTTCTTCCAGTCGTCGTAGGCCCGCTCCATGCGCTCGAGGGAGTCCGTGAAGTGCATGTCGCCGGTCATCAGCGGACTGCCTCTCGGCAACGCCGGGAAGCTCGGCAGTCCGTCCAGCGCGATATTCAGTTTTCCGGATGAGCCGCGGATCTTGAAATTGCGCACCTTGCTCAGGAATTCCGGCTGCAGGTCCCCCTCGTCGAACAGCCTCAGGAACGTCCGCTTCACGTCGAGATTGGAGACGACGACGTCGGCCTCGTACTCCTCGCCGTTGCGCAGCCCGACCCCTGCGACACGGCCCTCGCGCACGCTGATGCGCGCGACGTCGGCGTCCGTACGGATCTCTCCGCCGTAGGACTGCAGCGCCGCTCCCAACGCCCTGGTGATCGCGCCCATGCCGCCGCGCGCGAAACCCCATGCACCGATGCTTCCGTCGATATCCCCCATGTAGTGATGCAGGAGCACATACGCCGTACCTGGCGAGTAGACCCCCAAAGCCGTCCCGATGATGCCGCTGCCGGCGAAGTGCGCCTTGATGACGTCGGACTCGAAATACTCGTCGAGAAAATCGCCGATGCTCATGGTCCAGAAGCGGAGCGTGTCGTACATCTGGCGCTCGCCAAGGTCGTGGAACTTCCTCAGCAGGTAGAGCAGTTCGAACACGTCTCGCGGCCGGAAGGACGCCGGATCCGGCGGTGTCCGCAGCAGCAGCGGCCGGATGAAGCGGGTCTGCTTCATGACATCGACTTCGTAGCGGTCGTAGGCGTCGGCGTCGCGCCTGCTGTGACGCGCAATCTCGCGGCGCTTCACCTCGTGATCGTTGTAATTCCCGAAATAGCCGCCGTCGCGGCTGAAGGTGATGCCGCCACCGTACGGGATCACCTGCAGACCGTGCCTGGCGAGTTCCAGGCTGCGGTAGATCTCGGGCCGGAACAGGCTGCAGACGTAGGAGCAATTCGAATACGTCCAGCCCTTGTGCAATTCGCGGCTGACCGCGGCGCCGCCGATGTACGGATTGCGCTCCAGAACGAGCACGCGCAGTCCGGCCTTGGCCAGGAATGCGGCGCTGGTGAGCCCGTTGTGGCCCGCGCCGACGACAATCGCATCGTACTTCTTCACGCCACCCCCCGGAACAGCAGCCTCTTCGATCGCTCGCCGCCCTCATGCCTGGCGCATGCCGTTCGGCGCGAGCCTCCTCAACGTGATGTCGACGGCCTTCTCGAAGCGTTCCAGGGTCTGCGCCCGACAGGCCTCGTCGTGCGCCTCGCAGATGAACCACGGCTCACGCGAATCCGGCTCGCACAGGATCCCCAGGTCGTGCAGCGTCGGCGCCATGGTGTCGTAGAAGGTGTAATCGGTGTTGACCCAGTCGCGATAGTTGGTCGGTGGCGTCTCGCTGAAGAACAGGCCGCCCATCGACGGATGGCCGACGTAGGAATGCGCGATGCCCCGGCGGGCCAGGATCCGCCCGATGCCCGCCTGCAGGGCGCGCCCATAGGCGGCGATGGTCTCGAGCGCCGGGGTTTCATCGAGGATCTGCAGCGTGCGCTCGGCCGCCGCGAGCGATACCGGATGCGCCGTGTAGGTTCCGCCGTGCACCACGCCGTTGCCGAACTTGCGCATCACGTCTTCGCGTCCGGCCAGTACGGAGATCGGATAGCCGTTGGCCATCGCCTTCGCGAACGTGCAGAGATCGGCCTTCACGCCCATGAGCTCCTGTGTCCCGCCGCGGGCGACGCGAAAGCCCGTCTTGACCTCGTCGACGATCATCAGCACGTCGTACCTGGTGCACAGGGCGCGCACATCCTGCATGTACTGCTTCTCGGCGGTCAGTGCGCAGCAGTTGCCCATGATCGGCTCGATCAGCAGCGCCGCAATCTTGTGCGCGTGATTCTTCAGCACGGCCTCGAGTTTGTTGGCGTCGTTCAGCGGCACGGAATAGATGAGGCTGCGCAGCAGCCAGGGCACCCCCTCGCTGTAGGGCAGGAGGTCCGGATCGCCCTGCGCGGGCGTCCAGCCCTCGACCGCGGTGTACCAGAGCGCTGCATCGAAGACGCCGTGGTAGCCGCCCTCGACCACCACGTATCCCTCGCGGCCGGTGTAGGCGCGAGCCAGCCGCAGGGCGGCCATGACCGCCTCCGTGCCGGAGTTCGAGAACCGGACGAGCTCCGCGGCCGGAACCATCTTCGCGATCCGGCTGGCCACTTCGTATTCGCGCTCCGTCGCCAGGGCGAACACGCCTCCGATCTCCATGCCGGCGCGCGCCGCCTCGTCCACGCGCGGATCGGCGTAGCCGAGGATGCAAGGTCCGTAGCCGAGCCGATAATCGATGTACTCGTTGTCGTCGATGTCCCAGACGCGCGCGCCGCGTCCGCGCTTCATGTAGATGGTCCTCTCCGGTCCCCAGTAGCGGAAATTCGACGCCACGCCGAGCGGTAATCGGGTCAATGCCTTCCGGAACTGCTGGTTCGAGCGGGCGATGGTTCGCGCCATGGTTCACCTGCCTGGGTTCGTAACGCCTGATTGGTCCTCTGATGCGCCCGGTCACGATGACACACAAGGGCGCCGCGTGTCCAGACGATTTTGAATGAATTTTCATTCATTTTCCGTTGCGGCCGCAGCCGTCCGAAGGTAATATCTCCACCAGGCCGCAACGCTGACATCGCCCCCTCGCCACGAATCATCGAGTTAGGCGGGAGAGGGCAGAAAGAAGGGCAGCAATGACGCGCAACGCAGTGCAGCATCCGCCGTTGAAGCGACGCCAGGCCGCCAAGGAGCAGCGTCGGCAACAGTTGATCAAGGCCACCATCGAAGCAGTGGCCAAGCGCGGATTCGCCGGCACCAATATCAGCGACGTCGCGCGCGCGGCCGGATTGAGCCAGGGGATCGTCAACCTGCATTTCGAGAGCAAGGAGAAGTTGCTCGTGGAAACGCTTCGATTCCTGGCCGACGAGTACAAGGGCGCGTGGGAAACGGCGCTCGCGCGGGCAGGACCGACCGCGGCGGAAAAGCTCGCACGGCTGGTCGAGCTGGACTTCACGCCCGCGCTCTGTGATCGCAGGAAACTCGCCGTCTGGTTTGCGTTCTGGGGCGAGGCGCGTTCGCGACCGACGTATTTGCGCCTGTGCAAGCAGCGCGACCAGGAGTACGACGACGCGCTGCATGGGCTCTGCAAGCAGGTGATCCTCGAGGGGCGCTACAAGCACGCCAACGCCGATGTCATCGCCAGCAGCCTGGCCGCCCTGACCGACGGACTCTGGATGGACATTCTCATCGCGCATCGAACGATGAGCGCCAGCCGTGCGCGCCGGATCAGCTTCGCGTACCTCGCGAACGTGTTCCCCGCACACTTCACCGACGACGGCGTCATAGCCTGAGGTTTTCACGAATGCATATCCCCCTGACCGACCAAGCGCGCACCTGGCGGGAGCGGATCGGAACGTTCGCCCTCGAGGAGCTGCGGCCATGGGAGGTCCATGCCGAGCTGCACAACGGCGAGATCCCGGCGGAGCGCAAACAGGCGCACCGGCAACGTGCGCTGGAATTGGGTCTGAGCCGCATGGACGTGCCGGCCTCGCGCGGCGGGCTGGAGCTCCCGGTGCTGGCGCAGGTGGCCGTCTGGGAGCAGCTCGGCACGGTCACCAACGCGCTTAGTTGGTGCTTCTCGGAGCCTCACCGCTGGATGTTCGAGGTCTGCTCCGAGGAGCAGATCCGCAATTACGTGATGCCGCTGGCCGATGGCACCAGGCACGAGTGCTACGCCATCACCGAGGCGGAGTCGGGTTCGGAGGTCATCATCAACACCACCGCCGAGCCCACCCTCGAGGGCTACCGCGTCAACGGCGAGAAGTGGTACGTCACCAGCGCCAACCTCGCGGACTACTTCATACTGCAGGCACGCATTGCCGGCGGCGTCGAGGACGGCGAACAGGCACTGTTCTTCATCGACATCGACGTCCCGGGCGTGGAACTGATACGCAGCCCGCCGTTCAGCCACACTTTTGCGGCGCATCACCCGGTCTACCGGTTCAATGGCGTGCACGTACCGTCGTCCAATCGCATCGGTCGCCCGGGCGACGGCATGCGCTACACTCATGCGTGGTTTCGACGCGAGCGGTTGATGATCGCCGCCCGCTGCTGCGGCGCGGCAGCGCGCCTCATCGAGGAGGCCGCGGCGTTCGCCCGTGAACGGCGCATAGGGGAGGGACGGCTCGCCGACCAGCAGTCCGTCCAGTTCATGCTCGCGGACTGCGCGACCGAACTGCTCGCGGCACGGCTGCTCACCTACGAGACGGCGGACGCCCATGACCGCGGCGAGGATCTGAAGGTATTGCACGGGCGCTGCGCAATGGCCAAGCTGTTCGCCTCGGAGATGGCCAACCGCGTCGCCGACCGCGCCGTGCAGATCTTCGGCGGTCGCGGCTACATGCGCGAGAACGTGGCGGAACGTTTCTTCCGCGAGCTGCGCGTCGACCGGATCTGGGAGGGAACGAGCGAGATCCAGCGGCTGATCATCGCCCGGGGTTTGCTGAAACGCGGATTGAACGGAGTTTGACTGACAGGACCGAACCACGCCTTACGAATCGTACCCGAGGAGGCCATGCCATGAACAAGATGCTTGGGGTGTTGATCGCACTCAGCGGATTTTCCGGCGCCGCGCTGGCGGCGGAGGAGAAGGTCCTGAATCTTTACAATTGGACGGACTACATCGGCGAGACCACCGTCGCCGATTTCGAGAAGGAGACCGGCATCAAGGTCAACTACGACACCTACGACAGCAACGAGACCCTCGATGCGAAGCTGCTGACCGGCAACACCGGCTACGATGTGACCTTCCCCTCGGCAAGCTTTTTCGCCAGGCAGATCCAGGCCGGCGTGTTCCAGAAGCTCGACAAGGGCAAACTGACCAACTGGGGCAATCTCGACCCCGATCTGCTCAAGGAACTGGCCACCTATGACCCCGGCAACGAGTACGCCGTCCCCTACATGTGGGGCACGAACGGCTTCAGCTACAACGTCGAGATGATAAAGGCGCGCATGCCCGATGCGCCCGTGGACAGCCTCGACATGCTGTTCAAGCCGGAGGTCATCTCCAAGTTCGCCGACTGTGGCGTGTCTTTCCTGGATTCTCCGGAGGACGTCATCCAGCTCGCGCTGAATTATCTCGGCCTCGATCCGAACACCAAGAATGTCGACGACCTCAAGAAAGTGGAGGACCTGCTGATGGCCGTGCGGCCCTACGTACGCAGGTTCGATGCCTCCGCGTACCTCGACGGACTGCCCAACGGCGACGTCTGCATCGCCATGTCGTGGTCCGGAGACTTCGCGGTCGCCAACAACCGGGCCATCGAGGCCGGATCCAAGGTGACCCTCGACTACACCGTGCCCAAGGAAGGCGCCAACATCTGGTTCGACGCCATGCTGATCCCCAAGGACGCGCCGCACCCGCAGAACGCCCTGCTGTTCCTGAACTTCATGCTGCGCCCGGAAGTGATGGCCGCCTGCACGAACTTCACCTACTACGCGAACTCCAACCGGGCGTCCTGGCAGTACGTGAAGCCGGAGATCCTCGAGGATCCGCGCATCTATCCGACCGCGGAGACGCGCAAGAATCTCTACGGCTCGGACCTCGTCTCCGACGAGATGCTGCGCGCGCGCACGCGCCTGTGGACGAAGATCAAGACAGGACAGTGATACGACGCGTGGTTCGCGGGAAGGGACCGTGCCCGCAGGGGCCGGCGTGCTCGTGAGTCCCGGCAGCCGCGATGGCGAGGTGCCGGCCGCGGAAGCCGCCGACGTCCGTATCGGTCGGGCAGGTCTGCAGGTCGGCACCGCCGCCGTACTCGGCGCCGGCGTCATGGGCGCGCAGATCGCCGCGCACCTCGCCAACGCCGGCGTCGAGACGCTGTTGTTCGATCTGCCCGAGGCCGGCGATCCGCGCGGCATCGCGCGGCGGGCGATCGCGGGACTGGCCGCGGTCGATCCGCCGCCGCTGGCGAGAGGAGAGTTTGCCTCCCGCATCAGGCCCTGCGGCTACGACACGGATGCGGCCCTGCTGCGGGACTGCGATCTCCTCATCGAGGCGGTAGCGGAACGCCTGGAGCTGAAGACCGGGTTGCTGCGGCGTATCGCCCCGAGCGCAGGGCCGCAGACCGTGCTGGCGACCAACACCTCGGGACTGAGCATCGAGGCGATGGCCGAGGCGCTGCCCCGCCCGCTGCGCGCGCGATTCTGCGGTATCCATTTTTTCAACCCGCCGCGCTACATGCGGCTGGTGGAACTCATACCATGCGGCAGTACGGACGCCGCGCTGCTGGACGCCATCGAGACCTTTCTGGTCACGCACCTTGGAAAGGGCGTGATACGCGCGAGGAACACGCCCAATTTCATCGGCAACCGCATCGGTATCGCCGCGCTGGCCATGTCGATCCACCATGCCGATCGGTACGGCTTGCGACCCGATCTGGCCGATGCCCTGAGCGGGGCACGCATTGGCCGGCCGAAGAGCGCCACCTTCCGCACCATCGACATCGTCGGCCTGGACACGTACGCACACGTGCTGGAAGGGCCGTCGGCGCTGCTCGCCGGGGATCCGTGGGTCGGCTACTTCACTGTCACGCCGTGGATGCGCGGGTTGATCCGTGACGGCGCGCTGGGACAGAAGGCAGGCAAGGGCATTTATCGGAAGGCCGGCGATACCATCGAGGTCTACGATCGCGGCAGCGGTGAGTACGTTCGCGGCGGCGCGCAACCGGCTGCCGAGGTCGAAACGATCCTTCGCATGGCCGATCCATGGGAGCGCCTCGCCGCATTGCGCGCCTGCCCGCATCCGCAGGCGTGCTATCTCTGGTCCATCCTGCGCGACGGCCTGCACTACGCCGCGGTGCATCTGGTGGGGATCGCCGACAGCGCGCGCGAGGTCGACCTGGCGATGCGATGGGGCTTTGGGTGGCGCCACGGTCCCTTCGAGATCTGGCAGTCGGCGGGCTGGCGGCGCCTGGCGCGGCTCATCGACGAGGACATCGCCGCCGGCAAGACGCTGGCCCGGGTCCCGCTTCCGGGCTGGGTGCACGAGATCGAGGAGGCGCACAACACCGCGGGGTCGTGGTCGCCAGTCGCGCACCGGTACCTGCCCCGATCGACCCTGAGGGTGTACACGCGCCAGCCGTATTCCGAGCGGCTGTGTGGAGAATCCGCGCCGCCGCGCGCGAAGATCTTCGAGAACGCCTCGGCGTGCCTGTGGCGCGCGCGCGACGACGTGGCGGTGCTCAGCTTCAGGACCCGCCTGAACGTCATCAACGCCGAGGTCCTCGAGAGCATGCGCCGCGCCGTGGATCTCGCCGAACGCGAGTTCGCCGGGCTGGTGATCTGGCAGTTTGCGCCGCCGTTCAGCGCCGGCGCGGATCTCAAGGAGTTCAATGCCGTCATGCGGACGCAGGGGCTGCCGGGTGTGGAGGCGATCCTGCGCAGCTTCCAGGGCGCAACGCGCCGCCTGCGGTATGCGCGCGTCCCCACCGTGGCGGCGGTGCACGACCTGGTCCTGGGTGGCGCCTGCGAGGTGATGATGCATTGCGCACGCACCGTCGCCTGCATGGAAAGCCGGATAGGGCTCGTCGAGACCGGGGTGGGGGTGCTGCCGGCGGCGGGCGGCTGCAAGGAGATGGCCCGCCGCGCGGCATCGATCGGGCGCCGGTGCGATCCACTGGCGGAACTGACGCGCATATTCGGGCGGATCGCGACCGCCAGGCGGTCGGGCAGCGCGGAGCAGGCCCGCGATTTCGGCTACCTGCGGGAGACCGACGTGATCATCATGAATCCGGAGGAGCTGCTGCACGTGGCGGTGGAGCAGGCGCGTGAGCTCGCGGAGGCCGGGTACCGTTCTCCCTGTCACACGCCGATACCGGTGAGCGGCCGGGACGGCATGCGTCGTCTGAACGAGGACATGCAGCAGGCCCTCGCATCGGGACGCATGACCGAACACGACGCCTGCATCGGCCTGCGAGTCGCGCTCGCCCTGACCGGCGGGGAGATCGAACCCGGCACGCCGGTCGCGGAGGATACGCTCCTCGACATCGAACGGCGGGGATTCCTCGACCTGCTGCAGCACCCGCGGACCCAGGCACGGATCCACCACACGCTGACCACGGGTGAGGCGCTGCGCAATTGAAGCGTCTTCACGCCACCTGCTCGTAGACGCCGGAGAATTCCGTACCGTTCCAGACATACATGAGGTACGCGGCGTGCAGACATTCGCTCGCGCCCCGCGGCGAGAACAGCCCGACGCATTGCCCGCCGTCATCGCGCACGCTGCGATAGACCACGCCGCGCGACCCCTGTGCGCGCAGCTCCATGCCCAGCGCGCGCGAGGTTGCGTAGGAGTCCGGTGCGTAGACCGCCGCGTCGACCGCGCCCGGCGGCAGCAGATCGTGCAACTGCGCGTCGATCCGGACGTGGTACAGGCGCATCGGCAGGTGCATCGGCGGCTCCCGCGTGGCGAGCAGGAAGCGCGCATGGTGGTAGCGGGTCTCCGCGATGGCCGTTGCCCGCCGGCTGGCGGCAAAAAACACGCCGTAGCTGCCGTCGGAGAAGCGGCTGCCCCCGGGGTTGACGTGCGTGAAGGCCGCCATGACGGGGCCGCTGCCGGGACCGAAGATCCGCTGCTCGCGCGGCACGAGCTCTATCTCGCCCGCCTGGTCGCGCAACCGATCGTTGGTCAGCGCCTCGAGCGCGTACAACGCGTCGAACTCCTCCGCATCGGCCACACGATCGAAGACGAAGACCGCCGGGTGGCGTGTCGGGACGATGCGATTCGCCGGGTTCCAGCGCACGCGGCGCACCCGGATGCTCACGGGCCGCCGCCGCCACGCACGCCGTCGAGGTAGCGCCGCACGAGATAGAGGTCGCTGACGTTCCCCGCCAGCATGCGGCTCAGCGCCGGTTGACCGCCGAAGGGCGGCGCGCTGTTGGGCTTGCGTACCCACGCATCGGCGATTGCGGGATCCGGAAACAGGATCTGCAGCGACTTGTATATGCCCAGGATGTTCGACAACCGCTCGAGCGTGTCGCGGGGAAGTACCGCCTTCCCGGGATGCCTGCGCCAGGCGAAGAAGGAGGATCGCGGCGGCTGGCCTAGCAGCGTGCGCTGTTCCTCCACGCTCAGGTGCCAGAGTCTGGCGATGCGGGCAAAGGCGCGCAGCCCGGCGGCGCTCATGTCGGCCAGCGGGACGATGGTGGGTTCGGTGACCTTCGTGTCGGAGCGAGTCGTCATCCGGGTGAGTCTGAACATAAACTTTTTTTTAGAATAGTCTTTTATTGGACTATCGGCAAGGCGACGGGCAGGAAATCGATCGCGAGAAACCACGTTAACAATGGTTGAATTATCTCATATGTTCAATATGTTATGATATATTTCAAGAGTCATTACCAGACAGCGGTGCCTCCGCACGGCGATTGTTCGTCAACGGCCCGGAAGACCCGTCACCCGGCCGGGCCGGGCCGGGAACCCCGGCGGCCCCCGGGTCGGCACCCCGGCTGCCACCCCGTGTCGATCGCTTCCGCCGCTGCATGCGCGTGGCCATGGTGACCGCCTGCGCCTGCCGCTATGGTATTAGACATGGGCCGCGCAGCCCGGCGCGGAGGCGCTTTCCGGGAGCCGAGACGGGCGCAGCACGGCCCGATGACAGGCGAGAGACGATGGAGAGACAGACACACATAAGCATCTGGTACTGGATCGTCGCCATGCTGGCCGTCATCTGGCTGCAGAATTACTGGATCGCGGCGCGCCAGGTCGAACTCATCCCGTACAGCGATTTCCAGAAGTACCTGAAGGAGGATGACATCAAGGAGGTGGTCATCGGCACCGACAGCATCCGCGGCGAGCTCAAAGCTCCGCTGCCGAATGGCCTCACGCACTTCGTCACCACCCGCGTCGAACCCGAACTCGCGAAGGTGCTCGACGAACACAAGGTGCGCTACACGCAGGCGGTCGAGAACACCTTCCTCCGCGACCTGTTGTCGTGGATCGTGCCGGTAGTGATCTTCTTCGCCCTCTGGTCGTTCCTGATCCGCCGGCTCGCGGGCAGCGGCGGGCTGGGCGGGAGCTTTCTCGCAGTCGGCAAGAGCAAGGCCCGCGTCTACGTCGAGACGAACATCAAGGTGACCTTCGACGACGTGGCCGGGGTCGACGAGGCGAAGGAAGAGCTGCAGGAGGTGGTCAATTTTCTGAAGAACCCGCGCGAGTACAGCCGGCTCGGCGCCCGCATACCCAAGGGCGTGCTCCTGGTCGGTCCTCCCGGCACCGGCAAGACGCTGCTCGCCCGCGCCGTGGCCGGTGAGGCCGGCGTGCCATTCTTTTCCATCAGCGGCTCGGAGTTCGTCGAGATGTTCGTGGGCGTCGGCGCCGCGCGCGTGCGCGACCTGTTCGAACAGGCGCGCCAGAAGGCGCCCGCGATCATCTTCATCGACGAGCTCGACGCGCTCGGGCGGGCGCGCGGCGCCTTCGGCCCGGGCGGCGGACACGACGAGAAAGAGCAGACGCTGAACCAGTTGCTCGCCGAGCTGGACGGCTTCGACCCGAGCAGCGGTCTGCTGTTGCTGGCCGCGACCAACCGGCCGGAGATTCTCGACCCGGCGCTGTTACGCGCCGGCCGCTTCGATCGGCAGGTGCTGGTCGATCGCCCCGACAAGAAGGGCCGCCTGGAGATCATCGAAGTGCACATCCGCAGGGTCCAGATCGCGCCCGACGTGAACAAGGAGCAGGTGGCGGCGCTGACGCCCGGATTCTCCGGCGCCGACATCGCCAATCTCATCAACGAGGCGGCGCTGCTCGCCACGCGGCGCAAGGCGAGCGCGGTCAGCATGGAGGATTTCACGCGCGCCATCGAGCGCATCGTCGCCGGCCTGGAGAAGAAGAACCGCGTGCTGAACGAGCAGGAGCGCCGCACCATCGCCTACCACGAGATGGGCCATGCGATGGTTGCCATGACATTGCGGGGCGCCGACCCTGTCCACAAGATCTCCATCATCCCGCGCGGGATTGGCGCGCTGGGCTACACGATCCAGCGTCCCACGGAAGACCGCTACCTGATGACCCAGGAGGAACTGCAGAACAAGATGGCCGTCCTGCTCGGCGGCAGGGCGGCGGAGGCACTGATCTTCGGACGCCTCTCGACCGGCGCGGCCGACGACCTCGCGAAGGTCACCGGCATCGCGCGCTCCATGGTGATGCGCTACGGCATGATCGCCGCACTCGGCCACGTGACCTACGAGGCAGAGCGGTCACGGTTCCTGGACATGCCGGGTGGCGCCGCGCCGGGGCGCGATTTCAGCGAGGAGACGGCGCGCGAGATCGACTGCGCGGTGCGGGACATCGTGGGGGCGGCCTTCGTGCAGGCCACCACGATACTGCGCGAGCACCGCGAACTGCTCGCGGCCTGGGCGGAGAGGCTGCTCGCGGCCGAGACGCTGGGCGAAGAGGAACTCCGCCCGCTGCGTCAGCAGCTCACGCCGGCCTCCTGACCGTAGCGCGCCGGCGGCCGGAAGGAGGCGGGCGGTCGCTCACGCAGCCCTGGGGGAGAGGAAGTCGCACATCGGGGCGTCGTGTTTCTGGACATGCGCCACGAACCATTCGGTGAGCCGGCGGCCCAGCAGCTTGTCCGGATCGTAGTCGAAGACACCGTCGGCAAAATCCGTGGCGATATCGCCTATATCCTCCAGCAGGCGCTGGTGGTCGGCCCGGTGCTCCTCGTATCCCTGGTACTGGTGTTCGCGCATGAGCCGTTCCTCATGCTCGAAATGGGCAGACACCTCACGATTCACCTTCGCGAAGAATCCCTTGATCTCCTCGCGATCCATCCGCGCCACGATCGCCGCATGGAGCTCGTTGACGCTCCTGACCAGATTCCTGTGCTCGTCATCGATCTCCGCCAGGCCCACACAGTAATTTTCATCCCAATGCATCAGTTCCATACACGGCGTCCTCTCGTTGGGGTAGATACCGGCCCTGCAACGCGCACGCTCGGCGCTCATCGTCCCGTCCATTCCGCCGAGAATCCGGACGTGGCCCAAGGCTCGCTGTGCCGCCTCGCGGCCCGCCGGCGATCGACGCGGATCCCGAGGCGTCTGGCCCGCTGTCGCCACCGCGTCACTCGAATACTATCGTTTGTTCATAGGCTACTGTGTCACCCGGCGCCGTGCTTGACTTGGGTCATGGCTGGGTGGATTAACGGGCAACGCCTTGCGCCGGCGCGCGGCGGCGACGCCCGCGGGGTCGTGATCCGGATCAGTGCGTCCGGAGCGGGGGATCGGCAGAATCTGCTCATGATGCATTCAGTGCATCATCCCAGGGCTGGGAGGGCTGGACGATGGTCCCGATAAAGCTGAAGGAATACCTCGATTCGAACAACGCGCGCTACGTCACGGTGAGTCACTCGCGCGCGTACACCGCGGCGGAGACCGCGGAGGCCGCGCATGTGCACGGCGAGGCCTTCGCGAAGGTGACGATGATGAAGGTCGACGGTCGCATGGTCATGGTCGTGATCGCGGCCGCGGACATGGTCGACCTCGAGCTGTTGCGGGCCGTCTGCAAGGCCGAGCACGTCGAACTGGCGCACGAGTATGAATTCAAGGACATCTTCCCCGATTGCGAACCGGGCGCGATGCCGCCGTTCGGCAATCTCTACGAGGTGGACGTGTATGTCGAGGAGGCGCTGACGCTGAACAGGATCATCGCTTTCAACGCCGGAACTCACACCGAGCTGGTGCAGATGGCATACGATGATTTCGAGCGCCTGGTCAGGCCGGTCGTGGCGCGGTTCTCCACCGACTACACCTCCTGACGCCGGGCCGCCTCAGTTCCTGCGCAGCCAGGTCTTCAGTTCGGACAGGCCTCGGGTGTTCAGCACGTCTTTCTTCTCCAGCCATCCGCGGCGTGCCTGACCGACGCCGAATCGCAGGCCCTCGAACTCCAGGGTGCTGTGCGCATCGGAGTTGATCGCCACCGGTACCCCTTCCTCCTTCGCCATCCGGCAATGGACGTCCAGCAGGTCGAGCCGCTGCGGATGGGCGTTGACCTCCAGCGCCACGCGCTCCGCCCCGGCCTTGCGAATGATGCGCTGCATGTCGACATCGTAAGGTTCCCGTTCGACGATGAGCCGTCCGGTCGGATGCGCAAGGATGCGCACGTGCGGATTGCCGAGCGCCCTGAGCACGCGCTCGGTCTGCCGCTTGCGCGAGAGATCGAACCTGCTGTGCACGGCGGCAACCACGATGTCGAGCCTGGCGAGCACGGAATCGGGCAGATCGAGCGTGCCGTCCTCCAGGATCTCGACCTCGATACCGCTCAGGATCGTGATGCCTTCCAGTCGCTCGTTGAGGCGGCCGATCTCGGCGATCTGCCTGCGCAACCGTTCGGAGTCCAGTCCATGGGCAACGGTCAGCCGCCGGTAGTGATCGGTGACGGCGCAGTATTCCAGACCATGCTCGCGCGCCGCCCGTGCCATCTCCTCGATGCCCGCGTGCCCGTCGCTGGCCCTGGAATGCATGTGCAGATCGCCTTTCAGGTCCGCGAGCGTCACCGGCTTCGGGAGCGCGCCCGCGCGGGCGGCCTCGATCTCCCCGTGGTCTTCGCGCAGTTCAGGCGGGATCCACGGCAGGCCGAGGGCCCGGTACACGGATTCCTCGGACCTGCCCGCCACCGTCTTCTTGCCGCGGAACAGGCCGTATTCGTTGAGCTTCAGGTCTTTCTCCCGGGCAATGCGCCTGAGCGCGATGTTGTGGGCCTTGGAGCCGGTGAAGTACATCAGCGCCGCGCCGAAACTGTCCTCCGGGACCACGCGCAGATCCACCTGCATGCCGCTCGTGAGGATGACCGTGCCGCGGGCCGGCCCGCTGGCGACGACCTCCCGGACGTCCTCGTACTTCGCGAACCGGTCCATCACCGGGCTGTCCGCACGGGCCGTCACCAGCACGTCCAGATCGCCGACGGTCTCACGCATGCGGCGGAAGCTGCCGGCGATCTCGACCTGCACGACGCCGGCTATCGAGCGCAGCCAGGCGGCAATCTGCTCGCCGTACTGTGCGGCGACGCTCAGCTTGTGGCGCCTGCTTGCGCCCAGGTAGCTCTGCGCACTGGCGAGGATCTTCTCCTCGGTCTTCGCACCGAAGCCGTGCAGACCGCGGATCCGCCCGTCCTTCGCCGCCCGCAGCAATTGCTCGACGGTGCTCAGATCGAGCTCCTGCCACAGTATCCGCACGCGCTTCGGGCCGAGGCCCGGGATGCGCAGCAGCTCGGTCACCGCCGGCGGCACCTGTTTGTGCAGTTTTTCCAGCGTGCGGCACTTGCCGGTGTCGAGGATCTCTCTCATCTTGGCGGCGAGGTCATCACCGATCCCGGGCAGGTCCGTCAGCTCGGTGCCGCGTGCGAGCAGCGCTCGCAGATCCGTGCCCAGCGCGCCGATGGTCTGCGCGGCGTTGCGATAGGCGCGTATGCGAAACGGATTCGCGCCCTGTATGTCGAGCAGATCGGCGATCTCTTCGAAGATCGCGGCAACCGTGGCGTTGACGACGGGCATGTGTGGGCGCCTCGATGGAGCGGCATTGTCCCTGGCCGATGCACATACTGTACGGCGTGCCATGGCGGCAGCGTCCCGGGGGCATTTTCCTCCGCCGATCCGGTAGGCCGCCTTGACGCGCGTCACTGGCGGCGGGGCGGGTTGGGCGTTTGATGACCATCAACCCCGGCTGTGGTCGCCGGCCTAAACTTGGTCGTATTCTGATCGTCACCAGCCGGGGAGGGCGTGAATGTACTTCATCAACCGGGCCGATGCCGGGCGCAAGCTCGCCCGGCTGCTGCTGAAGTTCCGCGGCCGGGACGGCGTGGTCCTCGCGCTGCCGCGCGGCGGCGTGCCGGTCGCCGCCGAGGTGGCCCGCGCGCTGGAGATGCCGCTCGATCTCGTCACGGCGCGCAAGGTCGGCCACCCGGGGAATCCGGAGTTCGCCATCGCTGCGGTCACCGAGAGCGGCGAGCTGGCGGTGAATCCCGATGAGGTGGCCGCGCTCGATCGAGGGTGGTTCGATCGTGCCGTCGCGGCGCAGCGCGAGGAGGCGCAGCGGCGCCACGAACGCCATGTCGGCGAGCGTCCGCCGATCCCGCTCGCCGGACGCATCGCCATCGTCGTTGACGACGGCATCGCCACCGGCCTGACCGTTCGTGCGGCAATCATGCAGACGCGCAAACGCAGACCCGGAAAGCTCGTGCTCGCCGTCCCGGTCGCGCCGCGCGACACGGCCGAATCGCTCGGCCGGATCGTCGATGAGTTCGTCGCCTGCGATGTGCCCGCGATGTTCATGGGTGCGGTCGGCGCCTACTACCAGGACTTCAGTCAGACGACCGACGGGGAGGTCACCGCGCTGCTCGCCGAGTTGCGCGGCACCGGGGAGCCGTGAGATGGCGAAGGTGCGGATACTGCAGGTGCAGATCCCGCTGGACGGCGCTCACCACGCGGGCGACCTCATCATCCCCGAGCCGGCGCGGGGCATCGTCGTCTTCGTGCACGGCAGCGGCAGCAGCCGCCTCTCGCCGCGCAACCGCTTCGTGGCTGACACCTTGCACCGTGCCGGGCTGGCGACGCTGCTGTTCGATCTGCTGACCGAAGCCGAAGATCGCGATTATCTGAACCGTTTCAACATCGACCTGCTCGCCGAGCGTCTGGCCGGCGCGACCCGATGGCTCGCGCAGGAGCCGCACTGCCGCGATCTCGACGTGGGCTACTTCGGCGCCAGCACCGGGGCCGCCGCCGCGCTCGTGGCGGCCGTCCCGGGAGAGCACCGCATCAAGGCGATCGTCTCGCGCGGCGGGCGACCGGATCTGGCCGCCAGCTATCTGCCGCGGGTAAAGGCGCCCACGATGCTGATCGTCGGCGGCGAGGACGAGGAGGTGCTGGCTCTGAATCGCCAGGCCTATGCGCTGCTGACGACGACCAAGACGCTC
>WBZR01002010.1_pt1 | contig 22703 bp, 24 predicted proteins | sample 5204231 | NCBI WGS metagenome assembly WBZR01 (sample SAMN12412403, study PRJNA552823) | activated sludge metagenome | isolation source: activated sludge from anammox sidestream of wastewater treatment plant... | place: USA: Virginia | collected 2017-08
TTTCTCCTCTCCCCAGGACATCCCACATGTCCTACTTCTTCTCTCTGGCTTACTTTCGGTATCATGTACCTTAGTATGACAGGGGTACTCCGTTTTGTCCAGCAAAAATTTGTCCAACTGTAAGCTAAAAAGAGGTGACAACTCACACTGTCCCCCGCTGGCGGGGGTGCAGGGGGTGGGTGAAATAAAAGGGGTGGGTGAGATAAAAGGGGTGGGCAAGGTGAAGGAGGCGGGTCAGGTAGAGGGAGCGAGCGAGGTAAATGTGGCGGATGGGAAAAACACATCTGATGAAAACCCTCTCGGATTAACCCCTGAACCTACAACAATCATCCAGAAAAAGCCGTATGTGTATCAGGTCATAGACGGGAAGAAGGTGGAAAGAGAGGGGAAATTCGTGATCCGTGACCGGAGGCCGTCTTCCGTTAAAGGAACAAGATACACGGGCACGAACAACGGACACGGGCAACGATGCATCTACGGTTTTCAAGTCGCCTCCTACGACAAACGCTATCCCCTCGTCATAGACCCCACTTTAGCATACTCCACGTACCTGGTGGGAAGTAGTAATGATCATGGTCAAGGCATAGCAGTAGATAGCGCCGGCAATGCCTATGTGACGGGGTACACAGCTTCCACTAATTTCCCGATAGTAGGCACCTCTACAGCCCTTGGTGGTTACGAAGATGCCTTTGTGACAAAGATAGCGGAGCCGCTCACCGAACCTACGCCAACGCCGAATCCTAACTTCAAGCCGAAGAAGATGACAATAGTAAAAGATCCGAAGCAGCTTGTGCAGGGAGAGAGCGGTACTATAACCGTGACACTGACGGGCAAAAAAGGATGCATTTCTTCCGGTTATACAGTGACGTCAAAGGTCATTGCGGGTAAAAACAAGTTAACAATTTCCCCGTCAAGCGCTGTAACAGATGCCGGCGGCGTGACTGAATTTACCATGACGGCAGCGTCAGATAAAAAGGGAATTGCTACGGTGCGATTCAAGACAGGAAAATTGAAGAAGGACGTAAGAGTAAAGGTGAAAAAGAATGGATAGAGATGTAAAATTATTCCCGTCTAAGTAATTCAGGGATAGGGATAATTGATGTTAGAATTTGAAGGATGGGGGCGTCACGCCGAAAGATGTGGCGCCCCATTTTTTATTAGCAGAGATATTCGATATTGTGCAAAAGGTTAGAAATACAAATAAGTGAAAATTTGTAGTCTCATCTTTTTACAATATGTCCCACCCCCTGCACCCCCGCCAGCGGAGGATAATTGTCCCCCTTTATGAGGGGGATCAAGGGGGAGGACATTTGTGCTTGAAATTCACGTACATAAATTCAGTCCCATCTCTCGTTGGGTTTGACGTTCATACAAAGGACGATTGCTGTCTGTAAAAATACGCATAGAGTCATTTGCGGCATATCTGCCCTATTCTCAGCCAATTTTACTGAATAATTACAAAGAAACAGGCTATGCGAGGTCAGTCAATATTTTGTTCATTCGTAGTGATTGTGGGAAAGGATGCGCTGAATAATTGATTAGTGTCTAATAAAAATATTTTGACACATTTAGCAAAAAATGTAGCGCCTATCGTTCGACTGAACTCACGACGAAGTCCCTTGTGGTCGGCATTCATTCGTCCTATGCAACGTGATGGCGGGGGACAAACCACCCACGCTACACATTCCGATTTATTCGGGTTAGGATCGACTATAGCACATCCTGACTCTTTTATGGCTGTTGTACTGCTGGTATGGGTATGTTGCCAAACTTGTGTTACTGATCAAATCCTCTTCCTCGTATCCTGACCTGAGCAAACCAGAAAAGGCAAAATCGTTCGACTGATCATTCACGGAGAAGTCAGAAGCGCGAAATTTGCAAGCTAACCCTGTCAGGGTTCCAAACCCTGACAGGGTTATTGTACCTTCGTAATCCCGCAAGGGGTGGCATAGTACTATTATCACCCTTTTATTTCACCCCGATGGGGTTACATATTGTGGTGTGCTTTTTTCTATAATCATGTCATCCCTCTGGGATTTTTCCTTCTGACTGCTCTATCTTTTGGCTTTGCACTGCACTGAAAAAATACTTGCTGTCATTTATGCTGAATAGTTACAAAACCACTGTAGTACCAATTATGGCAACATCACGTGAAAATAATTTATTGACAGTGTTTGTTTTTTTCGTTAGAATTTTTTAAATTTTATTCACCGTAACACTTTTGTTATTTGAAAAGGTAGGGGCGAAGCATTTGCCGCAGCTGGCGTAAATATATTCATCTTGTACTCCGACAAATGCTTCGCCCCTACACTGTGTGGTAAATATATTTATTTGTAATTTTTCAAAAAACTAAAGCGTTACTATTCATCTTATCGAGAGTGGCAGAGGGACCGGCCCTATGAAGCCACAGCAACCGGTCTTGTCCAGCAAATTACCTGGGCAGGATGCTGGTGCTAATTCCTGTCTCGTGTTTTGGGAAAGATAAGATAGGTACATGGAAAAGCCTCTTCCTATCTTATTTATATAGAAAGAGGCTTTTTTATTTGCTGAATTTAACGGAGGCAATAGATGGGATTTGTAAAAGGTTTGAAATGCCGCGAGTGTGGAAAACCGTATCCAAAAGAGCCGTTGCACGTCTGCAGCTTTTGTTTTGGCCCTCTGGAGGTCGATTATGATTATGATGGTATCGGGAAGGTTTTGACGAGAAGACTCATCGAGTCCCGCGGCAAGACGATGTGGCGGTATCGGGAACTCCTTCCGGTTGATGGCGAACCAACGGTGGGCGCTCAGGTTGGCTTCACGCCCCTTGTCAGGGCAAACAACCTTGCCAGGGTGCTTGGGGTGAAGGAACTCTATGTGAAGAACGATTCCGTGAATTATCCCACGTTCTCCTTTAAAGACCGGGTAGTTTCCACGGCGCTGACAAAGGCGAAGGAATTCGGGTATAAAACAGTGGGGTGCGCCACGACAGGAAATCTGGGGAATGCAGTGGCAGCACAGGCAGTACAGGCGGGGCTGGAGAGTTACATTATCATGCCTGCCGATCTTGAACAGGGTAAGATTATTGGTACGCTGATTTACGGCACCAATGTAATAAAAGTAAGGGGAAACTACGACAACGTAAATAAGCTCTGCTCTGAGATTGCTGATAAATATGGCTGGGCAATTGTGAATGTGAATCTGAGACCATATTATGGGGAAGGCTCAAAGACCTATGGGTATGAGATTCTGGAACAATTAGGGTGGAAGGCGCCAAAACATATCGTAGTTCCCATGGCAGGCGGGTCTTTGATTACAAAGATAGAGAAGGCTATTAAGGAATTTGTAAAACTGGGTCTCATCGATAATGCGGACACCAAACTCCATGGCGCCCAGGCAAGCGGCAGCTCACCGATCACTACTGCCGTTAAGCAGGAAACTGATGTGATAAAACCCGTAAAGCCCAAGACCATTGCACAGTCGATAGCCATCGGCAATCCGGCCGACGGTTATTATTCCGTGAAGTCCATCAATGTGTCCGGAGGATGGGCAGAGGACGTCACCGACGACGAACTCGTGGATGGCATTAAATTGCTTGCCAGAACGGAGGGTATCTTTACGGAAACGGCTGGCGGGGTAACGGTAGCGGTCACAAAAAAACTCGTTGAACAGGGCAAAATCCCGCGTGACGAGTCCATCGTCATCAGTGTGACCGGAAATGGGCTAAAGACACAGGAGGCGGTGCTGGATAAATTAGAAACGCCGAAAATTATCAACCCATCACTCTCTGAATTTGATTCTATTATGGAAGAGAAGATGGCGGCGGTACATTAATTTCCGATGAATAGATTTTCATTGTTTATGAAATCTAATCTGTGAAGTCTGTGGTTACTTTTATAATTTGAAAGGGGTATAAATATGTCGGTAACAGTACGCATTCCAACACCACTAAGAACCCTTACGAAGGGGGCCGATGAGGTCAAAGTGGACGGGAAAAGCATTAAGGATATCGTCGATAATCTTGAAGTAAATTACAAGGGAATCAAAGAGAGGATTTGTGACAACGACGGTCAAATCAGGAGGTTTATCAATTTTTACCTCAACGATGAAGATATTCGGTTTATAGGCAATCTGGACACGCCCGTAAAGGACGGCGACCAAATCTCCATAGTGCCAGCCATTGCCGGCGGTAAAGGATAGCGGATGCGTTTGGCATAAAGAAATAATCTGCCACAATACCGCCCATCAAAAAGGTCACTAAGACATCAAGCTTCTTCTTAGTTGCTTGGTGTCTTGGTATCCTGGAAAATTTTCCGGGGTACTGATTTACGCAGGTTGCGTTGAAATCCGTGCATCAATTATTTTCCGCTGTTCATGCAATCCCATATAAACCTTGCGATTCCTGGCGTATAGATATCACTATGCGCACCGCCGCTCTTGCCATAGGGTTTATTCCTGATTAATTCTGAGGCATCAACGATTGAAATTTTTTCCGGGTGAGAGAAGCTTTCTGTCCACTCGTACTGATGATTATCCTCTTTGCACACTCCTTTGAAATCAACATCATAACTACAATCAGTGTTTCCTGTTTCGATTTTGAATTGGTCAAATATCTCTTCGTGTTCCCGTGATACTTCGTATCCGTAAAATCCCCCAACGTGGCTTGCACCGGTAAAGAAATGTGCAACGGGATTCGCAAAATCATATTTGCTCCAGGTAAATATGAATTTATTTGCGTATTTCTCCGGATAAAATGCACTATATGGCGATCCCTCCTCGCCTTCTCCCGGGATAAATCTGTTGATGCTAAAAGCGCCTTGTAATCCGATTACCAGATCAATGGCATAGTCATTCTTCTGGGAAGGCTCTGTTGGTTTTGTAGTAATTTTTGATGTGTCAAACAATCCACAACTAAATACTGCCCGCGTGACAATTCTCGCGCCGAAACTATGACCAATGAGTATTAAAGGAATATTTCTTTCTTTTTTTAACGGAACGAGGATATTCCATAGTATTCTATTGACCCATAAAACACCTACCTCATCGGCATCATCTGCCTTGACAGGGTAGCTCATAGAACTAATAAATCCTCCTAAAAATTTCGATCTCCACTCCGAAGGCCAGGAAATTCCAATAAACAAAGGCTTAAAATTACCGCTTCCCTTGTATTCTTTTATCATGAGCGATAAGAGGCTATTATAGTCTCTCAGCGATTCTTGTTGATCGGTGTTCCATCCCATTGAGTAGAGGAAGATATGGGTATATGGTGTTTCGTCGCTGAATATTCTGTTTCGTAATTCATCCAATGAAACGAATCCCTTCACATAAGCGTTCTTTGGATCAAAACATTTATCATAAGCATTGTAAAAAAAATCTTCTTTTATGTATCCTTTATGGGAATCCATGCGGTATTCAACAATATGGGTGATAAAAGACCTTTTGCTGTCATCTAAAATATTTTGAATGTTTTTCCGGTATGTGTCATTACCATGAAATTTTTCATCATTAAGTTTCTCATATTCTTTACGCCATCCGATATTTTTCTTGCAAGACTTTTCTATGCCGATAAGGTATCCTGGAAACTTAAGCCCTAATCCGCCATCTTGCTCTGCCACACGGTGAAAAATCGAGAGATTTTCACCATCGGTGCCAAAGAATTTCTCTCTCTCAATAAGCTTCGGTTTGCTAACATTAGCACAACTGACTATCAAAACCGAGATTAAAAGGATAAATAAAATTTTATAGCCTTTCATTCTTTCTCCTAAATACTGTGAATAAATTACCCGGCAATGTGCTTTCCCGCCCGCATGTGTTGCGAGGATTCCATTGTATGAAATTAATCCTTTATTATTTTTGTGCCGGTCGTGCCTTCCATGGCCTCTTTGACCTTGTCAATGGACGTGATGATGGCCATATCGCCGCCCCAATTTAAAAAATTGATGGCCGCCTGGATCTTTGGTCCCATGCTTCCCGGTGGGAAATGTCCTTCCTGTAAGTACCTTCGGGCCTCTTTTAGCGTTAATCTGCTTAGAGCCCGCTCGGCTGGCTGCCTGAAATTCAAAAAGACGTGATCAACGCCGGTAAGCATCATGAGGCAATCGGCCTTAATCTCTCGTGCCAGGACACCGGATGCGAGGTCTTTGTCAATCACCACATCAACTCCCTCTAAATCTCCGTCTTCTCTCTGAACGACAGGGATGCCACCGCCGCCGGCCGCTATGACAATGTCACCTGCCCCCAGCAGGGTTTTTACGGCCCGTTCCTCCACAATTTTCAGTGGATTTGGTGAGGGCACAACCCGCCGGTATCCCCTATGACTATCTTCGATGATATGCCAACCTTTCTCCCGGTGAAAACGTTCTGCCTCTTCTTGGGTAAAGAACGAACCGATGGGTTTTGTGGGACTTGAAAAGGCATGGTCGTCTTTGTCGACGATGACCTGCGTCAGCACGGTGACGACGCATCTGTCGATCCCCTCTCTTCGTAATCGGTTGGTCAGGGATTGTTGGATCATGTATCCTATTGCACCCTCGGTATCTGCCACACAAACACCCAGGGAGAGTTCGGGCACCTGATTCCGGCTGGCTTCTACCATGAGTAGCAGATTACCCACCTGTGGTCCATTTCCATGGGTGATGACCACCTCAAAGCCTTGTTTTAAACAATAGATGATGCCGTCCAGACTCTTCCGGACATTTTCAAATTGCTCTGCGATTGTGCCCTGCTGTCCCTGCCCGACAAGGGCATTTCCTCCCAGGGCAATAACAACAATCTTTTTCTTCATCATAGCCGTGCTTCAAGGAGTTCTTTGAGTGTGGGTGTGCCTATTTCCTGTAAATGATACCGGACGCGGTCAGTTGGTTTATCAATAGATATGAGCTTTCTCAGATCGATGGGGGTGCCAATAATTACGATGTCACACGGTGTGCGATGTATTGATTCACGCAGTTCTTCTATCTGTAAATGCCCGTATCCCATAGCGGGCAAGAGATTGCCCATGTGTGGATATTTCTTAAAAGTTTCGGCAATCGACCCCACCGCATAGGGTCGTGGGTCGACAATCTCCCTTGCGCCATATTGCCTTGCAGCAAGCACTCCGGCGCCGTAAGGCATGCCTCCGTGCGTCAGGGTTGGACCATCCTCAATTACCAATGCGCGCTTGCCTTTTATGAGATCAGGCTTTTCTACCGTTACCGGTAGTGACGCATCAACAATAGCAGCTCCTGGATTCGACTGTTTTATGTGACCTTTAACGAGGTTTATATTTTCTGGCTTTGCAGTATCTTCTTTACTGATGATAATAATGTCTGCAAGGAGGAGGTTTGTCTCCCCCGGATAATAGGTAAGTTCATGACCTGGCCGGTGAGGGTCAACAATGGTAATATGGATATCGGGTACATAAAATGGCGTATCATTATTACCTCCATCCCAGACAATAATGTCTGCCTCTTTTTCTGCCTCCGCCAGAATTGCCGCGTAATCCACACCCGCATAAACAACCGTGCGCTGTTCTAAATGGGGTTCATATTCTTCGATCTCCTCAATCGTGCAATCATGTTTCTGAAAATCATTATAGTGAGCGAATCGCTGCAAGCGCTGTCTGGAAAGATCACCATAGGGCATCGGATGTCGTATGACAACGACTTTCTTCCCCATTCCTTTTACGATCTCGCAAACCCTTCGCGAAGCAGGACTCTTGCCGCTGCCGGTTCTCACTGCGCAAACGGCAATAACCGGTCTTTCACTCTTGAGCATGGTCTGTTTGGGGCTGAGGAGGGTAAACTGTGCACCTGCTGAGTTTGCGAGACTTGCCTTGTGCATAACATACTCGTGTGAGACATCGCTGTAGGAAAATACTACTTCATCAATCGCATGAGATTTTATGAGTGACGCCAGATTTGCTTCGGATTCGATGGGGATTCCGCGGGGGTATAGTTTGCCCGCCAATGGAGAAGGGTAATGCCTCCCCGCAATATTCGGTATCTGCGCTGCCGTAAAGGCAATTACTTCGTATTCAGGGTTGTCGCGAAAACAGACATTAAAATTATGGAAATCACGGCCTGCCGCACCCATGATAAGGACTTTTTTTCTGTTGGCCATAGAGTATCGCCTTAGAAAAGCCTCTTTTTATAATACCTTTTTAACCACGCACCATACCTTATCAGCAATAAGTTGTTCCGATAACAACTTGCCACTTTCTGTGCAATCGATGGTTGTCCAGTCCTTTTTCCCTCTGGAAATTTCCAGAAAAGTTTGTTGTGCGTATCGCAAGTGGTTTATGTCCTCTTCGTGGATATCCTTCTTTTCACCCGACAGGTAGGCGCGTTGCTCCTTTTTTTCAATAAGCTGATAGGCGATTTCGGCCGGCACGTACAGCAGGATATTGAGATTCGATCGGGGAACGGCAAATACGTGATGTTCCAGCTTTTCCAGCCATTGGAAAAATATTTCCTTCACTGCAGGGTCGTTAATTTTACCACCCTGGTGGGCCATATTGTCACACACGTAGCGATTTGACACGATAATCTTACCTTCCCCAAGCCATGTATTTATCTGTTCCTTGCACTCCCAGCGATCACCTGCATAAAGGAGCGCCGCTAAGTACGGGCTTACAGAATCTGCACTCCCAAACTGGCCTTTGAGATACTTCGTGACCATATCCGCAAAAAAGGTCTTGCCATACTGGGGGAAGTCTGTAGTAACAGCCAGGTGCCCTTCTTTCAGTAATCGTTCGTACAGGATCTTCGACTGCACCGTCTTACCGCTGCCATCGATACCTGTAATAACAATAAGCTTTCCCTGCATCAAATAATCTCCAATTGGTTTAAGGCAATTTCATGCTTAGATAAGGAATTTCAATAGTAATGAGGCGGCATAGACAACCTCTGCTCCTGTACTATTTGAACAAAGATTGTTTGCCCTTGCATAAACTGAAGCGTAACTATCCCACGATTTCATGTTTCATTTATTTTTTTACATCATATTCTGATTCAATGAAATAATCTAACTCATCAAGTATTTTCGCTTGGAAATATAGCCTACCTCTTTAAAAAGGTTTCAATTTCCAGAAGAAATTTTGACCAGGTGCCATAAACATTCTGAGCTAAACCTTCGAGTTGTTTTTCTTCCAGCATGAAGCCATACGAATGAATGAAAAAATGCCTGAAAGTCAGGTACTTATAAAGTTCATCGGATAAACCCTCTGAAATAACTCCCGTTGATAATGCACAATTTAAAAGATCTTTATGCCATGTGTCTGACCTTGGTATTTGAATATTCTTTATCAATAAAATTTGCTTGAGAATATTTTCTATTCCGTTGTAGATGTTATGAAGAAAAGTAGCAATTGCAGCTAGTTCAATAATCGTTTTTTCTCCTCTTGCCAAAGCCGTTTTCAGATTATTCAGTGCCATCTCAACATACTCTTTTTCTGCAATAATTTGCTTTGGCAATTTATCCATATATCTTTATGCCCGTCTCTTCCACGAGTTCGACGAATAATGATTTCTTAGACAGGTCAACAAGGTCGACAGGTTTCGATAAGTATTTGAACAGCTCTGCATAGAAACAAAAAAACAACTCTGGTTTTATTCCCTTTACTCCGATGTCTATATCTTTAGATTCCCCATCCTTATTTGTGGAGGAGCCAAACAAAATAATATAGGCAACATTATATTTTTTTGCACACTGTATGATTATTTCCTTATCTTTTTCTGTTATCATGATTATTTATTCCCGTCTCTTATATTTCGCATGCCCTCAATTTTTCTCTCAATTCCTTTTCCCGATCACTGAAAACCATGTTGGTAAAGTCGTTGATCTCTTCCAGCCATTGTAATTTGTCCTCTGTCGATAATTTCATATATTCAATGATTTTTTCGTCTTCAAAGGTATAAACAAATCCCTTAACCATGCCCCTCTCCCATATATTTTCTTACTTTTTTCAGCATTTCAATATCGCTTAGATCCTGAGGTCTTCCACTAAATATTTTCATCTTTATTATGTCTTCTATTGATGCCAGATAAATATCTATATCTTTTGCCTTTTTTACGGTTTTGTTTACAAATGATTTTTCGAAATCCAATGGATGAACGAGTACAATATCAATCACCCTGTAGGTGTCTTTTTTATGATAAAAACTGAATGCCTTAAGATTTTTATTTTCAATCCAGTCACTCACTTTATCTTGATCCGCAAGATCGTCGGGGTTTACAGGCAGGCGGGGGACATAACCCAATTTCTTAAATAGAGACGTTATCTTGAGAATATTGTCTTTACTCATAGCGATAACGATGTCAATGTCCTGGGTCACCCGTGGGACGCCATAGAGGTTGACGGACAATCCACCCACAACGAGGTATCTGGCCTTGTTCTTGAACAAACCTTCCAATATATCAAAATAATACATATTCAATCTTCTGTGCCATCTTCAAAATCAAATACTTCCCGAAGGACAGCGTGCAGCATGGCTTCGATGGTTTCCAGTTGTTTATCTGAAGCCCGTCGTATTTCTACTTCTGACATCCTTCTTTCAAGCTTTTTTAGCGAGCTCAAGTGTGCAACTGGAACCAAAATATTTTTACAGTCGGCAAGTATTTCAAAGCAATTGTATTTGTCAAAATTGGTAATCTGAATTTCTGACCGTAAAGGTAAAATATAAATTTCCGAAGGGAACTTTTTCGATATTCTTGATGATAGTATTATTTTATTGTTCTGCAATATTTAAGGGGCTCAGGTTATAAACCAGCACGGAGAGCCATCATTTTTCATGAAAACAATTCATCTTCAATGAGTTTTATATATTTATTAACATAAAACATATCTGGTTCATGTTTGGCTGCTCTGACCCTAATTTCAAATCGAGGGGTTTTCGGACTATCTCTGTCAAAAAGTATTAAACCTATTCCAAAAATTCTACATAATGCATTAAGTTTTATAATATCTTCCTCTGGTGATTCGCTTGGGATTACAATATATGACTTGTGGCTGAAGAGTTTATATGAGCATGATTGTCCAAACGCTATAATTAAATTACCAGTGTCTATTTTAATTTCTGCAGAAACAATTTCTGTTGATGGTTTAATAATATCACTTTTCCGGGGTTCGCGAATTCCAATTACATCTGGTGTTCCCCATTTGTCTTTAAACTTACTTCCTCCCAAAGGAATTGCTTTGGTACATTCTTCTAATTCATTCACAATCCAGTCTCTAAAGGGCTCGTAAAAATCATCTTCCGTTATTTTTTCTATTATAGGTGAGATTGCGGGCTTCTCCTCATCGAGTTCTCTTTCTTTAAAAGTAATATGACGAAAAAGCCCCCGCGCTGGCTTGTAAACTTCGGCAGGCATACGGGTCTCTATATTCCATACAGTCCCATGAATAGTATTTACGGGAATATCTGGATACTCTTCTTGTATTTTTGTAACAAGTTCTGAATACCGAATACCGTTAGGGTTATCTTTTATTAATTCAATTGCCTTCGAGATAATTATTTCTTTTTTTTGTTGCCATACTTCTTCCCTCTATGCAGAGATTGTGCCTCGCAAGTTCCTATCTGAACAAGTTCGTATATATTCACGATTTGTCCTTATATCTGAAGTATTTTATATCCCAATGCTCCATAATATGCCACCGATTAATCCGAGCTATAAATAATCTCCCCTGTTTTTAAGATTTCTTCCAAAAATCCGCTTCTATCCACTTCTTTTTCAAGTAAAACGGGCTGGATTCTGTCGTCGATGTCATTTCTCAAACTATACAATTTTGCCTCTGTTGTAAGAATATCTTCTTCGATTCTATCCACAATAACAGCTACATCAATATCACTATATTCCCTTTCAGTTCCTTTCGCATAGGAACCGTATAATATAATCATCTTAACTGGGAAGTTTTTTATTACAACCTCGGTATATTGTCTTACTCGTTCAAGAACAATTCTTTTATCCATTTAAACAATTCCTCAGTTTCATGAATGAGTTCTTTGCATTTCTCATATGATAACACTTTTAATAGCTTTTCTTTGAATACAGGATACCTGGCATCTCTGTTTAAAGGTCTAACGTATTTATAATCCTCTTTTGCACATCCGAAATTTTATCATATAGTTTATTTTGTTTTACAAGATGGATCAAATTGTGTGTATACGGTGGTGTAGTGTTATAAAGATGTACGTAATATCCCTTCAACACTTTCTCTATTACCTGATTGCACATAAATCCCACATATAAAAATCTCCTGCCTTCAAGCATGACCCTTGCAGTTTCTATGTCGTATTCAGCTATTTCAATCCAATAGTGAATTTTCTCGTTCACGCTAATAATCTTTTTTATCTTCTGAGTTAGATCATGTTCCCGAAAGGGGAAAACACGGCGGCGATGAGGGAATTACTTACTAATCGTGTCAATCTTTGCAGCCAGGATAAAATCGCTTTCCGTCAGTCCATTGATCTTGTGGGTATAAATCTTGATCTCCACCTTTCCCCAGGTCAGGGTGATTATTGGGTGGTGTCCCTCCCGCTCTGCAATCTCTCCTACCTGGTTCACAAAGTCAAGGGCCTTTCTGAAATCTGGAAATTTAAAGATTTTTGTTAAGTGGTGTCCTTCCACTACATCCCAGCCCTCCACCTGCTTTTGCAACACGCAAAGTGCCTCACCTTCTAATGGCGGCACTCCGCCCATACATGGCACACATGCTTTAGAAGCCAGTTCTGACATAGGAATATCCTCCAGAAATAATTCTATCTGTGCTTTATTTGATAAACAGAAAAAAACAACAAATTTGCCTTGCACATGGAAAAATCAAAGATTAAAGATAAAAAATAAAAGATACATATCAAAATGTAAAAATATCCAAAATTACTCCGGTATTATTACGCCCTTTTCCTTTGCAGTATTCATAGCCTCTTCATACCCTGCATCTACGAGTCTTGCAATCCCAATCCCTGGGTCTGCTGTTAAAACCCTTTCAATCCTCTCGTCTCTTTCCTTTGTGCCGTCCGCAACAATGACCATGCCGGCATGAAGTGAGTTGCCGATACCCACGCCGCCTCCATGGTGGAAACTCACCCAACTGGCGCCGTTTATGGCATTCAGGGCAAAGTTTATCTGCGGCCAATCGGCAACGGCGTCGCTGCCGTCTTTCATGTCCTCGGTCTCCTGATAGGGTGATGCCGCAGAACCGCAGTCGAGGTGGTCTCTGCCGATGACTATGGGGGCTTTGACGATGCCCTTTCTCACCATATCGTTGATGATCAACCCCATCTTCGCGTGGTCGCCGTATCCTAACCAGCAAATCCTGGCGGGCAGTCCCAATTGAGGCACCTTCTCTCTGGCAAGCTTTATCCACCGTACAAGTGATGTGTCATCCGGAAAGTTTTTGATGACCGCTTCATCAATCTTTTCAATATCTGTCTTGTCGCCCGACAACGCCACCCAACGGAATGGTCCCTTCCCCTGGCAGAACAAAGGCCGTATAAATGCAGGCACGAAACCCGGATAGCGGTATCGTCCGTTCGAGTCCCTCATAGCCACACCCGCCATCTCTGCCTGTGATCTCAGATTATTACCGTAATCGAAACAGACAGCCCCGTTCCTCTGCATGGACAAAAGGGCCTTTGCATGTTCGATAATGGCGTCCAGCACCTTTTCCTTATATGCACGCTTATTTCTTTCTTTCAGTTTGTCCAGGTACTCCACACTGCCCACGGGCATATACGACATCAGGTCATGTGCAGGGGTTTGATCTGTGACAACATCGGGTATAATATTTCGTTTCAATAGTTCAGAGTGAACTTCGGCGGCATTCCCTACCAGTCCGACTGATAGCGGTAGTTGTTTTGATTTTGCATCAAAGACCCATTGAAGCGCCTCATCGAGGTTATCCGTCATCTTATCACAATAACCCGCTTTCACCTTTTTCTCGATACGTTCCTTCCGTACTTCTACGCACAGAATCACACCCTCATTCATCGTCACCGCCAATGGCTGGGCACCGCTCATCCCTCCCATTCCGGCAGTAAGCACGAATTTGCCTTTAAGGCTTTCTGCATTAAATGCCCTTCTGGCGAGTGCGGCAAAGGTCTCGTATGTCCCCTGCAAGATACCCTGGGTGCCAATATAAATCCAGCTCCCTGCCGTCATCTGGCCATACATCGTGAGGCCCATTTCGTCGTATTTATCGAATACCTCCTGTTTAGCCCACGCGGGGACCAGGTTCGCATTGGCAATGACAATGCGCGGCGCCCATTCATGGGTTTTTGCGATATATACCGGCTTGCCTGACTGCACGCACAGGGTCTCGTCCTTTTTTAATGTCTTCAGGGCACTGATAATCCTCTGGTATTCCTTCCAATTCCTTGCAGCGCGGCCTGCACCGCCATAGACAATGAGTTCTTCTGGTTGTGTAGCAACATCGGGGTCAAGATTGTTCATGAGCATCCGCAGGGCGGCCTCGCTATCCCAGTTATTGCAAGTAAGGGTAGTGCCTGTAGGCGCTTTAATAGGCTCTTGCGGTCTGAGTTCGTAAAACATAGGTCGGGTCATAGATAGATATTCCTTATAAAATCAGGACACAGATTTTCGCTGGTAATGCTGCTAAATACTGAATTACAAATTTATAAAAACCCAACGAAGAGGAATCGGAAGAGGCATAATTCAATACCATCACTTCACTTCCTCCTTGTGAAGGGAGGGATAGAGGAGGGGTGTGGCAATCCCACAGTGTATTACCTGCGTTCATCTGTGTACAAAATAAATGTTTTTAGTAATTAAACCTCTGGCAGAAATTTCGCTAGTTCCTGCATCCACTTCCAGGTTTCTGTCTTCATGTCTTCAGCCTCAACGCCGTCTTTGAACGAGTCTTCATTGTCTTCAATAAAGCAATAAATCTTTCCTAAAAATTCTTTTAACTCGGCAACTTGTTTCAGGATGTCCATTATTATTTCCTCCAGAATAGAAAAATAGTAACACTTTGGCTTTTTGAAAAATCGAATGTTTATATACAATCAGCATAAAAGGAAATACGTAGCGCGGGTGGTTTATCCCCCCGCACAGGCCGACCACAAGGGCTCGGCGCTACCTTTTTCAAAAAGCTAAAGTGTTACGAAAAATATTCTTTGCATTTCTGCGGATATTAAACCATAAAAATGCATAAAATACAAAAATATAGTACGGGGGAAGAAGACAGCCTATGACGGCGAGACGTACTTGCCATTCGATGGTGACTACCAGGAATTAATGTCATATTTCCTGATGCCTGATCGAATCTCGCCTTTTGAAGTTGCAAAACAGGGGCTCATTTGTATAATTGAACAAGTTTAATTTTTAACATTAACAAATATGTTATGGAGTCCAGCCATGATCGGAGGAAAACACATGTTACTCAAGTATGGGTGAGCACACATACTGAAGTGGCGGTGCCATTTCCAGATTCGATGGTTAAGGTTCGGACTCTCCATGATACTTCCTTAGCGCATTTCTCAAAGTTGCAAGACCGTCTTTTGCTTTGCAACTCCATTCATTCGATAAGAAATCCGACCTTTATCTACCTCGTATAGTATCCTTCAGGAAAAGACACCGTCCTTCTTCCAATAGTTAATTGGATCGTTATTTGTTTCTTTGAATAACCAGCAGGAGGTGTCTATGGAAAAGTCTGATATTTTATACGAGTTGGCTCAGGCCGTGATTGGTATGGATGCAACCCGTGCCAACAGGATGGCAGCAGAAGCAATAAGGTGTAACGTCGACCCTTATGAAGCCATCGTGGACGGGCTCACAAAGGGAATGGAAAAAGTAAATGAATTATTTGAGAACGAGGAGTACTTCGTACCTGAAATACTCCTCTGTGCTGATGCCATGTATGCGGGGATTGAGTTACTCAAGCCGCACCTGCCGAAAGAAGCTGCATGGAATAAGAAAAAGGTGGTTATTGGCGTCGTCAAAGGCGATACCCATGATATCGGGAAAAATCTCGTAAAGATCATGCTGGATAACGCCGGGTTTGAGATGCATGATCTGGGCAGAAATGTCCCGTATACAAAGTTTGTTGACACTGCAGGAGAGTTAAACGCAGACCTCGTTTGCCTTTCAACCCTCATGACCACAACGATGGACGGTATGCAGGTAGTTATTGAAGACCTTAAGAAGGCAGGGATACTTTCCAGGGTTATGGTTGGCGGTGGTCCTATATCTCCGGGTTTTGCAAGGAATATTGGGGCAGATGGGTATGCGAAGAACGCCGCCGAGGCAGTCAAGGTTGCAAAGGGCTTGTTTCAGACCATCCAGGTGCCACTAACCTTTAGGACTCCAGAATTCGTGAGTGTGAGAAAAAATCAGGGAGGGGTGCGATGAATTGTACAGAAGAAATGACACCAAAAGAGAGAATGGCAGCCATTCTGCAAGGAAAGAATGTCGACAGGCTGCTGGTAAGTCCCCTGATTCTGAATTTTGCTTCAAGAAGTTTAAATCTCACGGTAAGAAATTTTTGCACAAATGGCAAAAGCATGGGAGATGCCAATATCGCCTGTTTTAAACAATATCGCCACGATATTGTTTATATCTTTTCTACTACTTCCACACTGGCAGAAGCCATGGGTACCAGGATGTATTTCCCTGAAGATGACGCACCCCAGGTGGAAACCCCATTTATACGGACACGGGAAGACCTGAAGAAATTAAAACCGGTAGATCCGGAGAAGGATGGGAGGCTTCCGGTATATTTGGATGCGGTGAAACGATGTGTAGATGCAATTGGAAATGAGGTCTTCATTGTGCCGGTTATCGGGGCGCCGTTTACGACATCTGCTGCTTTACGGGGAACGGAGACCTTTATCAAGGAACTCTACACAGACCCTGAACTAATTCATACCGTAATGAAGGTCACAGCCCAGTCGGTTAAGAATCTTGTCGATGCCTTTGTAAAGGCGGGTGGTGTGCCGGTTACCGTTGAGCCTGTGGCTACGGGTTCCATGATAAGTGAGAGGCATTTCAGGGAGTTTGTCCTGCCGTACCTCAAGGAGATATATGCGCATATCCATTCTTTCGGTCTGCCGGGTGTGCTCCATATTTGTGGTAAGACAAAAAGAGTAATACAGTGCATGGCTGAGAGTGGAGCTGATATCCTGAGTATCGATAACATTGATTTGTTTGAGGCAAAGGCACTGGTAGGCGATAAGGTCTGTTTGATGGGGAATGTAAGCCCTGCGGATGGCATGCTCAAGGGAAATCCGGAAGGTATAACCAATATGGTAAAGGATTGTGTAATTCAGGCATCCGACAACCCAAAAGGATTTATACTGGCCACGGGATGCGAGGTTCCTATTCAGACACCTCATGAAAATCTGATCGCCTTTCTTGATGCCGGGAGGAGATTTGCACGGCTTCCCATTAATTTAAATTAATATTAACCCAAGGGTACAAAGACACGAACAAACAGGTGTCTTGCAGGCTCTTTGGCTATTTTTGCAGGCTCATATGACAGAAAAAGAACGATTGTTAAAAGTACTTCGCGGTGAGAAGGTTGATAGGCCGCCGGTTATCAGCCCTGGCGGTATGATGACTATGGCCAGCAGAGAGGTTATGGAACAGACGGGTTGCCGCTGGCCTGCGGTGCACAGGGATGCAGAAAAGATGGCAGCGCTTTCGATTGCTATGCACGATGAGGCAGGGATTGAAAACCTTGGTATCCCCTTCTGTATGACCGTAGAGGCAGAAGCAATGGGTGGAGAAGTGGAGGATGGTGACGAGGTTACCGAACCTCGTATAATCAATTATCCACTGAAATCCCCTGAAGAGTGGAGGAGTCTGAAAGAATTACACCCGTACAAAGACGGCCGCCTTCCCGTTATTCTTGCGTGCACCTCCCTATTGAGCCAGAGACGTCCTGATATTCCGGTAATTGGAAACCTGGTAGGCCCGTTAAGTCTTGCTACTTCCCTGATAGATGCGACGACACTTTTTAAGGCGCTCAGACAGATGCCGGAAGAAGTTCACAGTATGCTTGGTTTTTTAATGGATAATGGTATCAGATATGGCGAGGCGCTTATAGAGAGCGGCGCCGACCTCATCGTAATATCCGATCCCTCCGCCACGGGTGAAATACTTGGCCCAAATATGTTCAATGAGTTTGCGCTTCCCTATCTGAATAAAGTGATAACTTATGTGCATACACTCGGCAAACCGGTCATTGTGCATATCTGCGGGGATGTTCGTCCTGTCTACGAACCACTCAAAAGACTCACCACGGAATGCATCAGTGTCGATTCCGCTGTAAATATAAAAGAGGTGAGGGACTCGCTTCCAGGCAAAAAGCTGATGGGTAACGTAAGTACCATCCTCCTGCAAAACGGGCCGTCTGATAGAATCCAAAGGGCATCAAAGAACCTTTTAGATTTCGGCGTCGATATCCTTGCCCCTGCCTGCGGCCTTAGCGCCAAAACGCCTGTCAGGCATATCAAGGCCATGACAGAAACAGCAAAACAGGGTTGTTAGACAGGGGTATATTAAATCAACATCAATTCAAATTACTCAATAGCGAGCGTTATGGACACAGTAAAAGTAATTTTTTTCCCTTCAAAAATTTCAGGAATGGTACAAATGGGGATATCCATACTTGACGCTGCAAGGAGTCTTGGCGTAAGTGTTGAGGGTCCATGCGGCGGCATCGGTAAATGTGGAAGGGATCTGGTGCAGATACGGAAAGAAGGAGTCCTCCACACAGCGCTTGCCTGCAAGACCCCTATTGAAACAGATCTTGAGGTTATTCTTCCTTCACACGAAAAGAAAACGCTGAAGATTGTTGAAGGCTTCTACACAAAGGGTGGCCGGGTTTGCGATATCGATCCTTTTGTAAGAAAAGAGGTGATACATAATGATCATGGCCTTTGTTCCACACAGGTGTATGCGGACGATAATCTCCTCCTTGTGGAGAATGGCAATACTAAGGGCAAGACCTATGGGGTAGCTATAGACATTGGAACAACTACAATAGTTGCATCGCTGGCTGACCTTAATAGCGGTGAGGTATTGAACAGTTCGTCAATGCTGAATCCCCTGGTGTATTATGGTCACGATGTCATGTCGCGGATAAAGTACTCTGTGTCCCGGCAGGATGGCCTTCTCACTATGCACAGGGAACTCATCTCTGCCGTTAATCTTTTGATACAGGTCTTAGCTTCAGAAAAAGAGGTGAAACCTGAGAACATTTATCAAATAGTAGGGGCCGGCAATACGACGATGCAGCATATCTTCTTAAATAAAGAAATAAAAGGAATCGGTGAGTATCCCTACAAAGCTGAGACCCTTGATGTATATACAACTACGGCCCAAGAACTCTCCATCCATATTTCTGCAAATGCCTCAGTATCAACCTTCCCATGCATTTCCGCCTATGTGGGAGGCGATATCATCTCCGGGCTTCTGGCCATTGACACGAAAACCATAGAAGCGCCTGCCCTTTTCCTTGACATAGGCACCAACGGTGAGATTGCCCTTATTCTGCACGACAGAGTCGTTGCATCGTCCACAGCAGCGGGTCCATGCTTTGAGGGAATGACCATAAGTTCTGGCATGAGGGCGGGTGAAGGCGCCATTGAGCATGTCAGATTTGGGGATGAATTATCTTTGGACGTTATCGGCGGTGGTCTGCCAAAGGGTATTTGCGGAAGCGGGCTTTTGGATCTGATATCGGAGTTTGTAAGAATTGGAATTGTAAACTCCCGGGGACGCTTACAACAAAATGGTAGTGAAGTTACGATGAAATGCAATAAATATCTATTTGAAAAAGACGGGAAGCGTTTTTTTCGTTTGACGGACAATGTGTCAATATCACAAGGAGATATACGGCAGGTTCAGCTGGCAAAGGCCGCCATCAGGGCGGGTGTTGAAATTTTACTTACCGGGTGTAATACCAAAACCGAGGAGCTAAAGACAATTATCATCGCAGGAGGATTCGGTTATCACCTGAACGAGAAGAGCCTTCTCGGCATCGGTCTTTTACCTGAGGCAATAAACGCAAGGATTTCTTTCGTGGGTAATTCCAGCTTGGAGGGGGCTGTAAGGATGCTCTTAAATAAAAAACTGATGAATGATGCAGTTCGCCTTGCCACGACTGCCCAAGTCATGGAACTTTCTCAAATCCCGGATTTTGAAGATACCTTCGTGAGAGAGATGCGTTTTTAAATTTTAGGTTCTTATCCCACTTAGTTAGTAAAAGCTTGAATAATTTTTAAGGAAAAGTAACGTTCATCAAGGAAACCGTATGCTTTTCTCTTAATTGCTTTGACCTTGCAGTACGATCCTCGCAAAAGGATGAAACGATAGGTTTTTTTGCCGGATTTTGACTTGGCGAACATCCGCTGTAGATCTTCACGAAAGGCTGATGTTATTCGTGTTCAATTTCCTGATTGTTGGTACCTCATTCATGCGCAAGACACACGAAAGACCTGGGACTCATTCAAGGGAGGTATGCGGTTCGTAATTGAGTATGCTTTGCAAGGATGAGCCCAGAGAATACTTGACAGAGGACTATTAGTTTTGCATTATATATGATTAAATGGTTTTTAGAGCCGGAAAGAAATGATTCTTAATGTTGAGAAATATTTATCCGGGAGTCTACGCCTTAAAAAGCCTTTAATATATTTTGTCGTACTTTTTATAATACGTTGTAAGAACGGAGGAGAAAATTATGAAGGGGATAATGTATTTGTGTATTGTGCTCTTGGGAAATACGTGTTTGATGGGCACTGTTCTTGCTCAGGGGTTGATTATCTATCCTGCAAAAGGTCAGAGTCCGGAGCAGATGGAAAAGGACAAATTTGAATGTTACTCCTGGGCAAAACAACAGACGGGAATTGATCCTATGGTCGCATCTGCACAGCAAGCGCCTGAGAGCCAGGGTAGTACTGAAGGCGGGGCAGTAAGAGGAGCGGCTAAAGGCGCACTGGTGGGAGCTGGTGTTGGCGCTATTGCGGGAAATGCAGGCAAGGGCGCTGCGATAGGCGCGGCTTCGGGAGGCGCCCTTGGCGGCTTGAGGAGCCGGAGTCAGAGAAAGCAGGCAGAACAGGAACAAAAGCAACAGGTATCCCAATCGAATCAGAGGATCAACGAATATAACCGCGCTTATAGCGCATGTCTTGAAGCCAAAGGATATACGGTTAAATAGAAAATGGAGAAAACTATGAAAGCAATAAAATTTACAATGATAATTTTTTTATTTGCATGCCTTGTTTCAAATGTTTGCCGTGCGGGTGATTTTGATGGGTCAAAGCAACTCCTCTTTTCAGTAAAAAGCATTCTTGAATGTGATCCGAACGGTAAATCGCGGACAGTAACGGCAGAGGAAATGGAGATGCCGCAGTTTCTCATTATTGATTGTAAGAAAATGACGATTAGTCCTTTACCTCCGATTGAAGGTAGACGTAATACTGTAATCAGGCGCATGGAACATATTGGCGGGAAGTTGATTCTGCAAGGGGCAGATGCCGGTATAGATAATGTGCGTGATGGTGTTGGCTGGACGGCGGCAATTTCAGAGGAGACGGGCAGGGCAGTAGTAACGGCATCTGGCGATGATGTGGGCTTTGTCATTTTTGGCGCATGCCTGCCACGTTAAAATCGCCTGAAATTGCACATGACTGGTTCAGGCAGGTGAGAAATCTATGAAAATATTCAGAACTATTTTGAATATTCCTTTCCTTGCAGTAGTTTTACATGGTTTTGTTTCTCCATCGATGTGTTTATGGGCTGAGGAAACGACCCTGCAGCACGACGAGGACATCCTGGGTACTTTTACCGTTGGTAGAAATCCGGTACGAATACTCTTTGATGGAGCACATATTTGGGTTACAAATGTAACCAGTAACACGGTAACAAAATTACGGGCAAGTGATGGAGCTATGTTGGGCGATTTCCCGGTAACTGACGGCCCATTAGATATGACCTTTGATGGAACAAATATTTGGATTACGAATTATCATGGAAAAATAACAAAATTACGGGCAAGCGATGGTGTTATACTTGATACGTTGGACACAGGTATCTTTCCTTTTGCAATTGCTTTTGACGGAACCAACATCTGGGTGACAGATCAGGGTGAAAGTATGGTGAGTAAGTTTCGGGTAAGTGACGGAGCAAGATTGGGTACGTTTGATGTGGGCACAAGCCCGCGTGATATACTATTCGATGGAAAGAACATTTGGGTAGCAAATGCAAGTAGTAGAGAAGTAACAAAATTGCGTGCCAGTGACGGTGCTGCATTAGGGACATTTCGGGTGGGTTTCGGGCCGCGAGGTATTGCCTTTGACGGAGAAAATATATGGACAGCAAATTTTACCAGTGAGGATGTAACGAAGTTGCGGGCGAGTGACGGGGCAATAGCAGGCACATATAAGGTAGGTGGCAATCCACGAGGTATTATTTTTGACGGTAAGTATATCTGGGTGACAAACTACAGCAACAATACGGTAATGAAGTTAAGCATCAGCGATGGAGCTATCTTAAGCAGATATAATACAGGAAACGGTCCCTTGGGAATTACATTTGATGGTAATAATATCTGGGTAGCTAATTATTTTAGCAATACGGTGACAAAGATAAAAGGTAAGTAGTGTCTGAACGAAAACGCCCTTTTTTTGAAAAGAATGAGGGTGATTTTGCGCTTGCTAAAATCGTTTCTTAAAATTTGATGCTGGATTCTGGCAGAAATAAGTATTTCTTGCTCATTTCCCTTT